>Ga0307514_10004625_pt1 | contig 12615 bp, 8 predicted proteins | sample 16_EM_MG_FD_203088 | JGI IMG/M metagenome (GOLD analysis project Ga0307514, IMG submission 203088) | Populus trichocarpa ectomycorrhiza microbial communities from riparian zone in the Pacific Northwest, United States - 16_EM | ecosystem: Host-associated > Plants > Roots > Unclassified | place...
AACCGGTCCAGCCACCGGGTCTCGGGTCGACCCGTCGGGCCGGGTTTAATAACTATGGGAGGAACATGATCTTGACTCTCACTTTTTTTTTTTAGATTAACGTGGTATTCGAGCCAGCTTGCGCGCACCTTGATTAATTATACGGACTTTGATATTAATAATAATATAAGTCTCTAATAATTCTAAGATTTCTAGAAAATAAATTTTCAGTGATCTTGAGGTTGAGTTACATCTCTCAAGTTGAACTCCCACTTTTTTCACGCTCATTGCTGCCTTTGGCAGCGTCCGATATTGTATGATATTAATTATAAGGAAATCGTCGAAAAACATTCAATAAATAAACAATAATTGTTGAGATTTTAAAGTCTTGCACTCCTCTGGCTATACTCCAAAACAAATGCTTTCAGTTTCCATTTATAGCCCATAGAAAAGAATCGAGACCATATTCATATCATGAATGGAAAAATCATTTCTGGTCAATTATGTAGTTTTTAGTTTCTACTTTCTACATCTGTCTTCCACCTATCAAGCTGTCCATGATGGAATATATTCCCCTGGCATAATTATTTGCTACATCGTTAATACAGCTCAGTGATGGAGATAGAATCTCTGCAAGGAAAGAAGGCCCTCTGAGGTTTTGATCATCCAGCACATTAGTCAGGCAAGAGGCAACTTGCATTTGACCTTCACATCATTCATTTTTTAAAAAAAAATTAATTTTTTTTAAAAAATATGTACACGTTTCCGAACAGGTTTAATATTGGGATGCGTGCAGTGTCGTTTAATAAATTTGGCACCACTAATTTTATGATATTAACAATAGTTATTCACAGCATGATTTAAGTGTTTTCCTTTCCATCTCAATTTCTATAAATTATTAAATATAAAATAATAATTTATTTTTCAATAATCCACTTTACATTAAAATTATTTTCCATTATCAAACAACCAATTTAGTCATCATGTCTGTTTTAGTCTTACAAGAAAAACACTTAATTTAATAACTTTTAAATAACTGAAAAAAAAAACTACCTTTTCTTATCTTTAAAGTGGAAAATAATAACAAATAAAATAAAATATTGCTATCATTAGAAAATTTTATGATAAAAAATAATAATAATGATATAATAAAATTTATAACACATTAAAAATAATAAAATTATCTCATTTTTTTTTCGCCTGTATCTTTTTATATAAAATAGAAAAAATTATTTAAGGTTATATTTTATCACCGGGATGAAAAAATATACCTTAAGACTTAAAAAAATGTTTAAAATTACTCCCTGCCACCTGCCACGGCCCACCAGTATCGATTATTCAATCCAAAAAAAAACAGCGCACTCAAAATCTCTTTGCCTTCCGGTCCTTTTCGAAACAAAGAAAAAACAGTCTGCAGGACGTGTACTTTCCCTCACACCACCACCACCACCACCACCACCACCACAGCCATTACTCAGGAAAACCGCCGCATTGAACGGTGCCTACACTCTCCCCTGTTTCTACTCTCCCTCTTCCTCACTCACTCTCTTCCTCACGTATCTTCCTTTTCCCGTTGGTTATTTCAAGTTGTCTTCTTTTCTCTGTTAGCAGCATTATTTGTTAGTAAAAACCTCTTTAGCTTCTTGTTTTTGTTTCTTTCTAACTTCTTAGTTCTCAAAGTATCAATTTTTTAAAACTAATTTTAGTGTTTCTCGACGATCACACTCTCTACGTATCCGAAAATAGTAAGCGAGAAGGTTTTTCTTCAGAAAGAGAGAGGAGGAGGATTTTGATTTTCCTGGCAAGTTTTTTTCTGTATCGCAACTGGCTTAGTCTAGGGTTTTTGATTTTTTTTTAAAATCAGTCGTAATATTTTTTATTTTTTCAGAATGGGATTGCATGGTGCTACATTTTGATTTTTTTGCATGTATACTTGCCTTTACATTTAGGGTTTCTAAGTGACTGTATACCAAATTTGGAAAATTGCGAGTTTTGATTATTACATTTTGTGTTTTAGATGCTGTTATTACTTAAAATATGATTTTTATCTGGATTATGAGTAATTAGGTTTCTTGTGTTTGGGTGAGGATTTATTGAAATTAATATAATGTGATTGTATAGATGGATTCATTTATTCTATGCCTTTAGTTTTATTCATATGCATATGATATGCATTAAATTGATATTTCATGCAGTGATGCTATTAATTTGTTGTTAAAGTTCAATGACAAACCTTTTTGGAAGTTGTGATTGTGCTCGAATTCTAGTTTGGTTCTCTGTGTATTTGGCAACGTTTGAAAACAGGTTAATCATCTTATGGAAATTCAATGTTGATTCCTTTATGGTTAAGAAAAGTAAAGAAAGTTTATTTGTTCGAAGTTGGGAAGTTTCAGTTTATTTTCAAGAATTTCTGAAGAATATGGCTTGAAGGGATGCCAGTTGACTGTGCACCATTTCAGAGAATAGTTGATGCTGTCGTTTGTTTGTAGTTCTTAACAATGTTGTTCGCTTGTGCTGTTGTTTTTGGTTTAACAGTCCATTATCTTATGCTTGGCACTTGGTTTGATTTGGCAGGTTTATAAATGGGAGAAGCAAATTTGGCTCCAGGTTAGTTTTTATCCATTTCTGTAATAAAAGCCAATTTTGTTACGTGATAGAGTGTCCCGTGTTGGTGTTTGTTGTGTTGATATTTAAAATACAAATGAGTGATGAAAGTGGCAAGTGCCCTGTAAGTGCCAAGTCAATGTGAACAATGTATTTAAATACCATATAGAAGCTGTGTTTTGGATTCAGAAATTCTTATTTGTGCATATGGAAGGTTCCTTTGCATGAAGTCTGTGTTGACAATGACATGGTAATTTTGATTTTCCAGACCCGTACGTTTTGCTTATGAAAGACCACAAACCTATATGCCGGACACAGTGCCTAAATCCTCCTGCAGAACTGTATGCGCTCATTCTCTGATCATTCTTTTTTTTTTTTGTGATACTATTTTCTAAAATTGTTCTGGAGTGTAATTAACAGCAATTCATCACCACATCATTAGTAGGTAGAATCCGGGGCTCACTGTATACCTTAATGGTTGGTTATGGTCTACTGTACTTTGAGTCATTTCTGCATCTCTTTGTGTAAAAAGATATTTATCTGTAAAAAGGAAAAACAAGACTAAAGCAAAAGGCTTGTCCTATACAATCAGGCAGAGAAAATACAAGAAAAAGACAGGTCATTTTGCTAGTGTTCAACCATGTATTGATCATGAATTAACAAGAGCGACCATCTGGGTGATAATACTAATACGAGAAACTGACTTTTCTTTTCGAATGCTCATATTCCAGGTTGTTATAGTCAGGTAATTGCTTAGTTCTCTGCAGGAATTCTGCTGTTAACAGGGGTATTTGTTTTACATTTTTTGTTATTGTGCCATTACCTTTTTTTATTGTAAGTGCAAATCACTGAATAGATATACTTGTTCGATTCAACATCTGAACTTATACAATAGTGTTGATGAATAGAAATTTGAATTTTCTGACTAATAGATAATTGTCAGGCCAAAATGCTGGAGTTTAAGTGATATAGTTCCAAGAGCTAGGGTACATATCCTTGGTGATCTGCCTAGTTGCTTTTTGAGTCCTGCTCCCGAGTCTTCTCGTGACAAATTTGAATGGGGCAGATTTTTGACTTATCTTCAAAAGAAAGACTCGGTAAGGGCTGCCTATTATTTCAAGACTGGAAACATTTGTCTTGGCCTGTTAATAATTTTAATTACCTATCCATATGAACATACTTACCCTGTACTAGCCAAAAACAAAAAAATGTAAATTGAATTTTTTGCTAATTATCTAAATTTGAGCTATAAATCGATAGCATGGGGTCACTCAAATAACTACAGTTGGAATGCTAGTGGCGCATTTTCCTTGTGTAACTAATATATAAACTGAAAAATAAACGGAGACCATTATTTTGTGTTAAATAGGTGTGCCAGCCTGACACATACTGGTTTATCAAATGGATTTCTTGGATTCTCATGGTACCTGTTTGATAAATAAGTCATGCTTGTGTCAGGTTTTGATGTGAATATTTGATCCGTTGCGTTTGAGTTGACAGTTATCCAAATGATTTTACCTCGACTGACCTCATGGCACAAATTTCCTCCAGTAGTAGAAATACATACTTGCAATTTACTATGTAAAATACACTGTTGCAGATGCCAACATTGATCATTATTTTCTGGATGAAATGTATTCAGTCTTGATATTTTAGCTTCCTTTAACTGTTTTTCTTTCCCCCCTCCCAATGGGTATTTTTCTCCAAATCTATACTTTTCTCTGAGTAAAGGAGCACTACAACCATTGATCTTTCTGTAGCAAAATTTAGAAAGTAGTCTTTATCTGTGCATGCGAAATGGAGAAAGCAAAGTCCATGGGGTTAACTTCTACCAGTTTGGAAAAATGAGGCTTACCTTTTATGTTGATTGAGTTAAAGTTATCACTATTGGTCTGTTATATTTTGTTCCCTGAAGCATAACTTATAGAACTGACATCATAACTTTTGTAGGTTGGAATTGCAAAAGTTAAGTCCTGTCAATTCTACATACTTCCTCCTGATAAAGACTCAAATTTTAGCCATGTCCAAGTTGTATATCGGGTGGAGAAAACATGCAGTGGGAATGATGGTCAAGAACACTGTGAAGATAATGGCTCTCCTAGTGACAGGTTTCAAGGCCCTATTGAAGATCACCATGGTGGCAATACTGCAACTGAAACTTGTCGGAGACACCAGCCTCTTGCTGCGAAACAGGTTCCACCATCAGAGAAAAATTATGCTCAGGCACATCCAAGCTACCTGGAAACTCTTGGTCAAGTGCATTATGCATGGATTTTTGGTGCAATAGCTGAGCTTGTTGATAATTCCAGGGATGCTGAAGCAACTAGGTAATTTAAATTGAGCCAGTTGGTTAATTATTTCTTTTCCTCTTCTTTCATATACATAAATTTTAATTTGTACATTTGCATTTAACTTGTCTTGGTTTCATTGCGTTATTGATTTTGCTAGATGTGCTTCTAATCTCTTGGCTTATTTTTGACAGACTGGACATTTCTATTGAGGAAATATATTCAAAAAGAGCTGGCAAAGAAATTCCTATGCTGTCAGTTATAGATGATGGTCATGGCATGATCCATCGAGAGGTAGAGAAAATGGTTCGTTTTGGGCACAAGAAACCTGAGGCCGATGATCCGGATCGCATTGGAAGATTTGGTGTTGGATTTAAGGTAGCCTTTCTTGCTTTTATGTTTGCGGTTCTAGTACTAAATTGTTGTAAGTGCCTGTAAATTGTATTGATCAACTACTAACACCTATGCAATCATCTGGATGTGGGTTTCTCAGACTGGAGCAATGAGATTAGGCAGGGATGCTCTGGTTATAACTCAGACTAATGATTCCAGATCCATAGCCTTTCTTTCACAATCTTTAAATGAAGGAAAAGATGTATGCAGTGACCTATTTCTGTTTTTGTGTTAATTAGCTTTAATATTTGTTTTGTCACCTTAATTTTTTATTCTGCAGAATCTTGAGATACCCATTGTAAGCTACCGCAGAAAAGGACAGTTTATGGAAGTCGACACTAGTGTCCAGTTGGAAGCTTTAGCAAAGTACAACCTGAAAGTTATTAAGGAATTTTCGCCTTTTGATAAATATTTGATCGGTGCAAAAGCAGGTTTATTCCGTGAAAACCGTACAGGGACACAAATTTTCATATGGAACTTAGATGAATGGGGATCACAATATTGTTTGGAATGGGATCGTGGATTGACTGGTGGGAGCTCCTTTCATAAAGGTGACATTCTGATCCGTTCTAGAAGGCTCAGATCTCGTCCTGGCCAGATTAGCAAAACGGTAGTGTATTCTTCTCTTGATTTAGTTCGATAGTGAAGTAGAAACAAGTATAAAACAAGTAGCTTTGGTTTGTGATGAGCTTTGCTTCGCAGTCAATAGATAATTAACAAGAACATTGTATAAAACTACTGCTAATTTGAAATGGCATGGTTTTGAAATTTCTCACTTTCTGTTTTCCATCACTCTTAAAATTCTGAAAATCTGTTACCGCAGAAATTTCACTCTTTTTTTTCTTACAATTGTTTTTCTCTCTTCATTTACACTGTAGTTCCCATGCATGTCACTTTGTGTTGGGAAATATGTATGCAAATGCACACCATGTGCCTCAATGTCTATGCTCTATATTCAATCTCACTTATCTTGTGTTTTCTTTAATTCTAGGTTTTTTTAGATTACTCACTTAGGTCATATCTTGAAGTCATCTTCTTAGTTCCACGAATAAGGATTTATCTGCAAGGTTCATTGGTACGTGCTTGTTAATAAGATCTCTTGGTTCTTAGGTAGTGTCTGTTATTAACTATATGCCTTTCTCATTTCATATTGGTTATTATCTTTTGAGAAGGTTAAAAGTCGACCACTGGCGAAATATTTGAATCAGACTTCGGAAGCAACTGGTAACATCATGGGGAAACGTGTTCATTTAACTCTTGGTCGCTCTCAGTTGGAATTTGAGCAGGCAAATTGTGGAATATTTTTGTATTGGCATGGTCGATTAATTGAGGTGAATTTCTGTTTTATGATGTTACTTTATCCATTCTTTACAGCTTGTGACATTTGCTTTCTTGTGTGTTTTCACTTTTCTCATCCTTTCACCTATCTTCTTTAATGACATTGGAGCCAATTGAGCTTTGGATTGCATTTTATGATGCTCATTGAAATGTATATTACCTTTCTGTTCCTTGGAATCATTTTTCATGGTTAATCAGTTTGCTAGGGCTTCCAATATTTCTATAGCTGAGTTTCAAGTTTACATTGTATTAACTGTCCAAGAAGTTATGTTAAATAGGGATCTCTCTCTTTCTAACCGGAAGGGAGATGCTAATCGTGAATGCTCTTGATTTTGGTTTGTAAACAGATTTTTATATATGATTATAGTTGCCTTTCCATTTCTTATTGGGGCAGGATTCCTTTTCCCTTATAATCTCAAATCAATTCCAACGCATTCCTTTTATTAATGTGCCATCAGGTTTCATTGTTTCAATCTGACATTTGTCTTCCCATTGTAGGCTTATAAGAGAGTTGGTGGCATGATTCACAATGGCGATTGGGGTCGAGGCGTGATTGGTGTCATTGATGTTACTGATTTAATGGTAGGCAATGTTTCTTTTTAGATATTTTTAGTTGTTTAGCTTATTTGTATGTTCTATTTCCCATTGCACGTTTGGTACAAGATAGAGATGCTTGCAAGAAGACTTGCTTTCTTAGACTGCTTTTGGTCTCGATTGGTTTGAAGAACATGTAGACATATATTTCTTGCAACACTATTATGTTTGGTAATCTAAGATGAGCCTGGATACCTTTACTCTTTTCTAGTCGTTGAAAGTCTGAGATAAATACTTGAAGTTTACAAATAAAATTTAATTGTGCATGGAGTGCTATGTTTCATGGATACAAACAGAGCAGAAATTTGGAGTTCATGGTCCTGTTTTATACATACAAAGTAATAATATGGATATGATGCTTACAAGAAAATTTGGTATTTCTGTTCATACAACATCTTGAATGCCCTTGCCTCCAACTTGCATTCATTTTATAGGATGCATGAGAAGATAGTGATGCTGGTATTATTATAGCACCAACTGCAGTTTTCAGCTTTCTGTAGCTATGATGGTGGGCTTATGTTTTTAGTTTTCTGATTTTGTGGAAATTGAAATCTAACTCTATTAATTAACCAAAAGCTGGCTGATAAAACCAAGGATGTGTGTATGTCATGAATCTGTTCATTTCAACTGATAAACCTATTTCGGCAACCTGGAACAGAATGAAGGAAATGGCCGGGTGGGCGTGCATAATGCCAAGCAATCTTTCCTTGATTGTGAACCGTATGCTCGACTAGAGGCGTGGCTGGGAGCGAAGGCAGATGAGTATTGGACCAATAATTTTGAAACGCTGAAGTTGGTAAGGACCTTTTATTGATTGTGGGATTTAAAAAAAAAAAAAACAATTATGAGATCAGTTTTCCGCCACTGATTTTCTGTGTATATGTTCTTTTAGAATTTTCTTTCATCAAAATGCAACCTTCATCATACTGATGGATGCTCTTAAAAGATTTTAGAAGATATATGGCATATGTAGAACACTTTATTTTGCCAAATATAACAATGAATGAAACAAACATAGTATGACAAAGATGGATTTGCCGATTGCTGGGAAAATAGTTTTCAAATCTCTTTGAAAAATGTCTGAATGGTGGGTTGATGATGCGACATAACAGGCTTACTGTGTTGCTATCCAACTAAGAAATTAACTCAAGTGGCTTGGTGATATGTAGTGGGGACGTTCTATTTTAGACATGCAGCTTGTTGCCTTGTTCTACTTTCTTCTATAATCTATTTGAGAAAAATGTTGTTTATTTCTTCTAGACACTTTAGTCTTCCAAATTTCAGTAGTAACTAGCAAGCATAGAGGTTATGTATTGGGAAGATGAACTATCTTTTGATTGGCAATGACTGGTTGCCATGTATTTTTAAAATGAAACAATCTTAGATTAGGGGATTGATTCAAATATTCAATGGTGCGGCAAGAAGTTCTTTTTCTTGTCAGTTTCCCCATTTTTTTACATTCACTCATAGTGTGTTCTTAATGAATCTTTATGGATTTCCTTCTTTTTTTTCCAGTTTCCCTAGACATGTTTCATTTATGCACTCTTTACTTCTCCAGAAAAAAGGTGGTTCCCTGTACAAACCTGACCACGAATGGGTGCAGTGTGATAAGTGCAGGAAGTGGAGGATGTTGAGTTCGGGGTTTGATGTTAAAACATTACCTGAAGAATGGTAATTGCATTTCATCATATGTTTTACTGTTCATTTGTTCACAGTAGATCATTCATTCATATCCTTGAATACTCTTTCTTGTGCTTGTCTTGTATAGCATGATTCATTATTATCCAACACTCTTTTGGAGAAATACTTGTGTCAAAAGACAGGAGGATGTCTTTTGCCTTTTTTTTGGCTATTCTATGTGGGCTGCGATTCCTGCTATCAGCCAGATCAATTTTGTAGTAACTTTGTGGTTGTATAGGAGAGCTGGATCCATTTCTTTTGTTGGGAATGTTTTGAATTTTCATTGCTCCTTGGTAGAAGCTGGATCCATTTCTTTTGTTGGGAATGTTTTGAATTTTCATTGCTCCTTGGTAGAATATAGTTTGCGACCTGGCAGGACAAGGAGATCAATTCATCAAATTTGAATTTTGAGGGTGGATGGTTGACTGATACCCCCTTGTCCTGGATGCTGTCAACCAGGGAGAGGCTTGCTATCGTACTCCAGGAGTATCCTCCGCTGTAAAGGGAAAAGTCTTTTCTGAGTCCCCAATATTCATCTCACCATAATAGATCTTTGCTTAATGTGACAATGTTGTCCTTCTCAATTGGATGGGACATTGTCTTAACATGCCTTCTGCTCCTCCTGTGTCCTTACCTGTTGTCATCTGTTGGCAACAATTTTTTCTTTTCCTGCTGTATATTATATTCTGATTGTATTATGCATTGGCTACCTAGAGATTTTATCGAACAATATTAGCAGACATGCATGTACTTACATTCATTATGAGAAGGATTGGTCTGCATTTTTATGCATTTTGGTGTCCATGGATTGTATACTTGTTTTTGTTGAACAGGTGATAATGCTTCTTTTTTTAACTGTAAGCTTCTATTGTAACAGGTTTTGTTATATGGGTCCTTTCAATGGATCATGTGAAATCCCAGAGCAAAAGGTTGATCGTGGGGTGATCACAGTGTCTGCAAAACAAAATAGACAGGATATAAAAGATGTTGACGATGATGCTATGATCAGTTCAGATGGTAAGCCATCAAAGTCTTTTATTAATAAATTTTGTGCTGCGCCAGATAATTAAAATATCTTCTGGGATGGCCTACACTTATGGAAATTTTGTTTTTTGCAATCACATTGCTCGTCGTCGTATCTCTTTTTTTATCCCTTTTCTTTTAGTGCATCAATTCATGAAAGCATGGTTGGATTGCAGCATGTTAGTATCCAATTCTTGGTGTACTTCCACTCTATCACTTCTGATATGTTATGGAATGATATGCTATTTTTATGATGTTCACCATGCAGTTAAAATATGATGCTTGATTCAATGAACAATCCCCATTTTAACCACTTTTGGTTATGCTCATGTCAAACGCTGTTAAATTGTTCCAGGTTTACTGGTGACCAGTGACCATATCGAATCTGTTTCTGATACTTGGTTTGTAATAGGTATTAGCGATGAAGATTCTAATCAAACCGAGAGGGATGGCAAGCGAGATTTAAAGAGGTTAAGGAAGGGACTGCCGAGGGCTTGTAAGAAGGGACCTTGATAACTGGTGGTAACTCTGGTTTTATCAAATGTTGATACAGCAACTATTAGTTACGTCCATTTTGTTTTGAAATCTGCGTTAGTGCATTTGCATAGAACTAAAATACCAGAATAGGTCAACAATTCTCCACATATATCATAGTATTCCCACCGTCCAATTGTAACTAGTTCACTGGTTTTAACCAGCTCAAACTATACCATCTTTTGTAAAGAAGAACAATATCCTGTTCCTAGACTCTAGTTCCTTGTGTTCAACTCCTGTTAAGGTTTAAAACTGATTTTCATTGCAGTACATGTTGAGTTACAACTTCCGAATCATCACTCATTTTTAAGTATTATAGGATTTACAATTGTTCTTTGCCGAGACAAGGACTGGGGAGAAACAACCCTGCCCCATCCAGTTCCTTTTTTCATTGCAGTATCAATTTTTAGTACATGTTAAGGAACAAATTCCGAATCATCACTCTCCTTTTCAAGTGCTCTGGAAATTTACAATTGTTCTTTGTAAATGAAGAGCAAAAAACCTGTCCCGTTTATTTCCTTTTGAATGAGGTAAGATTGCATTCTAACAGGATTTGTACCTTAACTTTGTTATTTGAGCAAGGAAATTTCACATGCTTTTGTGAATAATAATAATAATGGGATGGTCAATTTCTTCTTTTCAATACCTAATCTCAACCTTCCAATCCAAGGAAGAACTGTCAATTTTTGGGATAGATTTCCTATCCAGAGAAAGAGAATGTGAACAGGGTTAAAGTAACAGCAAGCTTATTATAAGAAGCAAACTGTGTCGCAAGACCTGTTCTTATAGTTTTCTTTCTGCCTTCTTTACGAAACACCTAGCCATGAAAATGAAATCTAGGCATTAGATACCTCAGGCATTCATAAATCAAATCACAGAGTTTTGTCTTGCAAATTGTGCAATCTCAGTCGAAAGATGGTGATTGTAAAATATGTTAATCACTGTAAAATCAGTTACTGGGTAAGTAATTACATCACAGATTGCATAAAAACGTTTGAAAAACCAAAAGTTTTTATCTTCAAGAAGAGATTTATATAGTAAAAAAGAAACAAGAACAGAGCAAAAGGGTGCAAGAGAAATCAGATGGTAGTGCATGTTTTTGAGATCATCATGGTTTGATGACAGAATTTTCTATGATAAGCATCATCATATTTTCTTTCTTGCATGCTCAACAAGCAGTACTTGAACAATAAATCAAAAGGCAAAGGAAAAAAATATTATGTGAAGAAGAGAATCAGATATATTAGTAGTCAAACACCATCAAGCATCAAAGAGTTGATGCTTGTAAGACTGGGGCGACAATTACTATCATCATTTTCTTCTTTATCAAAACGCATCACAACATTGCAAAGAAAAAGTTGATGGGAGAGAAAGACACGGTTGATCTAGCAAGAACAGAGAGATGACCTGTGGGCAGGTTTGTGTGGCTGAACAAGAAACGGAGGGTGTATTTAAAGAGGGATGTTAGGGTTTTTAGGGTTTGGAGGTTTCGTGGGTTTGTTAAGCCCAACTTAAGAAAAATCTCTTGGGGGAATGGGTTCGAGGGCTGCCTATGGCTAATTTTTTTATTTACTCTTCATGCTATAAAAAATACGAGATGACATGCCCGCGTGCTGCCACGAGCTTATAAAAAAAAAATATTTGATAGTGTTATAATTAAAAATCAGTATTAGATAAGTGATAGAAATTAAAGGTATGATAAAGTAAGTATTTTATGACGGAAAAAAAAGTTGTGTTGGTGATCAAAAACTTAGAGACTGAACAAAATGATTTGTAGCAATCTACAGTGTTTTGTGAGGAAAGATACAGTGCTTTCACCACATGATTTAGTTTTTCAGTTAATAAAAAGCAAAAAAAATTACAAAATTAAATTCTCTACCAACTTAATATTAAAAAAAAAAAACCAACAAAGACAATTTTGGAAGGAAAAAAACCCATGAGGAAAAAACGTTGTAGCAATTGACAATGTTTTGTGAGGAAAACTACAACGCTTTTCCCAATAAAATAAAATAAAAAACCATTTAGAGAAATATTGTAGCAATTCACAGTTTTTTGTGAGAAAAACTACAACGCTTTCCTCATATGATTTAGCTTTACTGTAATTATAATTCTTAACTAACTCAATATTAAAAAAAATCGACAAAGATAATTTTGGAAAAAATCATATAAGAAAACACTGCAA
>Ga0307514_10004627_pt1 | contig 12613 bp, 9 predicted proteins | sample 16_EM_MG_FD_203088 | JGI IMG/M metagenome (GOLD analysis project Ga0307514, IMG submission 203088) | Populus trichocarpa ectomycorrhiza microbial communities from riparian zone in the Pacific Northwest, United States - 16_EM | ecosystem: Host-associated > Plants > Roots > Unclassified | place...
AAATGTTAATTATTATTATTTTAATTTCTTCATCTTTTATTTTTTTTATTTTTTAGATTTGATCTCTATTATTTTGATTATTATTTATTTTATTTGAGATAATTTATGAAATTATATTTTTTTTTCAATTTCATTCTCATTCAACTTTTTAATTTGTAAGATTTGTTCCTCATTATTTTAATAAACTTGAGAAAAATAAAACATTAATAAGTTATTTTCCAGCTTATTTTCCATGACATAACCAAACACTGGAAAGTGTTTTCCAACTTATTTTCCATTACACTACCAAACATCAGAAAATAATTCACTTTCTCGGAATTCACTTTTCTGGAATTCACTTTTCAAAAGAAAACTATTTTCCAACAAACAAACGGGACGTAGAGAAAAGAAGAAAAGCCATAAAATCAAACTTCCTAGTGATTGGAAATTTGAAATACAGAGAAAGGAAGAAAAGCCATAAAATTCACACGGTTTGTTTTTGTGTTTTAAAAGTATTTTTAAAAAAATTTAATTTTTTTAAATTAATTTTTTATGGTGTTTTAGATTATTTTGATGTACTGATGTCAAAAATAATTTTTTAAAAATAAATAAAAATATTATTTTGATACATTTCTGAATAAAAAGCACTTTAAAAAACAATCACAACCATACTTTCAAATACTATATATTTCCGAACACTAGAGGAGGAATGAAATTAATGACCTTACCTTTTTTTTTTTAGATTTGAAGAAACTCCACCCCCCAGAAAGCGCACTTTGTAGGCCTAGATGAGTGAGTAAAACCCCAGTTGTCTCAGGCTCTTACAAGAGATTTATGCCCTGACTCGAACTCGAGACCTGCTCTTTACCATCACGCTACTCCCCTCGAAGAATTAATGACCTTACCATTTGCTTTCAAGACACATCCTTATCAAGAAAACATTATACTTTCAAGTCACGTTGTTATTAGTGCTATACATAGCAGCATACATGTGAACATGCATATTTGACTAAAACTCTTCACTTGAATGATGTAGAAGCTCATTACGTAAAGCAATTGCTATCCATTAGAATTACTTGGTTAGATATATGATAGTTTGATGCAAAAGTTTAGCTAACTCAACTAGAATATCAGGTTATGCCATGCAATGTTACTTCACCTACCCATGATTCAGTACAAAATCCTGATTATAGATCGGATAGTTTAACTCGAATTAATCTAGATTAATTAATAAAAATTAAAATTAAAATAATATCATTTTAAAATCTAATTTAATTTATTTTAATCGAGTCGTGAATTAATCAAATTAAATTGAACCAATTCTATGTTGATTTTTTCTATAACATAATTGAGATTCAACCTGCCCAGCCAAACTAGATATGCAGGATAATTCTTGGTTTTAATTGTCTTTGATTCTTGAATTAGCTTTTGCGTACTAAGATTTTTTTATATCGTTTTTAAAATGTTAAATGGATAATTCATATTTGGACAAATACATTTACTGATGAGAATTTTTTTTTAAAAGTTTTTTGTTATATTTAAATATGAAATAATAACATAGAGATCGACCTCATAAAGTAACATTTCAAGCAAAAAATCTTCTCTTTTGCTAGCCATTTTTTTTAAAAGAAAATGTAATTTATCACAATCTATATTCACAGGAGTAACACTAAGTCAAAATAGGATTATATATTATGTATTTATAATAAACAAACCTTTTAAGAAAAACTAATCACCAAATGAGTATTAATAATTTCTTCTAATACTTCTTTACCATACCGCATGAACAACACCCCGTAACTTCAACCTATTAATTATTTTTCTAGCTCTGTTGTTTTTGTGTTTCAAAAACGTTTTTGAAAATATTTAAAATTTTTTTATTTTTTCTTTGCTTCAAATTAATATTTTTTTTTACTGTTTTTAGATCACTTTGATACGCTAATATCAAAAATAATTTTTAAAAAATTAAAAAATTATTATTTTGATACATTTTATTAGTGAAAAACACCTTAAAAAATAACTACAACTACACTCTCAAACAAGCTGACACAAAATAAACCCCGTGAAGGTTAGGGTTGCCTTTCAAATTTGGTTAATTGACTCGACTTCAGCACCTACCCATTAGGCAAAAACTCATACAGTTGGAATGGTGTTTACAGGGTAGGGCTGCTTCCAAATTCTCCATCTTTACCTATTCAACTGGTCTGAAAGCTAGTAAATGATGTTACTCTTAAAGACATTGGTTTAACGATGGAGACCATGTTTATTTACTCTGGGACAGCTTGGTCCCATGTTTATTTACGATGCCAGGCCACGTTTCCCGAGTGAAATAATCTCATCACCATGGTTGCCAGCTTTTAGGCAGCGAGTAGTTGTGCTCTGTATTTAATGAGCGAAGTTCATAATTATAAATCCTGTATAGTTTTTTATATATATATATAAATTAAAATAATATCTTTTTTATTTTTTTAATCCTAACTTGAGCTGACCTATTAACATATAAGTTAATTTATTCAACATGATAATTTTAAATAAAATCAACTCATAACTTAAGTCTTGTTTTGAAAACAGTAGTGGAACTACACAGAGTCAAGCCTTAATCTTTTTTTTTAAAAAATATTTTTTTATATTAAAATATTAATATAATAGCTTTAAAGGGTTAATTTTCTTTCTTAGCTACTAATAATTGATCCAAGCTTTTTTTCTTTTTTCATTATTGTCCCTGTCTCTCTTATTTCTATAAAATTTCTCTTTCAAGCCCCAAGCTATTGATTAGTTAAGCAAATAATTTCTTGTGCTTTATGCTTTAGAGAAATTTTTTTCATCTTTTCTATTTGTTTCATTATCTAATTTTAGTTTTATTTTTTTATAATTAGTTATTAAAAATGTTAGAGTTTATAATAATTTATGGGTTTGTTGAATTAATATGTGTATGGGTAATATTATATGCTAATGGATATGAATAGAAATGAGTTTTGATGAATTGATAAATATTTTGCTATGAATTTCATATAAAAAATGATGGTGATGAATTTACTAGTAATTAAAAATAAAGTACGTGACAACTTAAAAAATTAAAGATATAATGGATAAATTAAAAAGAAAATATTTAATATTTATATTTAATTCACTTGTACAAAACAATAAGTCAACAAGAACAACATCAATTTGTGACAATCCTTTTAAGCTATGATTTTAGATGCTATGTACCATATGTTAGCATAGATTGTTGCCAAGAACTTTCCTAGTCCTTGAAAGATTTAGAAATAGATAAATAAAAGTTTGTTGTATATATTGAGAAATATATTTTTAATAAGATTAAAAATAAAATCATTATAAAACAATTTTAAAATATAAAATCTCGAAGAGAACAATTATAATATAATTTTTTTTAAAAAAATATTTTTAAATTAATTTTGCTTGACTTGAATTGGTAAATATATTTCAAATTAATTTTTTTATATAACACATATTTATATAAAATATAATATCAAATATTTATTAATAATTTATCTTTTCATTTAAAAAATCATAACTCCACCACTGCTCGGAAGGTGGAGAGATTGGAGCTGTCAAATTTAATAGATTATTGATTGCCATTTTTTTTTTTAGGTTCTTTGCATTTATGATGCCAACTACTGCACAAAAGTCTCCATCTAAGAATTTACTAGACTGTTTTTCCTGACCATTTCGGACATGGATTCATCAACTGCATGCGGAATTGCTACAATGCCATTACCTTGAACATCAGCTTTAGATAATAAGATCTAATGATCATTGGATTTTAATTTGAATTTACTAGATTTTTTTTACTAATCTATTCCAATGCCAGTGTAAATTGTGTGGATGCCATGTACTGTGAGGGCCAACCTGCATATATAAGAGGTGATGAGGGGGAGGCAGCGACTGATGAACATATCTTATTTGGGCTTAAATCCCAATTTCAGAATAATCTGTGAGGCCAACATCAGAGAAAACTGCATCAATGTGACTAACAAATCTCCCGGATTTTTTTTTAAAAAAAATCATGAAATGTTGGTTAATTTATACCTATAAGAAAATTCTTTGTTTCAAGCATAGTTACAAGACTAGTTACAGGACTTGGCCTGGAAGGTTAAATCTGCTAACCTAGAACATGGTCCAAGTCGAATCAGTAAAAAAAAATCTTGTTATTCTTTTAAAAAACAGTTTGGATTGACCCGAATCAACTCACCCAACTTACCAACTTAAGATCTGAGTCTTCAGCTGAGGAAACTCCAGGTGAGGTCTTATAACTACCATGCGAGATAAATGTCTAGACATCATGACAATCAATAGATCATGTGGAAGCATTTCAGGAGTACAATGAAATTGAATGAGTCAAAATATTCAAAATCAAAGTGAAAATAACTCACCCAGCATCCGCTTACAGCTAATGGATTGTCGAAAATGAAGTAAAAATTGTGTTCCACTCAAAATTTTATTATAACCACATGGTTAAGAACTTTCCTAATACGAACGCAAAGGAAAAAACATCCCTCAAATCAAATCTTCCTCTCTATAAGCCGTATGCTGTCGGTGAAAGTAAGCTGCTGATAGCTGACCTTTACAAATCAGAACAAATAATGGATTGCATGAAAGTGAATCTCTGTGCTCGTGGCTTGTTTAGAATGCCTCCTCAATCCACTATGCAACAGGTTCTACTGCATCAACACAGTGTAGCGATAAGAAGAATGCCAGGACAGCTGAAAGATAGGAAAAACATAAAAGAGTAGCTTATTTAGACTCTTAGGTTTCAATTTGTATCAGGATTAAGATAATAAAACATGAGTTCTGAGCCCTGAAGATGCCAAGACATGACCATCACATAACTTGGAAGGATGAACTAACTAGTATGCGGTTTAGATCTTAGCATGACAGAGTATCAGCTGGAATTGTCATGTTACAGGAGTTTAGATTATAAACCCAAGAAAAAGAAGCCTGTAAGTCAGAGAAGCTGATATATCATTGATCTTAGGTCTCTCTACACGTCTATCGTGCAATACTTTCAAGAATGTTGTTCATAATAAGCCATCTGACTTGTTTTCCAAAGCACTCGATTTATGAACCTGGAAAATCAGACGCCGAGCAGATTCCTACAGAACTGTCAGTGAAATAACAGCAGACCGAAGCTTTACACCATCTTCGTCCCATTTCGACTGTGGGGCAGTTGCTCCTGCGATAATTGCCTGCATTAAAATTACAATAATAACAGCTAGTGAATTGTAAAATCTAACAAATCACGATGACGGAGAATGTTCAGCGAGGCCAAAGATTAATACAAGATCAGTTATGGTTTCCATGTTGGGGCACATGAGCAAGCTATATATATTGGCTTTATCCAAAGAATTCTGACAGAGTAATGAGTTAATTCCACTAAAGACATGGGCACTGCAATCAATATTCTAATTGTAAGGTCAATGTATTAACCTTTCCACTGTTAACCACAGCTACTAGTGCCGCATGCTGGTCATCTCTGCCAAATTCATAGAAGTAATAAGTCCTGAAATTAACAAACAGTGGAACACATATGTCAGAAAAGTATTGTAATTATAACATCCAGGATCTGGTTCAAATAAAATATCATTTCCCTGCTGACATCCTGGTTGCTTTAGATTTAGTGTAGGGGTGATGGTATTTGTGTTTATTATCCAAGTCAATGGAGAAGGAAAAATATATGCTTCTATAGCTGATAAATGCAAGGAATGAGGGTATTCGATAGGTACCATTACAACCATTACTTCCTATTTTCTAAACAGCTAATTTTTATAAACAATACAGCAGTTTATTCAGTGTTATATATATATATATATAGAACACTGAATAAACTAATATATCCCTGAAGGTGCCTGTTCTACTTCAATAGCATTACTTACGAATTGAAGAGCCCCAGAATCAAGCAAAGATAGATAAATTTACCGGTAACCTTCCTCTTCTTTTATTTTTAGTGTACGGGCAGAGAATAAAGTTGTCCCACCTGCCATTGCAGATAAATTGAGCTACCAGAACAAGATAGTTGAGAAGAATGCTAATCTACTTGTTTTTTCAAATGACAAATGATCAGCAAGAAAAGTGGAAACCATTTAATTTATTTTTTTTAAACCACAAGAGTTGAATATATACAAAGTATTCTTGGTTCTAAGAATCAAAACTTCAAGAATAACACAACTGAATGCAAAGACAGACCTGGAACAAAGAGTTTTGCAGCCTCCTTCAATGATCCCAAATCAGTAATATCTTTAGCCTGTCCATGTTAGCAAAGTACATGTTTGTCGGAGAATTACTCTTTGAGATCTTAAAATTGGAACAATCTAAAATGAGGGAGCAGGGGGGGTGGCATTATTCATCCATTTTACTTTTCTTTCGTAATTGGAAATAAGTACAAGACTTGAAGGTTGTGAATTATAACAGCAAAAGGTTAATGGAATTCACAATGAAGGAGTGATATCTGCCATCCCACCATAATGGCAACAGGAAAACTCATACAGAGGTTAAGTTACAAGATAATAACCCTAGATAACCTGAAAATCATTGTAGTCTTGGATGAGATATCCTACCATGCTTTAAATCAGGGAAAATGCTGGCATTGTGCCCTGACAATAAGATGCTTAGTTGGGGGTATTAAATTATAGCAGACTTTTAATCTCGCAGATGTTTGCTATGAAATTAACTAATTTGACGAAGTAAACATGTCAAGAGTTACAATCAACTGCCTTAGTTCCAAATTTAACCATGAAAATGAACAAGGACGTTTAATGAGTCTTGCAGAGTAATACAGAAACAAACCAATACTAGAATAAAGGTGAAAGTTTGACAATTTTCATCACACAAACCTCTAAGAAGGTGATCTTCAGTTGATTGGAAGGGCGAACGACAACATTTAGAACTTCAGATCTATGTTGACAAAAAGAAAATGCAACAAAAAACTTGCGTGAACACTATGACCATTACTATAAAGTTTTATGCATTACTCCAATGGAAAGCTGAATAAATATAAACATCAAAGAGAATGAACTTGCTGTAAAATAATATACCCATCAGAAGATGCAAAACGGGCTGCAAAGGTCTTTGGCTTTGCCTTATCTCCATATAAAGACAGCCCAGCACTGTAATCCTAATAACAAGATACAATAACCAAGTTGATGAAAAAATAATTCTGACATTGTGAACACATTTGACATTCAATACTCTACATTCCCTCAATCAAGATATCTAACTCTAAGAAAAACTGAATTGATTTTGAAAGTTTTAGTTTCAAAGCTTACTGTATCTATCACCAATGGCCAATTTGGAGCATCCCTTATCCTTTAAAACCCACTAAACTAGAATTATATATGCCAATTCATTGCATATTGACAAGAATAAATTGTGCAAAATGTTAGCAATAGTAGCCAAAACACCATACCCATGACTACCAACATTGATAAAAAGAACTCAAGAGATTTAAACTTCAACTCAAAACAGTTAAAAACATAAGAATGTATGGGTGAATAGTGAAGCCATAACAAAAATTAAGATAAATATACCTCTGGTTCCATGATGTCCTCAAATTGAGGAGGGACCCTGATGGCAAAACCATCACCATAGAACTGAAACCAGGATTTTGTATTGGCAAGGATAGAAAGAACAGATTTTAAAGGTGGAGAAGGTTCAGCTAAGGCTTGTGCAAGAGGGTGTTGAGTGGCTAAGGAAATGAGACAAAGTGAAGTAGTTTTGAAGATGAACTGTCTCTTAGAGATGGTGCTGGGGAGGCTAGTGGCATGAGGGGTTGGTTTTGGGCTATAGGGGTTTGGATTTTGTCGAGGGTTTAGAGGAGGGTGGTGGTGGTGAGGAGAGAGGGAGAGGAGAATGGCCATGAGATGGTGAGTTTGGATTTCATGGAGGTTAAAAAAAATGGAGGGAAGATAATGTGGGGTAGTGGTGGGGCTTTTATCTCTTGGATTCTCTTAACAATGGAAGGGTGTTTTGGATATTTGGAGTAAATTTTACCAAATTATGTTATCATTCATCGTAATTGTAAGTAGTTTGATTCTCTTTCTCATTGTATTATCTCTATGATTATCTGATAATGCCACAGAAATTATATTTATCAATCCTGGATGGACCAAAGTGACCCCATAGTCTTTGCATGGCTGAATGAGAGGGGGTTATCCATTTCAAATAACAGCCAGCCAATCCAAAACAAAAGAAATCCAAACCACTCAAATTCCTTTACCAAAGAGAGACCAGAAAATGATGTAGAAAACATAATATCTCCCTCTCAGTGTCCGCCATTTCTGTTCTGTTGATCTCTCACTCTCTTTCCCATGGAAACCTTACTTTCTTCGCACTCTCTTTCTCCTCTCCTCAACTCAAAACCATCCTCTTCGAAATCCCATTTGCTACCTTCTCTTCAAACAAGATCAAACTCACTCTCTTTCACCCACAAGAGCATCACTTCTAGCCTCAAAAGGCACACTTCTCAATCTTTGTCGGTGCCCAATAGCTGGTTCAGTTATGCTCAACAAGGCCTAGCAGCATTAGCTCTCACTTTGGCACTCAACTTTAGTCCGCTGTTGTACATTGGAAATGCTCAAGCATCTGAATTTGACGTGCTCAATGAAGGGCCACCAAAAGAGTCTTATATATTTGATGATGCTGGTGTGCTTAGTAGAGTGACTAAATCTGATCTGAAGCAGCTGTTATCTGATTTGGAATCAAGGAAGAACTTCAAGATCAATTTCATTACTGTTAGAAAGCTTACTGTAAGTCTTTTGGTATCATTTCTTTGTTGATTTGAATGTGTACCTAGTCTAGCAAACTATGATTATTTCCACTTTTGAAGCAAGCTTTTGATTGTTCGGAGAAATGGAACAGCAAGTAAACTGACTTGCAGACATTTGTCTTTTAGTGTTACAATCTGGGTTACATTATTGCCAAATTAATAGATGACAAGTTTAAAGGCATGTGTGTTTTCCTTTAACTCTTTCAAGGATGCATATAACTGAATAAATATTATGTTTGTTGCAGAGCAAAGCAGATGCTTTTGAATATGCCGACCAAGTTCTGGAGAAATGGTATCCCACTGTTGAAGAGGGCAGCAACAAGGGAATTGTTGTGCTTGTAACCAGCCAAAAGGAAGGGGCAATTACGGGGGGGCCTGCATTTATCCAAGCAGTTGGAGAAACTGTTCTTGATTCCACTGTCTCGGAGAACCTTCCTGGTAACTATGCACTTACTGTACAATTTTCAAGTTGGTGATTAGTTTCCCCAGATTTCCTTAGTTCATTGTGTTTCATGGTAGTTAGGGTGGTCTTTTTGTTCAATCTAAACAGCTTTAACAGGTCTGGTTGAAACGATATTTCATTTGAAATGGTGAGGGACGGTGGAGGGATCCTAATGAAGCTCTAACCAAAAGTTTAAGGGATCCCAAAATACAGAATGAGCTTAAGCATGATGGAGATTCTATCCTTTGTTTAGATCTCATGCACAACATTGAAATTCTTTAAGCACTTAAATTTCATTACAAAGTGATGCTTCACAATTGACTGATTTTTGAAATGAAAAATGGGAAATTCAAATCACCATTTGTCCTAAAAAGGGTTCAAGACTGCTTTAATTTTCAATACCATGGTACTCTAGAGAAGTGTAAACATCCATTCTATGCTGGTTTACACTGCTGGTGAGAAGTTATCTCTTTGAAATATCCAAGAAAGTGAAACTACCTACAATCTTATGAAACTTATGTTGGTTTTCTGTTGATTCAGAAGGAGATGGGCCTAATTCTATTATCAAACACTAGCTGCGCACAAGCTATGAGGTTTAGGAATCTTGAGGTCCAACTAAGTTCTGAAATGCTAACATAGTATACCATTGGATCTCAGCACAGGTGTTAAAGAGTACTGAGTTCATCCTTTGTTCCCTATTCACACATCAATTCAGACTCAACTGTTATTATAGTAGTTCTGTTTTGTTGAAATGAGATTATTTTTTACAGAACATAAATTCATTGTATTTGCACATGATGCAATTGTCACACAAGCTCAGATGTCATTAGTCTTAGAGATGAGGATGCTCAAGTTACGTGTGCTTGCTCATGTTGCAACTCTCTAACAAGCTCAAACGTCATCAATTTTAGAGCTAAGATTATAACCAGAAGATTTCTTGTCCATTTTTCATTTAACATCATGATCATAAGAACTGCATTAGTTGAGATAGAACAGTGATGCTGATGACCATGTGGTTTTCAATTGCAGTCTTGGCGACGGAAGAAAAGTACAATGAAGCGATTTATAGCAGTGCCAAGAGGTTAGTGGCTGCTATCGATGGGCTTCCAGATCCAGGCGGTCCGACGACTAAAGAAAACAAACGAGAATCCAACTTCAAAAGCAAGGAAGAGACAGAAGAGAAGAGGGGACAATTCACTCTAGTGGTTGGAGGTCTATTGGTGATTGCTTTTGTTGTTCCCATGGCGCAATACTATGCTTATGTTTCAAAGAAATAGGTCATAACCCTGTGTTAGGCTTGTTTCTCAAATTCTTTCCTCTAGGTTTCGACAAAACCTGGTGGCACATAGTTGTACAAATGTCTGTAATGTTCTTGACGAGAAACTTGCAACCAGAGGATAAGTACAGATTTTTGGTTTATGCTCATGAAATGTGTATAGAACCATGGTTTCATCTTATGCTCACAGTATCATATCATTTTCCTGGTGCTAATTCTACGATGAACTCTGAGAAAATAGGGTTTTGGTGTTGCAATCTGCAACATCAAGCTTTTATAGCTAAGAATCAGATCATGGAGCACCAGTCAGAACTTATTAATAATATTAGTGCTTGCATTTAATCTTCAGCTGTAAACAAATGAAATACGAATGAATAGAATAATTACAGCACAGTCAGCAAATTAGCTCCTCAGAACTTGAGATTGAGAAGGAAAGGCATTCTATCAGAGAATGGCGGATCCGAAAATTTTCCGGTGAGTATTTGTGATGAAATATACTGATTTGCTGCCTCTGAATAATGAATTCCATCCCAATTCACATACTCAGTACTATCACTGCATGCTTTGGCTGTGACACTGGTCCCATTCAAAACTTTTGTTTGCCCACAAGAAATCCTGCTGTCATAGTTTAGTGGTGGTCCTCCATATCCACAGCATGCCATTATGGGTTGCTCAAACCCTGAAAAATCATATTCACTCAGAATCTAATGTCTTTTCTTTCCTTAGACTTTTCCATCTCTTTTGATGAGAAAAAGATGAAAACTAAAAAACTTAAAAATTATCATAATAAAGGAACTGAGGACTACTAACCGTATCGGGAATAATTAGCAATGAGGTTGGATTTTATTGTGTAGATATCGACATATGTGATATTTGAATCAGCATATTGGCCTTGCAGCTTTTTAGTGAGAGCATGAAGCTGAAGATTTAAAAGCTTAGCTGCTTGATTATGCCCACTTACACATCCTAGCTCATCAAGCTTTGATGGATCAGTTCCGAACTTTGCAACGTTCTGAGTCAAGCAACCAAGAGGACCCGTGTTGTGGATCCAAAAATTCCTACCTCCTTGGTCATATAGTTTCTAGAGCATGAAAATAATCAATCAGTGTTGCAGATTTCATGTTCCTTTCAATACAGGTTAGTGTCAAAAAAATTTAAAGAGAAGGAAATGACAGAACTAGGATCTAACCTTGATCCCGGTTTCGAATTCGACCAAAATGTTTGGGATTGAAGCAACAATTTGATCAAGTGTTTTTGAGTAAAATGCACCGGCAAGATCATTCTGGCCTATATCAAACATGTATAGACCCTTCTGAAAATAGTCTTCTGCTGGTACGTATCTATCAAATCTCTTACCTGTGACAAGGTTTGAAACATGAAAAAACTATCAATGATTCTTACACTTCTTGCCATACTTCAGGCATTAACATTTGCGTAAGAACTTTATCAAACTGAATCCACATCACCGTCAATCAAGTTTTTCTCAGAAATGGTGGCTTACAGTATGAGAGTGAGCCATGTACATACCTTTGGCCAGCAATTCGAGAACTCGAGCTTTGAATCGTAGAAACTGATTCACTTGAACTCCGAAGGAAAATGGGCTCACAGATGTTGCAGTTGCTGGAAGTATAGTTGATCCTGCAGCTGCAAAGTTGCATCCTTTCCGAAAATTCGGTACCCCAACTGAGTCCAAATATGCATTTAGGAAGGGCAGCTCCATTGCATCCACTGGAAAACACACACCCACATGAATGAAAGAAACAAATTGCTGAAAACAGAGGAAACAGAGTGTGAATATTGAAAAAAAAAATGAAAAAAAATATATTTCAGATTCTTGTACTTCTAACTGCATTGCTATTATCAATCAATTCTTGTACTTAACATTACTTACCTCCTAAATATTCCTAAAAAATAAATGCATTTAACACAAAAGGAACAATTATACAATATATCAACAAGAAAATGGGATTTATTCCATCCTAGTAACAGAAGAAACAGGGGAACACAGAGCAAGAAAACAGAGAAAACAGAGGGAAAGGCTTGTCTTCCTGAAAACGGAGAAAACAGGGGAATAACATAGTACAGAAACAGAGCTGACATGATACAAACTAGAAGGCACGAAAAATTTCAATGA
>Ga0307514_10004628_pt1 | contig 12612 bp, 15 predicted proteins | sample 16_EM_MG_FD_203088 | JGI IMG/M metagenome (GOLD analysis project Ga0307514, IMG submission 203088) | Populus trichocarpa ectomycorrhiza microbial communities from riparian zone in the Pacific Northwest, United States - 16_EM | ecosystem: Host-associated > Plants > Roots > Unclassified | place...
TAGGTGGTAGGTTATTGGCTTTCCTAAGCTGATAGGTATATCGATTGATTTTGGAGCCCTCCTCAGCAACGATTATTGACTCTGGGATAACAACAAGATTGCCAAAGCATCTACCCTTCCCTTCGCGTTGGGTACTTGTCATCGACCAAAGCTCTTTGCGGAAACGGGTCATATCACTTTCTTCTTTGGATAGAAGTTGATCCCAGTGCCTGAGAAACTGTTTGTGTGAAATACCGATGTGAGAAGTGATCTCCTCAAATTGTTTTCCCACTCCACTTGACTCTGCAGTTCCATCCTCAAGACCCTGTTTCTGATCAGAAAAGGTATAACGTTACGCAGTGCATATATCTTACCTTATGATAAATAAAACATGTTGTTTTGGCAAAACATGAGTTACAAGTGTACTTCTTCAACATTCTGGGGAGTACATCCCGATTCTTAGCATGCCATGCAAGTTCATTCCTCGCAATAATCATACCCCGAAGTTCACCACTGATTGAAGGCACCCTGATGATTTCAGATGTCTCCATATAATACAATAAGCCACAAAAAATATCAATGTCTATCTATTAGCATTTTGGTGCCATAATCTGGCCAAAATGAGCTTACCATATCTATCCTTCAGGAGCAAAGTATATATCATGGTCTGAGCTCGGTGCAAAGGCGTAGTTGAATTTCTGCCAGTTTTCATTTCCAAGGGCACCGTGAGCGTCCTCTCTGATTTGTGGTCTCTTATAGTAGCCTGAACAGTAGCATCGATATTGCCCTTCAGGCCATACATTGGTGACCACACATGCTCCTCGATATCAAGGACTTTGTTGATACTTAGAGTGGGCCTTGCCGGCCCTCGGTGGTCAGAAATCGTGGCTCCTTTCTGCTCTACGAATTAGCACGGTGAGTAGGAGGGTAAATGCCACTGACCTTAGGTTTAACTGATATAAACAAGTTTGCCCAATATTGAATCATCTCAATCCTCGACCTCAGATACTCCTTGGCCACTGGAACTTCCTCTTTGAGTATATACAACTGCTCAATGTGCTGCACCAGCAACACATCGATGGACTCTCGGAGGAACTTGTGTGTGAAATCATTTGCTGCCAGTGCTTTCTGAAACAATTCATGCAAGATACTCCCATAAACTAAAGGCTTGCTGATATCCCCAGTTGCTTTGACCCTATCCTGTAAAACGGCACGTCTTGTACAGCAGAAGGAATCTGCTACTGTTGTGCTAGATACAAGAAAATCTGGGTTTACAATTAGCATTCCACTGGCGTTATCTATAATGTTGCCTTGGCCGATCACGTGAACTATGTCACCAGCTTCGGCATTTACATAATACCAGTCCTCATGCAGGTATATAGTTCTCTCCACATTTGATTCCTCATGGCGAAGTTTGAGAACCTGTTTACGATGTTACTAAAAATTTTAATGATGGGCGAAAGGGTCATACTTTCTGTGGCTGTCTGTTCCCACGACGTTCCCAAGCCCCTTCAGAGGTCTCCAAAACAACAAATCTCCGCATTGTGCCTGAATTTATACCTGCCTTGAGACAATTAGGACTACCCTCTGATGCTGGAGTATTCATACGCACAACACAGTCCAAACCCTCGTCATCCCAATCGCCAAAGTCAATGTCTCTAAACTCCTCCACCACATCTGTCGCACCTTGTGCAGGTATTGGTACTACAGGCTTTTGTTGTTTTGGAGTGCACGGAGGTACAGCTTTTGAGCTTAGAGCCCCAGGCTGCTGTGATAGCAGGGCGTCCACATCGATGTAATCAAGAGCATTATCGTCATCCCCAAATTCAAATTCGTCAATATCAGAGGCTTTCTGGGCAATGGCACTATTATTCTGTTCAGTATCATTAACATACTGTTTACCGTTGCGCTGTGAAAGTTGTTGCTGTTTCTGTGTGAATGCTACGACCACCTCCTCAACTTTACCCAGCATCTCCAGATCAATGTCATTGTCAAAACCATCATCATATTCATCACCATCTGATACATCCTGATATGCGGAAATGCGCTCTTTGGGTGGCATGACACCTTGATTCGGGCGGCGTGAGGTCGCTGTCAGGGTGGGGGAGGATGGCATGTCATATACCCCACTATTCAGGGAAGAAGGTGGGGAGGAAGATTTATCCTCAGGTCCTGTCGAGCCTTTGGCGAGTTTCTCATGCACTTTGCTGAGGAGCATACTAACCCTGCTTAGCTTTGATTTCCCTTCGCCTCGCCGGGCAGGGGCAATGGGCTGTAGTACCAGGTTGGCCCCCTCTTCGATTATCTTCTCCATTCCCTCTTCGCCTTCAGGACTGTAACTCTCAGTGGAGCCCGGTTTCCGTCTTTTGATACTCGTTGGAGGCCAGTCAGACCCACAGCTATATGCGCGCCGGAGCCCGAGGGGAGAGAGATTCAAGCTATCCCGCTTTTCAGCGCTGAAGAGGCGTAGCGGGACACCTGGTGGGTTTCGGGATCGAGGACCACTATTTATGCTCGAGTATCGTTGCCAGACATCATTGACAGGGTCCGCATGGGGTGTCTTCGGATCTGGATGGATTTGTGGCGATATATTCTTGGAAAGTGGTCCCACTATCGGAGAAGAACTTCTCGCACGTTTGATGCGCTTCTGGCGTTTCGAAGCGGGGGTTATCGCACTCGGAGTGCCTCGAGGTGAAACCTGCCATACTATTCGCTCTTCTGGGGAAACATCTGGGGCTATGTTGAACAAAGGCTGTTGGCCACCTTCTCCGAACCCTACGAGGTCCTCGAGAGCTAGCCTGGGTGCTGGAGTCTGGGGACAATCCTTTGAAGGCGGGTCTTTACATGACTCTTTTTCTGGAGAGGTAAATCGACCTTGTAGAAGTTCTGGAACATCTGTGCTTCGATTTTCTGCATGGCTGCCTTCCTGTTTGGCCTGATCTGGTTTTGGTGGTTTCTGAAACGCGAATGCACCTAATTGGGCCTTGGTCGTACCCGAGACTGGTTTTGGATGGGCAGCTGGATGAACATTGCTCCTTGAGCCCTGAGATGCCTTCGCAGCTTGTGCCTTCGCAGCTTTCTTCTTCTGCCGTTTAGCTACAGACTGCAAATAGAGGTCAGACTAAAGTTTCAGAAGGTGTATGAGTGCAGCCTTACATTTGCTGAGTGGTCTTGCTCGAAGAAACCAGTAGTCGGCTGTCTGTACATCTAAGCGAATAACGGGGCCGTATGGGGAGCACAAATAAGGAAAAGAAATAAGGAATGCAAGGGGAGCGGGATGTCTAGCTCACGCTGAAGTGGATGGTGGAGAAGTGGAGGGGCTTGAGTAGGAAATGTCTCTTATTGATAACCTAGACGCGACGCGTTTTTTCAGGGCCTGTAAATGAAAATATTTGGAATGCCAAGCGTATTACTCCAGGCTGGCAATTGAGGTGTGTGGGGGAATGCCAGCAGGGAGTAGGGTCACGTGGATGGAGATCGGTTCAGGGTAAGTTACATTGAGAAGCTACAATCTCCCCAATACAGTACCAGATAAGGACATACGTATTTGGATCCTCCAGCCATGGGGGTGGTAAAAAAGTAAATAATACGGCGATGGAGAAAGCTCCGATTGCATTTCATTGACCCCAGACACCTTGTGAGTTTTGGAATTGGTATATAACGCAGTATATGCGAGTACCTCTAGTGCTCGCACAAAGAGAACTCCCTAGCATAATATGTTTCGTTCTGCAGTTTGATACTAACCCCCCCCCCACAAGTCAGGCCATTGGGAAATCCATAGCTAAATTAGGGCACTTACTATTTTCCTCTCTCTTGCATAAACTTCAACCTGACCTTCTTTGCTTCCTCCAAACTCATTGGCCAGTCGACATACTATAAAGATTCTTGTCAGCATTACAGCCTTTGTGAGGGCAAACGTGCACGGGGATGTACGCTTAAGATATTCTCGACAAGCTCCGGTGGGAGGCTCGGGGAGAGACCAAACTTGTAAAGCTCTGCCTCCCACCAGTCCCGTTGCTGTGGGGCCACCTGCGAGGTCGAGATAATAGGAACTACTGGGTCTATCAGGAAAAAAACACAAATTTTCCTGTGACCGGGCCTCGTCTTGTCAGCCAAGCTAAACGGGGAGACCTTGTGTTGGTAGAGCTGTGAAAGTTGAATATCAGCTTCATATCTCACAATGTGTATGGGTGATGCCCTACGTTTGGGAATGAAATGACTCGATCTCCCTTAGTAATAATGTAACCCAAGTCTTGTACTGCCGGTTCATCCCTCTTCAAACCAAAGATCTTCAGAAACCCATATTCATCGTCTTGCTCATAACCGTCCAACGTCCAGACCGACTGTCTGAAAGCCAGGTGATTGTCCGTGATATTTTCCGAACTATAATAGTAAATAACCGTAGTAATGATCCTCTCATTCTATATTCTGCTAAGCGCATATCCCGCATTATTTGGAAGACGGGTAAACATACGAGCATTCCTTCTAAATGCCATTCACCGCCCGGATACTCCGGATTCTCTGGTGTCAACTCAATATTTGCCAATTTGACGATCACTTGCCCGCGACCAAAATCACTCAACGTAATCTTCTTTCGCTCTGTAGTACCCTCGCCTACGCCCTTCATTTCAATATCCTCTGAGTTATGTTTTATAAAATCAGTTTCAGGCCGCTTGAATACCTCCGCGTCTGGAATATTCAAGTTCCTCCTGTTCCACTCGTCATGGTAATAGGGCCTCTCTCCCTCCTCTCCATCACCTCCCTCGGCACTGCCCTCTCCCTCGTCTTCTCCCTCCCCCTCGGCCCTCTCCTCCTCGCCGCTTTCCTCCTCCTCGCCGCTTTCCCCCTCATCCTCTCCCTCGTCCTTCTCCTCTTTCCCGTCTTCCTCCATTTCCTCGGGTTCGATATACCAATCTGGTGAATCACAGATAGCCCTCTGTGGAGGGGGATGCTTCATATCAAACAAGACCCTATCAAACATCGGCAAGCAAACTGACATCAACTTCTCCAGGACAAAGTAAAGCTGCTTATGCAGGACCGGATGCAAGTTATTAATATATCCCTCGAATTTAACCTCCTTTGTAGCTGGATTGATCGAGAAATCCGTTGGGAGCCATTGGAACTGAGAACTCAGCACATCCTCCTCCAAAGGACATGCCTTATACTGCTCCAGAATTACCGATGTGCTCGCGACTGTGTCTCCGCCGCCTATATGCGGGAGGCATGGTACAAGGAATTTATTGGTATAGAGGCGTGTCTTGCCAAAGACCACGGGATATAAAGATGGGTGAACCAGATCCAGGACTTGATTATTAGAGTGGGGATGCCAGTCCTTAAGGCTCTTGGGCACATCCTCCAGAGGCTTCACGCATGCAATCAACTCCTCTCGGAGGGATTGGGGGACCAGGATATCAGATTTGTACGTCATGTCCAGTGCTTGGTCAATGCCATCAACTGGATTGCGTGTCTCCGCCAAATACCTACAATCATGTAAGTTCGACATTGAGTTGCGCTACACGGAGAATATTCACTGCATACGCCAATTCATCCCTGAGATACTTTTCCATTGCCTCGGTAATCTCCTTGTTAGGAGCGAGTGGCCGCAATTCCTCCAGCCACTTCTTCCAGATCGTGTCATCCTTGAACTTAACCCACCAGTCCGGCTTGTCTCTAATAATATTCCCAGATTCTCCAAGGAAGAGGTCTCGCAAAGTCAATGGCGCCCTAAATCACCAAATGTTCGTCAATTAGCGCAGCTGACCTCACTGGATGTAAAGCATTGCGTAGGGGAGGTACATTCCAGATTCCCCATCTTCCAAAGAGAAGTGAAACGTAGGAAATGATTCGACTTTGTGTATTTTGTTGTAAAGAGCCGTAATAGGTGAATCAATCCTCCCCATCATTGCAACAAATATTGGTTTTTGGATGTTGATGCGTTCTACTTGAGTAGATGATACTATTGGGAACCAAACAGAAGTAGGTACCCCCAAATTGCAATGATGGGTACCTTAATATTAGTCTGACTGCCCTTAATATACAGTATATATACTACCTAGGTACAGGTGTAAGGACTGCATGGCATAGTGACGGTGCATGGGAATGATGGTGCATGGGAGTGGCATAAGGTGCATGGGAATGATGGTGCATGGGAATGGCATAATGACGGTGCATGGGAATGATGGTGCATGATGATTGGATGATGATTGTCACGTGGACGGTGCATGGGAATATGACGGATGACGGATGACGGGGAGGCTATATAGTTCACCACTTCGGGAGAGAAGGTAGAACCATCATCACACACACAATACAATTAAGCTCTTAGCTAGCAAAGCTTGATATTAAGCTCGAGATCATCCGTGAGATCATCCGTGTCTCACAACAGGACAGAAAATGCCAGATTTTTGATCATGTAAAGGGAATAAGGTAAGCAAGGGGACCACGTGTAGGTCCTACATAGTACTTACTACCCAGAATGGGTTTGGTAGGTACGGAGACTCTGTAGGTAGTACCTAAGGAGGCCATTCTTAGCCGAAGATAGCTTTAGCGCAAGATAACCTAAGAGTCTGGGAACGAGATCATCCCGCCTCTACAATCCTATCGGCCCCTTCGATACAGTTTACGATCAGTCAATCCATTAAGTATTTTTCAATAGAGACCTTCCGAAGAGGGCGAAAAACCCCCGCAACAAGCGTCAAGTGTGGCGGTACCACAACTCTAGAGTGCCAGAAAAAGTGAATGCCCCCGAAACGAGTCCAGATAGCTCCAATAAATCTGCTAAAGTAAGCTTTGCTTTTAGAAAACGAATTCACAGAGTTGTTCAAGGATCTTGTCTGATACCATTGCCTCCATGGACTGGATCTGTACTGCGACCAGTTTTTCTAGCAAAATCTTAGATAATCATTAGTCTCGTACCAAGCCCCTCACACTGGTTGATTGGTAATCCAATAGCGATCCATATATATATAGAAGTATTTCGGAAGGTCTTTGCAGCCAGCGCCCTCTGGAGGGATTTTCTTGTGAAGAGGCCCCGATGGTATGGAAGATCAGATGAGCAGATAACCCTGTTCCCACCCCTGCTAGCACCTGAAGTGTGGGGCAGTCACAACTCTAGAGTTCAAATAACAAGCGAAAAGTCAAACCCACGCTACAACTTCAGGAGCAGATATCTCAACAACCGCGAGGCGAATGGTAAATCAGAAGATATCCCCTTATTGGTGATGATGGAAATAGCTAATATATGTGAGATAGGATGCGCAATTAAGTGTAAGACCCCTAGAAGGGGAGTCGTTGCCAAACCAGCTACAGCCGCTACCAATGTTGGTGTACAGTATACCATCGGTGTCTAGGCAAACCTGGCACCCAGTGATCACGTTTTGTCCAAGCGGTTATACTCTCCAACAACCAAGGACGGTTCATCTTTTGATGGAGGTATATAGTCTGGTTGTCACTTGGATTGGCAACTCTATACTAGTACAGAGTGGAGCGAAAGGTTTCTAACTACACCGAACCCTACCTAGTAACTATCCCTGACCCTCCTTCTTGGCGAGCTCTAGAGTTTGTTGCGAAAGGTGCCTCTATTAAGTATGTTTCAATGAAGAGGCCCCGATAATATGGAAGATCAGATAAGCAGATAACGTCAGATGCTAACTTATTTATCAGTCTGCAGGACTTCTAGATGACGGACGATCGTGAGCAACAAAGAAGAGGAAGTTTCCATAGGACAAGGCGCACTCGAAGATGTCCCGGCTAGCCATAGAGAGAGGATAGGCATGACGATGAGCGATCCCGCTTCCACAGCAATCACAGTCAAAGAAATGCTGGTACATGCAAGATATAGCCTCGAAGAAGAACACAAAAATACGAAAGAAGAGGTATACAAGGGAATCGTACGATATATTCGGGTTGAAGGCCATCACTGGGTTGACAGTACGGAGGCAAATATCAACGTGTTAGGGGCGATTAGGCCTATATCTGTCGGAATACAGGAAGAAAGAGGTCTAAATCACTAGGCTCGGGCCTAACTGGCCGCACGTATGGATGCGAAAGAGTATATTGCCAGCTAACACAGAACTTCGCTAGGAATCTGAAGGTCTGGCTATGTACAAGAGGGTGAATATATAGGAAAGTGGGGTAGGTCAGGCCACCCACCACGTTACGCGGTCTGTATGCTGGTGTGCAGCTCACCCGTATGCTATTATCAGTCCGATCATCGATGACTTTAAATGCAAAACTGGTGTCGGTTTCCAGAGAACGACAACTTGTGTCTGTGGATTGCAAGACGGGAGGGTATGAGGAGTTTGTCGTCTCGGTTACAGACACAAAGTATATCCTGATTATCGAAACGAAAACGGCGGCACTTATTGCAGTGATGAGGCAATGTCTTTTAGTGCTCAAGGATATCGGTGATAGCAATAGAGAAGGGATTGTGTATGGATTCATTACTACTGAAGGTAGTTGGAGGATGCTAAGCTATGCCGGTCAGGCGTTCAAAGTAACAAAATCGAGGTGATATTTGATACTATTGCGAGGGAGAAGGAGACATGGATGAAAGAGTCTTCAGTTTTGGTGGATTGCGTATATGCGGCGTTGGGAAATGGAGGAATTGGGAAGGACTGGATGGCTGATCATGAAAATTCGTACGGAGCAACGCCAATAAAGGAACACTTCCCCAAAAGAGAGAGAATAATATACGCTCATGTATTTGATAGAGTCGCCAGCTTGTATAGAGAGCGAGCGAGCATCCAATATATAGAGTAAGCTCGCATACATGATTGTGCTGGATGTCGTATGCTGTGTGGTATATATTTAGCATAAGAATAATGGCGCCATTGCGTTTCAACCTTCAAGGGGCGGGAACGCCATCTCATAAGTACAGTATAGACTTCAAAAAAAAAAGGAAAAAAAAAACTACCCCTAGTGTATGTACAGTACATATGTATAACCCAAGGGTCTGGGGATTTATACATACCCAAAAATAAACCGGTCTGGACACGAAATCAGGGTCTGGGAATTACTGGTATATACATGTATTAGATCTGGGGTTGGAGACCGTCTGTGGGACTGGTACATATGTACATACTTCATTTAACTCCGAGCTTCATGCCAAGATTTCATCTCTTTATAACACCCCCCACCAACACATCACACCAAGCAGTACAACATGGGCCGCGCAAAGAAAGTTCGGAAGTTCGCCGCCGCCAAGCGTGTCATTGGAAAGAAAGACTCCCGCCTAAGAGAGAATCAAATCAAGCAACTCTCCGGGATCAAGAAGAAGCCCAAGACTCAAGATGTCATCCGCGAAGTGTCCGAACCCTTCCCACTTGAATTACCATACATAACTAACTCCCCCACAGACCACAAGTTCCCTCCAACCTCTTCTTCCAATACAACCAAGCCCTCCGCCCACCATACGAAGTCCTCGTCGATACCAACTTCATCAACCACTCCATCCAAAAGAAGCTCGAGCTTATTGAATCCATGATGGACTGTCTATATGCCAAAGCCACCCCAGTCATCACTGACTGCGTTATGGCGGAATTGGAGAAGCTTGGGACGAAATACAGGATCGCATTGAGGATAGCCAGGGATCCGAGGTTTATTAGGTTGAAGTGCGATCATAAGGTTTATGCGGATGACTGTTTGGTGGACAGGGTCATGCAGCATCAAGTTTATATTGTGGCGACGAATGATAGAGATTTGGTGAGTGTTGCGAGGAGTAATGTGGAGGGGGGGGGCGGTAGGTGCTGACTCTGTGGGGGCTTAGAAACGAAGAATACGAAAGATACCCGGGGTGCCGATTATGACTTGTGCTACTGGAAAGTGAGTATTGTTATGCAGTTCTATGTAATATTGGTGTCCAAGATGCTAACTCTTTGTCCTCAGATATGTCATCGAGCGTCTCCCGGATGCCCCGGAGAAGTGAAGCTCTACTCATCTGCTAGGACCTCCCCAGGCCCTGCTTTCTCTGCCACCATGTATCCTTTTGGCTATTCGTTTTCTTCCCCTGTATCAAATCAGCACTCAGAAAAATTTTATACGGCGTTAGGTGGATTTCGTGCGCATGTACATGTACCATAGATAATTCATATGCATCCATAAAATTTTGCCTCCCAGACTCCCTTAAAGCAATACCGGGTTTGTTGTATATGGCGTTTTAAAAATCTCGACACGTGACCCCGCTAAACCCCAACCATCTAGTTAAAAGAGCTTACAACAGTCCTAGCGATACGGTTCCCCCGCAGAAACGCAATCATGGCCTCCACAATCGCTGCCCTCAATGCCAAAATCAGGAGTCATCCTGTCTTGAATTATGTTTGCTCGACTCGTGAGTCCTACCTGCCCACCCCACACAGCCTGAGTCACTAGACGAGACAACCAGAACTTGGATTATACCATGCACTGGAGATGGGACAGTGGAATGGAATAAGAGTGCTTGGGATGAATTTGGGCAATAGAATAGACAGATGAAGATGAATGGATTGATATGATAGATGGCTAACAGTACCTCACGTGAGCTACCACCTCACAGACTTTTGGGGTCCTGTCTCGAACTTCGGTATCCCAATTGCAGCCGTGATGGATACGAAGAAGGATCCTGAGATGTAGGCTCCTCCACCCTGCATACCAGCACCATCAATCACCACCTATCTATAGCCACAAAGCTAATACCCCTCCTAGCATTTCCGGTAAAATGACTTGTGCACTAGTCGTCTATTCCGCCGTCTTCATGCGCTACTCCCTCGCCGTCACCCCCAAGAACTACCTCCTCTTCGGCTGCCATTTCGTTAATGAAGCTGCCCAATTAACACAGGCGTATCGATACACCAACTGGTGGCAGTATGTAGCAGTCATAGCCGCCCGTGATATGATATGAATGCTAATGTTTTCACCCTAGCTACGGTGGTCGTGAAAAGGCTATAGCAGAGCGGGCTAAAGCCGAGGGAGCAAGGGCTGGGGGGGCGGATGCGCTGGCGAGCTGAGCCTGCAAGAATAGAGGTGAGAGTGGTGGAGCCTCAGGGACACTTTGTAGATTGTGCGCGATAATCCCAAAGTACCTTGAATTTTGGGAGGCAATACCTTTTTTCGATTTGTGTTTCATGTTGTGGGTATATGGACTGCTTTTTGTCCTTCGTTATTAAAGGCCAGGCTGTTGCCATATATTGTGCTTGAATATTGATTCAGAGACTGGACGTAAGAGATAGGGAACCCTCCTCGAAAGACTCAAGTAGGCAATCACGCCTATCACCCCACTGATCGGAAAAACCTGAACCTTAATTGTCTATCTTTGGGTGGGGATTAATGATGGATTGGGATGAATCCAACCAGACTTGATGCATCAATTGTCGGAACTACGATAGCACTATAAATGCTCACGTGCTACCAGACTATTAAATGCCTGGATGAAACATGCCGATTAGACATGACCCAAGTGTTTTAATCACATTACATTACCCTGAAGGTTGAAGACCTCATACAGAGCACTCAGCCATACATCTGCCAGCTACCTACCGTGCACGCGCTTGTGGGCCTTGGGGCAGAAATCCTAGCCTAGGAAGAATTCAGGATAATGCTGCCCCCCTCCCCCAGTAGTGGATTTAAACCTAGTCAACTCGGACGATTTTGTCCTACAATATCACGCTCTCTCCAAGAACATATCCGTAGATATATGTCCAATATCCTACTTTATATACACACGTCTATATATATCTAGCACTTTATAAACTTCAATGTTTACATCTCTCAATTACTTGGGTACACAATTACCCTGAGTATAGCGATCATCCTCTTACCCTGAACCGACTCAAGCCATTCCCAGCAGTGCATGTTTCCCGCACCAGCTTATGGTGGAGTGGCAGTCTAGGCTTAAGATTTGACCTAGTCATCTACATATCTATTGATATGTGTGTGTGTGGAAACCCTTGGCATAGTAGAGAAGATATGTATACATGAAGATAGATGGGGGATCAAATACTATGTTGGGGGAGGGTAAGATTACCAAGGGGAGAGAGAACCTGAGATTATATAGGACATTATTTCCCATTTCAGAGGGATTCGAGGAAACTGTGGACCCCTAATGCATATACTATCCGCTCTGGTCAAAAACAGGGGATTCCAGAGCTTATATCCTTTTCATCCCGCAGTCTCCATATGTATGTATGTGTGTTGGAGGGTAATTTCCAAAAACATCAATTCGGAGGCTCATTACCCTGAACCAGTGATCTTTGTACTCTCTGAGTTACCTCGACGGCATCCCCTGCAGATCTAGATCGATAGTTGGCGGTAATTCTTCAAACTGTGCATCAGGGTATGGTGGATTGGACTTGACATATTACGATGCATAGAAGCAGAGTACCTGGAACCCTAGCTAGTTACAGACAAAATGTACATAGTTTGTTGCGTCGATATAAGGGGAGAAGTCGCTCCTGACTGGGCTCTCGCTGCGAGAAGAAAACTGCCGAGACATATCGACAGGTACGTACGAGTCAGCAGACTAAATCACGAGTGAAGAAAAATCCCTGCCAAGTATACAGTTAAACCTTGCTATACCGGACTGCATAAATCCCAAGGGTCCCGTCCGGTTTAGACTAGCGTCCGGTATAACCAATTTGCGGGCGGGATAACAAGAGCACC
>Ga0307514_10004629_pt1 | contig 12611 bp, 10 predicted proteins | sample 16_EM_MG_FD_203088 | JGI IMG/M metagenome (GOLD analysis project Ga0307514, IMG submission 203088) | Populus trichocarpa ectomycorrhiza microbial communities from riparian zone in the Pacific Northwest, United States - 16_EM | ecosystem: Host-associated > Plants > Roots > Unclassified | place...
GAGCAGCAGCTCGATGTCGGCGAAGTGCAGGCCGGTGGTCGGCTCGTCGAGGATGTAGAGCGTGCGGCCGGTGTCGCGCTTGCTGAGCTCCAGCGCGAGCTTCACGCGCTGCGCCTCGCCGCCCGAGAGCGTGGTGGCCGACTGGCCGAGCTTGATATAGGAGAGGCCCACGTCGAGCAGCGTGCGCAGCTTGCGCTCGATGGTCGGCACGGCCTTCAAAAACTCGTGCGCGGTCTCCACCGTCATATCGAGGATCTGCGCGATGTTCCTGCCCTTGTACAGAACCTCGAGCGTCTCGCGGTTGTAGCGCTGGCCGTGGCACACCTCGCAGGGCACGTACACGTCGGGCAGGAAGTGCATCTCGACCTTCACCACGCCGTCGCCCTGGCAGGCCTCGCAGCGCCCGCCCGCCACGTTGAAACTGAAGCGGCCCGGGCCGTAGCCGCGTTCACGCGCGGTGTTGGTCTCGGCCATCAGCTCGCGGATCGGCGTGAACAGGCCCGTGTAGGTGGCCGGGTTGCTGCGCGGCGTGCGGCCGATCGGGCTCTGGTCGACGTTGATGACCTTGTCGAAATACTCGATGCCCTCGACCGATTCATGCGCGGCGGGTTCCTCGTGCGCGCGGTAGAGCGTGCGCGCCACGGCGGTGTAGAGGGTGTCGTTCACCAGCGTCGACTTGCCCGAGCCCGAGACGCCCGTCACGCAGGTGAGCAGGCCGACCGGGAAGGCCACGCTCACGTTCTGCAGGTTGTTGCCGGTGGCGCCGACCACGCGGATTTCCTGCAGGTCGGTCTGCGAGGCCAGGTGCGCCGCTTCGCGCGCGGCGCGCCGTTCAGCCGCGGGGCTCGCCGGAAAGCGCGAGGCCTTCTTGCCCTCATTGAAGGCGGGCTTCTGCACGACCGGCAGCCAGGCGGTGCGGCGCCTGGGCACTTCGATTTTCTTCGTGCCTGAAAGGTACTGGCCGGTCAGCGAATCGGGGTTGGCCGCCACCTGGGCATAGGTGCCCTGCGCCATCACGCGCCCGCCGTGGATGCCCGCGCCGGGCCCCATGTCGATCACGTGGTCGGCGGCGTGGATCATGTCCTCGTCGTGCTCGACCACGATCACGCTGTTGCCGATGTCGCGCAGATGCTTGAGCGTGCCGATCAGCCGGTCGTTGTCGCGCTGGTGCAGGCCGATGCTGGGCTCGTCGAGCACGTACATCACGCCCGTCAGGCCCGAGCCGATCTGCGAGGCGAGCCGAATGCGCTGCGCCTCGCCGCCCGAGAGCGTCTCGGCGCTGCGGTCCAGGCTCAGGTAGTTGAGGCCCACGTCGTTCAGGAACTTCAGCCGCAAGCCGATCTCGCGCACCACCTTGTCGGCGATGTCGGCCTTGGCGCCGCGCAGCTTGAGCGTCTGGAACCAGGCGAGCGAATCGCGCAAGGTGAGGTGGCTGAGTTCGAAGATCGCCATGCGCGGCGGGTGCGTGGCCCCCACGCTCGGCACTGGCGTGTCCTCGCTGCCCCCCGAGGGGGCTCTCGCCGCCTTGGGGCGGCCCGGCGGCGGCTCGCCGCCATCGGCCGGACGCGCCGACTCGTCCACCAGGAACACGTTGCGCGCCTCGGGCCGCAGCCGCGAGCCCCCGCAGTCGGGGCAGGGCTGCAGGTTGCGAAAGCGTGCGAGGTCTTCGCGCACCAGCACCGAATCGGTTTCGCGGTAGCGCCGCGTCATGTTCGGAATGATCCCTTCGAAGGGATGCTTCTTCGTGAGCTTCTTGCCCGCGAAGTTGCCCGACTCCATGGTGTAGTTGAACTTGATCTCTTCGGCCGCCGAGCCGTGCAGCAGCACCTGCTGCACCGAGGCGGGCAATGATTCGAAGGGCGCGTCGACGTCGAACTTGTAGTGCTTCGCAACGCTCTCGATCATGCTGAAGTAGTAGCCGTTGCGGCGGTCCCAGCCCTTGATGGCGCCGCTTGCGAGCGAGAGCGAGGGGAATGCGACCACGCGCGCCGGGTCGAACACCTCGCGGTGGCCGAGGCCGTCGCAGCTCGGGCAGGCGCCCACGGGCGAGTTGAACGAGAACAGGCGCGGCTCCAGCTCCGACAGCGAGTAGTGGCAGATCGGGCAGGCGAACTTGGCGTTGAACAGGTGCTCCTTGTCGGGCACGTCCGCAGCGCCATCGGCGCTGCCTTCCGGCCTTGTGCCCAACTCCAGCGCGATCGCCCGGCCTTCGGCCAGCCGCAGCGCGGCCTCGAAGCTCTCGGCCAGGCGCTGCTGCATGTCGGGGCGCGCGCGCAGCCGGTCGATCACCACGTCGATGTCGTGCTTCTCGGTCTTCTTGAGCTTGGGCAGGTCGTTGTATTCGTAGGTTTGCCCGTCGACGCGGAAGCGCACGTAGCCGGCCGCCTGCATTTCGGCGAAGAGTTCCAGGAATTCGCCTTTTTTCTCGCGCGCCACCGGCGCCAGGATCATCAGCCGCGGCTCGTCGGCGATCGCGAGCGTGGCGTCGACCATCTGCGACACCGTCTGCGCCTGCAGCGGCAGATGGTGATCGGGGCAGTAGGGCGTGCCGGCGCGCGCGTACAAGAGGCGCAGGTAGTCGTGGATCTCGGTCACCGTGCCCACGGTGGAGCGCGGGTTGTGGCTGGTGGCCTTCTGCTCGATGCTGATGGCGGGCGACAGGCCCTCGATCACGTCCACGTCGGGCTTGTCCATGAGCTGCAGGAACTGCCGCGCATAGGCCGAGAGGCTCTCCACGTAGCGCCGCTGGCCTTCGGCATACAGCGTGTCGAAGGCCAGGCTCGACTTGCCCGAGCCCGACAGGCCGGTAATGACCACCAGCTTGTTGCGCGGAATGTCGAGATCGACGTTCTTCAGGTTGTGGGTGCGCGCACCGCGGATGCTGATGCGCTGCTGCGCGAGCACCGCGCCGAGGTAGGTGTCGCGTTCGCGTTTCGCGTCGCGTGCGCTTTCCTCGTCGGCGGCGAAGTCTTCAGTGGCTTTGGAATTCAAGGGGGCGATCGTCCGAGGGCAACCGGACATGATAGTCCGAGCGGCATGTCATGGCGAGCGGGCGGGTTGCAGCGGTTTGACGGAGGCGGTGCTTCGGAGGTGCCCGGCGGCGGCGCCCGGGCGGCCGGCATCGGGCACAATCTAGGGTTCTCTTCCTCCTCCTTCATCTACTTATCAGGGGCAGTGCACATGGCATCGGTCAATAAAGTCATCGTCGTCGGCAATCTGGGGCGCGACCCCGAAATGCGTACCTTCCCGAGCGGCGACCAGGTCGCGAACGTCACCGTGGCCACCACCGATCGCTGGAAAGACAAGCAAAGCGGCGAAATGCGCGAAGCCACCGAGTGGCACCGCATCGTCTTCAACGGCCGCCTGGCCGAAATTGCGGGCCAATACCTGCGCAAGGGCTCGCAGGTCTACGTCGAAGGCAGCCTGCGCACGCGCAAGTGGACCGACAAGGACGGCATCGAGAAATACACCACCGAAATCCGCGCCGACCAGATGCAGATGCTGGGCAGCCGCCAGGGCCAGGGCGGCCCGTCGGGCGGTCCCGAGGACGACGGCGGCTATTCGCAGGGCGCGCAGGGCGGCGGTGGCGGCGGCTACTCGCAAGGCGCCGGCGCTGGTGGTGGCGGTGGCGGTGGGTACGCTCCCCGCGCACCGGCCGCGGCAGCACCGCGTGCTCCAGCCGCGGCACCGCGCCAGGCTCCGGCCAAGTCGTCGTCGGGCTTCGACGACATGGACGACGACATTCCGTTCTGACTTGAATCGCACCGTGGCTGAAGCTGTTCCATCGCTGCTTCAGCCGCGCGGCTTGCCGGGAACGCAGCTGCTTCCGGCCGGTTTTTCCTGAGCCAGACCGGGCAGGCTGTACGCAGATGAGCCTCGCATGAGCTTCGGATCCGCGCAGCGCCTGCATGCGTGGCTGCGCGAACACTTCTCCAGATACCGTCTTGCCTCGTTCTGGGCGAACGGGGTGCTCGTGGTCTCCATGGCGCTGCTGGTTGCCATGGTCGCGTTTTTCAGCACGACCGGTGCGGGACAGGAAACCGAGGCCCTGCACCTGACGCATGCCGACTGGCAGGTGGAAGACGCACCCGGCTTCCGCGCATTGCCGCTTGCCGTGGACGGCAAGGCCCTGCCGGCCGCCTGGCAGCCGGTCGAGCTGCCCCTGGCCCTGCCCATCGCCTTGCTGCGCCAGGCCGATGGCAGCGCATCGACGGGCGCAACCCGCATCACCTGGCTGCGGCTTTCCCCGCGCGGCCTGCCCGCCACTTCGGCGCCGCTCGCGCTGTATGGCGCGCGCATCAAGACGGACGGCGCCATTGCGGTGTATGCCAATGGGCGGCTGGTCCACCGCGCGCAGGTGCAGGGCCCGCTGTGGAACAGCACCCGCACGCCGCTGTGGGTGTTGCTGGGCAAAATGCCCGACGACGCGCCATTGAACGAGATCCTCGTGCGGATGGAACACACGCGAAGCGCGCAGGTGGCGGTTTCATCGATGTGGCTGGGCCCTGTCGAAGCGCTGGAAGGCCGCCATCGCATGCGGCAGTGGCTCCAGCAGGAGCTGCCGGCCATGCTCAGCGCGGCCTTCATGGCCGTGGGCGTGTTCGCGCTGTTCGTGTGGTTCAGGCGCAGCCACGAGACCGGCTACCTGCTCTTCTTCAACCTGGCGACCGCCTCCTTCCTGCGCAGCCTGCATTTCTCCGTGGGCGTTCCGATCGCCAACGACTGGTTCGCCTGGCTCACGGTCAACTCCCTGTTCTGGCTGGTGGCGGTGGTGCACTTCGCGCTGCGCCAGCTGCACGGCCGTCCGCTCAAGTGGCTGACGGACGCGGTGGTGGTGTGGACGGTGCTGATCGGCGTGCTGACGCTGCCGGGCCCGGCGATCCTGAGGAACACGCCGCAGGTCACGCCGTTGATCTACCTCGGCGCGGCACTCATGGGTGTCGCCGTTGCGCTGGTGGGCGGCGTCAGCGCCTGGCGCCGGTCCAGCGAGGGGCGGCTGGTGGCCGTGGGCATCGGCGTGTGCGTGCTGCTGGGCGTGTCCGACTGGCTGCTGCAGAACAACTTCGTGAGCCCCGAGGGTTGGTACCTGGGCGCCTACACCAACGCGGTCACGTTCAGCGTCTTCGGGGTGCTGATGTACCGGCGCTACGTCAATGCCATTGCCGAGGTGGAGCGGGTCAACGCCAGCCTGGCCCAACGCCTTGCGGCGCGCGAAGCCGAACTCGAGCTCAGCCACCGGCGGCTGCGCGAGGTCGAGAAGAAGCAGACCATCAGCGACGAGCGCCAGCGCCTGATGCAGGACATGCACGACGGCCTGGGCTCTTCGCTGATCAGCGCCATCCGCTCCGTGGAGGGCGGCAGCATGAGCGAGGACAAGGTTTCGCAGATGCTCAAGAGCTGCCTGGACGACCTCAAGCTCACCATCGACTCGATGGAGCCGCTCGAAGACGACCTGCTGCTGCTGCTCGCCACGCTGCGCTACCGGCTCGGTCCGCGGCTCGAGAGCTCGGGCGTGGCGTTGCGATGGCAGGTGCAGGAGCTTCCGGCGCTGGACTGGCTGGACCCGACCAGCGCGCTGCACATCCTGCGCATCGTGCAGGAGAGCATCGCCAACATCCTGCGCCATACGCGCGCCACCGAGATCCGGGTGGGCACCGAAGCGCGAGCGTCCGGCGTGCGGGTGAGCATCGAGGACAACGGCCAGGGCTTCGACATCGAGAAGGCCTTGGCCGGCGCCGGCGGGCGCGGCATGCAGAACCAGCAGCGCCGGGCGCAGGCCGTCGGCGGCGAGGTCTCGTGGCGCTCGGGGCCCGGGGGCACGCTGTTCACGCTCTGGCTGCCGCTCGACCGCGGCGGGCGGGCGGCGTAGCAAGGCCGGGATTCAGCGGGCGTCGGCGTGGCCCGCGTATTGGGGCAGGTTATCGGTGATCGCGAACCAGGGGGCCTTCGAGCCCACGAAGATGTGCGCGCGCGGGCGAATGGATGGATCGTCGGCCAGCGTGCCCAGGGTCACATGCACGAACAGGCCGTCGCGCACCACCGAGTAGAGGAGCGAACCGCACCGGCGGCAGTGCATGTCGCCGGCGTTTTCCTCGCCGAAGACCAGGAGTTCGTCCTTGCCTTCTGCAATGGCCAGCTTGTGCCGCTCGATGCCGGCGAAAGGCTTGAAGGCCGAGCCGGTCGCGCGCCTGCAATCGGCGCAGTGGCAGTTCAGCGCATAGGCAAACTCGTCGGCCACGGTGTAGCGGACCGCCCCGCAGAGGCACTGGCCGGCGAGCGTACGGGTGGCGGCGTTCTCCAGACTGGGCATGGAACCCTCCATCAAAAACAGAGCAGCCGCTGCGGGCGGCTCAGCCCGCCAGGCCCACGTACACGTTCTGCACGTCGTCGTTCGCATCGATGGCGGCCAGGAATACTTCGACTTCCTCGAGGTGTTCCGCGCTGAGGCTGGCCGGATCGACCGGGTTCTTCGGCTTGTAGCCCAGCTTGGCCGACAGCACCGTGAAGCCCTGGGCCGGCAGCGCGCGGCTCACCAGGTCGAGGTCGGTGGGGTCGGTCAGGAACACCGTGGCGCCGCCTTCGCCGGCCGGCTCGAAGTCTTGCGCGCCCGCTTCGATGGCGGCCACTTCGGCGTCGGCATCGGCACGCGAAGGTTCGGCTTCGATCATGCCCACATGGTCGAAATCCCACGACACCGAGCCCGAGGTGCCGAGCTGGCCCTTGCGGAACAGCACGCGCATTTCAGGCGCGGTGCGGTTCACGTTGTCAGTCAGGCATTCGACCATCACGGGCACCTGGTGCGGCGCAAAGCCCTCGTAGATCACATGCTCGAAGTGCACCGCCTCGCCGGTGAGCCCGGCGCCCTTCTTGATGGCGCGGTCCAGCGTGTCCTTGGGCATCGAGACCTTGCGGGCCTGCTCCACCACCAGCCGCAGGCGCGCATTCGAGGCCGGATCGGCGCCGCTGCGCGCGGCGATCATGATTTCCTTGGCCAGTTTCCCGAACAGGCGGCCCTTGGCATTGGCGGCCAGGTCCTTGTGCTTTGCTTTCCACTGTGCGCCCATGGCGGATGTTCCTTTTGTGCTGTGTGCGGCCGAAGCGCTGCGCGACCGGCTGGGGGCGACCACTTTAGCCGCAGCGCACGCGGACAGCCGTTTTTTCCAAGTCGCGAAGGCCATCGAACGCCCCTGCTTTCGAGGCGATTGTTTCCTTTCCGTGAACGCCGTGGTTCCTTTTGATAAGGGTTTTTACTTAGAAGACGGCGCACAATTCATCTCACAGACCGGCCCCCAAGCCGATCTGGGTGAACAGGGCCCCGAGCGAGGTGGCCGCCCCCCAGGAAGAGGGACGGTGACCCACCCAAGACCGGTTCGAAATCATCCAAAGTCAAAACTGAACTGAATTGAAGGAAATCAAATGACCGCCTCGAAGATCCTCTCCGCCGTTGCTGTTGCCCTCATGGCCGTTGCCGGTGCCGCCCACGCCGAAACCTATGAAGGCGTGCATCAGCTGACATCGGCCGCCAGCCGCGCCGATGTCGCCAGCCAGGCCGTGGTTGCCGCGCACAGCGCCAACCCGTATGCCACCGGCGCCAATGCGGGCCCGGCCCAGGTGTTCGTTTCGTCCGCCAGCCGCGATACGGTTCGTGCAGAAGCCGCTGTCGCGGCCCGCAGCGCCGATCCGTACGCCGAAGGTGCTTCGTCGGGCGTCGCCCCGATCGTTGCCGGCACGGTGGACCGCGCCACGGTGCGTGCCGCAGCCCGCGCTGCTGCCCGCGGCGACGCACTGCCGCTGTAATCGGTCCCGGGCGCTCGGCGAGCGCCAACCGCCAAAGCCGGCCATGCGAAAGCATGGGCCGGCTTTTTGCCATTGGCCACACGCGCGGCGGCGGCCGGCGGGGCCCGGCGTGGTTGATTTGCCACGCGCGCAAATGCTTTCGCCTTACAAATCGGTGGCCGCCTTTGCGGCCGGACACCGAGCTTTGGCTGCGGCCCGGTACGATGGTGTCCGCCGCGGCAGGGCTGGCCGACCGCGGGTTCGATGGCCTTCCCGTCCGCAAAATACCCGTAACGTGAGCTGCACCCTGGTTCTGAAAGACGCTGCCGGCCGGTTCGAAGCCGATGCCTTCGCGCGCCCGGCAGGTTGAACCGAGCACCCATGGCCCTCACGCTCGACCCCGAAGACACGCGCGCACGCATCCACGGCCTGGCGTGGTGCGGCTTCCATCCCGACGGCGACATCGGATGGATGATCACCGACGAGTACCTCGACCCCGACGAGCTCACGGCCGAAGACCGCGCCTGGGTCAAGGCCGAGGCGGCGCGCGCCTGCGCCGACAAGCGCGCCGCCGAGGCTTCGTGGCCGCCGCAGACCGAATACGACCGGCTCGAAGCAGTCTTCGCCCAGCTGCGCAGCGAGAAGATCATTGCGCTGCACCGCGCCGGCAACTCGCTGGCCGACGGCCACGACGATGTGCGCGAGCAGTGGCGCGCCGCGGGCCGGCTCGCCTCGGGCATTCGCGGCTGCTGCTTCTATCACGCGCAGGACCTCGACACCGCCGTGCGCACCGGCCGCCTCTACCTGGCGTTCAGCGGCGGCATGATTCCCGAAATCGAGCAGCGCGAGGCCAACACCGTCGCGCTCGGCCGGCGCATCGTCGAGCTGCTGCGCGCGGCCGGCTTCGGCGCCCAATGGAGCGGCAACATCAACGAGCGCATCGAGGCCGACCTGGGCCAGTGGCGCAAGCGAAGCCCGTAGCCGCCTCGCGTCAGCGCCCTAGCAGAGCGCGCAATGGCTTGCACGAGCAAGGATCGGCGGATCGCGCCATCATCCGGCCCATGATTCCGTTCTCGATCCTCGACCTCTCCCCCATCACCGAAGGCAGCGACGCCGCGCAGTCGTTCCGCAACTCGCTGTCGCTCGCGCAGCACGGGGAGAAGCTGGGCTACCAGCGCTACTGGCTGGCCGAGCACCACGGCATGCCGGGCATCGCGAGCGCGGCCACCGCGGTGCTGCTCGCCTACGTGGGCGCCGGCACGTCGACGATCCGCATCGGCGCGGGCGGCGTGATGCTGCCCAACCATTCGCCGCTGGTGATCGCCGAGCAGTTCGGCACGTTGGAGTCGCTCTATCCGGGGCGCATCGACCTGGGCCTCGGCCGCGCGCCCGGCTCCGACCAGCGCACCGCGCGCGCGCTGCGCCGCAACCTCGAATCCGATGCCGACCAGTTTCCGCAGGACGTGGTCGAGCTCATGGACTTCATGTCCAAGGCACCGCAGCAGCCCGTGCGCGCGGTGCCGGGCGCGGGGCTCGAGGTGCCGGTGTGGATTCTCGGCTCGAGCACCTTCGGCGCCCAGCTGGCCGCGCACCTGGGGCTGCCCTACGCCTTTGCCTCGCACTTCGCGCCGCAGCAGCTGATGCAGGCGATCCAGATCTACCGCGAGACCTTCAAGCCGTCGGCGCAGCTGCAGAAGCCCCATGTGATGCTGGGCTTCAACGTATTCGTGGCCGACACCGACGAAGATGCCGAATTCCGTGCCACGTCATGGCAGCAGGCCTTCGTGAACCTGCGCAGCGGCCGGCCGGGGCGCCTGCCGCCGCCGGTCGAGGGCTATCGGCAGAAGGTCGGCCCGGCCGAGAACGCGCTGCTCGACTCGGTGCTGTCGTGCTCGGCCGTGGGCTCGCCCGCCCGCGTGCGCGAAGGCGTGCAGGCCTTCATCGAGCGCACGGGCGCCGACGAGCTGATGATCACCTCGCAGGTGTTCGACCACGCGGCGCGGCTGCGCTCCTACGAACTGCTGGCCGGCTTGCGCAGCCAGGGCTGATTCCCCCACGCCGGCCGCCCGGGCGCGGGGCTGGGACAATGGCGGGCTTATGGCAAAGCAACGGATCGTGGTGGGACTGAGCGGCGGGGTCGATTCCGCGGTCACGGCGCACCTGCTCAAGCAGCAGGGGCACGAGGTGGTCGGCATCTTCATGAAGAACTGGGAAGACGACGACGACAGCGAATACTGCTCGTCGAACATCGACTTCATCGACGCCGCCAGCGTGGCCGACGTGCTGGGCATCGAGATCGAGCACGTCAACTTCGCGGCCGACTACAAGGACCGCGTGTTCGCCGAGTTCCTGCGCGAATACAAGGCCGGCCGCACGCCCAACCCCGACGTGCTGTGCAATGCCGAGATCAAGTTCAAAGCCTTTCTCGACCATGCCATGCGCCTGGGCGCCGGGAAGATCGCCACCGGCCACTACGCACGCGTGCGGCTGAACGAGGCCACGGGCCGGCACGAACTGCTCAAGGGGCTCGACCCTTCCAAGGACCAGAGCTATTTCCTGCACCGGCTGAATCAGGCGCAGTTGTCGAAGACGCTGTTTCCCGTGGGCGAACTGCACAAGACCGAGGTGCGCCGCATCGCGGAAGAGATCGGCCTGCCCAACGCGAAGAAGAAGGATTCCACCGGCATCTGCTTCATCGGCGAGCGGCCGTTCCGCGAGTTCCTCAACCGCTACATCTCGAAGGAACCGGGCCCCATCAAGGACGACCGCGGCCGCAAGCTCGGCGAGCACCAGGGCCTGAGCTTCTACACGCTGGGCCAGCGGCAGGGGCTGGGCATCGGCGGCGTCAAGGAGAAGGGCGCGCAGCGCGGCTCGGGCGACCATTCGCCGTGGTTCGTGGCACGCAAGGACATCGAGAAGAACACGCTCTGGGTGGTGCAGGGCCACGACCATCCCTGGCTGCTGTCCCCGGCGCTGGCGGCCGGCGATGCGAGCTGGGTTTCGGGCGAGGCGCCCGCGCCCGGCCGCTATGGATCGAAGGCGCGCTACCGCCAAGGCGACGCCGCCTGCGAACTGGAAGAAAGCGGCGACGCGGCGAGCTTCAGCCTGCGCTTCGGCGAGCCGCAATGGGCCGTCACGCCGGGGCAATCGGCCGTGCTCTACGACGGCGAGCGCTGCCTTGGCGGCGGGGTCATCGTCTGAGCGCCTGAGGCCGGCCCACCAGAGCCAGCCGTCAGCGCAGCGATTCGTGCACGTGGATCAGCTCGAGCGGATACCGCTTGCCGGCCAGATGATCTTCGACGCACTGCAGCAGCAGCGGGCTGCGGTGCCGCGGCACGCTGGCGCGGATTTCGTCGGCGCTCATCCAGACCGTGCGCACGATGCCTTCGTCGAGGGCCCGGCCTGCTTCCTTCGCGCCGAGTGTGCCGGCAAAGGCAAAGCGCAGGTAGATCACGTCTTCCTTGCTGCCCGTGCGATGGCTCGAGCGCGCCATGTAGATGCCGATCAGCGCGGTGGGCGTGAAGGCGTGGGCGGTTTCCTCGAGGGCTTCGCGGGCGCAGCCTTCGACGGGCGATTCGCCGGGGTCGAGGTGTCCCGCCGGGGTGTTGAGCCGCAGCCCCTGGGCCGTGTGCTCCTCGACCAGCAGGAAGCGGCCGTCCTGCTCGATCACCGCGGCCACGGTGACATTGGGTTTCCAGCGCGGGTTGGTCATTGTCTCGGGCACTTTAGCGCAGCACGTAGCCGCTGAAGCGCCAGATGCGGTCGCGATCGAGATGAAAGCTCACGAGTTCGCGCAGGGTGCCATCCGGCTTGTTGCTGAAACGGGTTTCGTACTCGATGCTGACATACTGGCCGGCCGTTTCGGAATCAGGGTCGGCCACGGCCTGGCGGTTGAGCGCCACCCAGGTCCGCTGCAAGGGCGCTCCCAGCGGCGAACGGCTACTGGAAACCTTGGCGGCAAAGTCGGTGCGCGCGATGCGCTTGCGGGTTGCGGACGTGGCACCGTCCCAGAGTTCCTCGGTCTTGCCCTGATCGATCATCTGGACGGCCCGCATGCCCCCCTGCACCATGTCGCTGGCTTCCACATCCTGCGCGGCGGCCGTGCCGAAGACGCCCCAGCAGAGTACGGCGGCCAGCAGCAGCCTCGTGAGAACTTTCATCGACTTCGCTCCTCGTGAGGCCCCCAGGAGACCCAAAGCCGTTTGGAGCCCGTATCGCGGCGGAGATTCCCCGCGGATTGAAAGCTCCTCAGCGCGTGAGGCTTTCCGGCAGTGTGTTCGGCTCGACCGTCTCCAGCCGGTAGCCCAGGCCGTAGATGGCCAGCAGCAGGAAGCCGCTCGCGGGTCCCAGGCCGAGCTTGGTCCGCAGGCGGGAGACGTGGGTGTCCAGCGACCGCGACAGGGCCGCCGCGCCAGCGCCCCACACCGCCTCATGCAGATGCTCGCGCGACAGCAGCCGGCCGAGGTTCTGGAACAGGAACAGCGCGAGCGCGTATTCGCGGTTCTTCAACTCGACCTGTGCGCCATTCACCTTGAGGACCCGCGCGCGCGGGTAGAAGTGATAGGGGCCGAAAACCAGTTCCGCCTCGTGCTGCGCGGGATAGGACCGGCGCAGCAGCGCGCCGACGCGGGCTTCGAGTTCGGTGGCGCGAACCGGCGCGACCATGAAGTCGTCGGCACCCGCATTGAGCCCTTCGACCACGTCGGTCTCGTCGCGCGTCGTGGTCACGAAAAGAATGGGCGCACGGCTTCGGAGCTCGTTGCGGGCGGTCTTCACGAGCTCGATGCCGCGGATGTCCGGCGGGTGCCAGTCGAGGATCAGAAGATCGAAGGTTT
>Ga0307514_10004630_pt1 | contig 12611 bp, 13 predicted proteins | sample 16_EM_MG_FD_203088 | JGI IMG/M metagenome (GOLD analysis project Ga0307514, IMG submission 203088) | Populus trichocarpa ectomycorrhiza microbial communities from riparian zone in the Pacific Northwest, United States - 16_EM | ecosystem: Host-associated > Plants > Roots > Unclassified | place...
TGCCAGCCCCCTCTCTCCTCATTCATGCTCCCATCTGTGAAACTCCGACCGACTCTTCCCTGGCTTCGCATATTGCCAGCTCCCACCTATCAGCTTTCGAGCCCTTGTTGGCTTGGAGTTGCACTTCCGGGATCTCCTTCTTCCCCCCACGCTCAGCCCCTCACCCCCATCCCCTATCACCGCCGCCTTATTGAGAATTGCGGACATAACTGAGGTGAACCCGTCACTCGCAGTATTGTCCCACTGCGGCTCACAGTCCTTCCACGACCTCCCTGCCTCCCAGTTCGTCCCCTCTTCCGCTTCTGCTAGGTATACTTCCATCCCGGGGCCTGACCACAAGTCTCCGAGTGCTGTTGGATCCCGCATCAATTTCCCCAACAGCCTTGCCTGAGCGGCATCCAGTGCCACCCCTGACAGCATTCACGCACTTGGATAGAGCTTGACACTGCAAATCCACCTGCGCCCTCCATCCCAACTCCGCCCCCCACATTGCCACTGCCCAATCATCCCCGTATATATTGAACACTAGCTAGTGGCACTGACCCCCCACATAGAGATACACTAGACTATCGCTAGTAGGCGTATATGTATAGTTTATCATCATGATCGAGTACCGAGATGCACTGGATAACATCCTTGGTGCCACCGAAAGAAATACGGTGTCTCTAAATATTTAATACGATGTTAATATTAATAGGATGAAGATTTTGCGGCAGGGGTATAATTTTTACAATACCACAGCGCTAGCAAACAATTCTATCGTATGCACGGTCTACCAAGTACTAGGGCAAGCTAGAGCTATGTATAGGTATATACTGTATATAGCCTATCCATAGCTCGCCCTCCCTTATACTTTAAGGGATAGCAAGGTTTAACTGCATTCGCTATATACTATCACATACTGCGTAACGATCGACACCCGTGTAACGATCGCGATTTCAGCCCCGCATAGAGCCTCAGAATATCACCACATATATCAACAGCATGCCACCAAAAACGTCAAAGAAAATCCGGGAATTACAGCGGGAGCTTGAGCTGCATGATAAGCAGCTGGCAAGAGCAGTATGCTATGCCCGCAAGCACCCAACGGAACCAAAGACCAAGGTAGCTAAGGCATTTGGGGTCAATCCCACCACCCTGCGGCGGAGATGCAAAGGTACCCAGGCAACGAGATTGAAGGCGAGAGAAGGGCAACAGCTCCTGACTGCTGGTGAAGAGGAAGCAGTAGTTGACTGGTTGGGCAGATGTGTGATCTATACTTTCCAGTTACACTGCTAATGCTAGTTTCCATGGCTATCCGGATAATACAAGCTCGAGCTCAACCCAATCAGGCAAGGATCATCCCTGGTACCCATTGGGTACAGCGATTCCTATCCCGACATCCTGGCATTAAGTTAAAGTATTGTCAATATTTGGAGAAGGTGCGGGCAAAGGTTACTGCAACAGTAGAGGAGCAGCGGGAATGGTATCGAAAATTACGGAGCCTTATGCGAAGGTATAAGATTATACCGGACAACCTCTGGAATTGCGATGAAAAGGGTATTATTATGGGTCTGGCAGTTGGTAGGCAGAAGGCAATAGTGCGTGCAGGCAGTCGGACAAAGGTTGCAGTTACAGATGGAAGTCGGGAATTTTGTACTGTGCTTGAAAGTGTTAATGCTGTTGGTCGGGTTATTCAGCCATTTATTGTATGGGCGAATAAAGTACATTGTATTGGTTTTTATGGCAATACAGGTACCCACCAGCGACCAGCAACCTTCAGTCGCTCACCTAGTGGATATATGGATGATGAACTAGGTCTTGATTATATCTCCAAGCATTTTGATCCTTATACAACTCCTCAGGATGCCAGCTCGTGGCGGATGCTTATTGTAGATAGTCATAGCAGTCATATTGCATACCCTGTGGTTGAATATGGCCTTGACCATAATATTGTCATCTATTGCCTTCCACCTCATTCAACCCACCTAATGCAACCTCTCGATGTCGCATGTTTCGGCCCTCTCGGACGGGCATACCGCACAGCCCTTCAGGACTTCATATATGAATATCCTGGCAAGCCATTTGGGAAACAAGAGTTCTGGGAGTGCCTATGCATTGCTCGTGATCAGGCACTTACAAAAGCAAATATTCTTAGTGGATTTGAAGCCTCTGGAATATGGCCCCTACGGCCAGAAGAGGTGCTCGACCGTGCTGCTAGCACTGCCACTGGCGCAGGCGTTGGCAGTACAACCACATCAATTTCAACTCCCCTTAAGGTGGCTAATATGCGGTCAGTCCTGTCAAGACTTACTATGACCCCCCATTCAAGGGCAATAGTTGATGAGGGGCTCATACATCTCGAGAAAAGGGTAATTCAGCATCAGGTGATTGACCCTTCCTTCCAGGCCCTCAAAACGCTTCGCAGTGGCAAAACAGTGGAGCCCCGATCTCAGAAGCAGGTCAAGGGCCCTCGGACATTTGATCGAGTATATATTGAGCGGGAACGAGCTCGTGTTGCAGCTGCTGAGGCTCTTGCAGCTGAGAAGGCTGTCAGCCGGGAGGCACGGAAGTTGGCTAAGGAATTGAAGGCCAAGGAAGTACAGGAGGCTGCAGGGGAATTAAAGAAGGCAAGGGAGGGTACTCAGGGTGCTCGAGGACGTGCTCGCGCTAATGTAGCTCGATCAAGGGCTGCAAGGCATGCAAAATTTGATGCCGAAGGGGCAGATTTGCGCAGGCTGGAGAGTGCTATGTCATTCATGACACTTTGCGGTGGGTACAGTCCTATGTATGATAAACAGCTTGACCGCATACTAATAGAGCTTATAGAGCGCACCTATGGGGACCCTCCGACTGTCATTAGTCGTCGTGGTGGGAGGGGTGGGAGGGGTGGCCGTACTAGAGGGGGGGTTGTCAGGTGTACTGAAGAGATGGGTGGGATAGAGCAATGAGTGTAAATCTGAGAGAGCTGGCGATGTGATATTTGGTTTTTTCATGCTATTTTTGCCTATATTCATTGTTTGCATAGCTGGGATATTCCAAGGGTTGGCGGGAGGATTAAGGAATGTAATGCATGGGCAGGGATTACATGACGATCGTCACGCGGGTGTCGATCCTTACGCAGTATGTGATAGTAGCGTCCTATTTTCTGTCTATATACTCCGTAGCGAAAAGTAGTTTAGAGATAAGAGGTCAGCAGATCCTATGCATCTACTGGGACAATGCTATTGTTTGCTCTACTTTTACTTACTCTGCATCAACAACACAACCTTCTAGGTACACTTCCCATCTAGCATAGGGCGTATTGAGTCTTTAGAAAAAGTGAAAGGAATCATTTCAGTGAATAGAAATATTGATGGTCTTCAGGGCATGCGAAAACTATAGCGTTTTGTAAATAACAACTTTGCCTACTTGTATGCCGCTCTCCAACATGTACTAGTATGTTGACGATGAGTACCAAAGGAAAGTCTATTGGTCGAGCCCAGTACTCGGGTACATACAGCAACACAAGCCAGAGCCCATTTCTCTCCAAGTTGTAATCAACGTCAACTGAACTACTTATCCTGCGATATACACACACGGAAGGTATGCCATCCTATTTCATATGTACACAGTTATAATTATTTATCCTAACATTGAATAGTCTTAGCATTCCAGATAATACTCATTATGGAGCCAGTTGGCCTCACAATCGGGGTTGTCGGCCTCGCCGGACAGTTAACCAAGGCTACTATGGACTGCTACAAAATTTTTGATAATATGAATGATGTTGGTCCCACCTACGATGCAATTCTGCATGAGCTACGCACACAGGGGCTTCGACTCCGGAGATGGGAGGAAGCTTGGGGATTCGGAGGTGACTCCAATCAGCAGCAGCGGCTTCAGCCTGGAGACTATAGGTACAGATATGCAACTGCAAGTTTGGCAAGAATCGTTGCGGTATTTTCCAGTGCTGAGAAGCTGCAAGAGAGATATGGGATTGTGGTGAAGAAAGAATCGCTTCCTGTGACAGCTGGAGGGCAGGAACAGAAGCCACGGCTTCGGGATCGATTGCTAGCACCAATTCCAGTCAGGTTCCAGTCAAGATCCCCAAGTCAAAGCACAAGTAGGAGCCAAACACCAACTCCCAGCCCGACCAGCGATGACCTCCACATTTTAGAGAATCCGCGAGTACTGGCAGACACACACATTCTCCCTGGGCTTGATGACGAGATCAAGTCCATGACCCAGGCAATGAATCGAGTACAGCAATCGTTATCTGTTTTCCTCAAACTCCGCTGGGTTATTTCGGACAACGCAAAGCTAGAAGAGCTATCGAGAAACTTGACAAGCCTCAACAATGGGCTTTTTCAAGTGCTTCCAGTATTAGAATGCCCCCTAGCACATCTAGCTCATCCCCACCGATTTCAAGATTCAAAATTAAAACTCTCATTCGATATTCCTTTTTCCCTAAATATTCGGGACAATCGTGGCTTTGTTGGAAGAGAATATCTTCTCGAAAACTTGAAGCAGGAGATAGAACAAGGCAAAGATGAGTTGAATATCATTGTACTCTACGGTACCGGGGGTATGGGGAAAACGCAACTTGCACTAAAGTATATCTACCAGCAATATGGGAACTACTCCTCAGTCTTTTTTGTCAATACTGCTAGTGTTCAGACGACTATACTCGGATTCATTCAGATAATGCAGCGGCTTGTACAGCACCATGGACAGAGCTCGGACGACTATGCACATATCGGCCAGTTGTTGGGCATGGCAGGAAAACTGGATCCAGCGGGATGCTTTACGGTCACATCAGAGCCTGAGGAGCAGCATGTTGTGAGCGCAGTTAGGCAGTGGTTTTCAGCGCCTGGAAATACAAACTGGCTACTTGTTTTTGATAATCTCGATGACCCTGACCTAGTTGATATTGAGGAATATATTCCATTGTGTAATCATGGTACGGTGATAATCACAAGCAGGCGGCGTGAGTGTGTACAGCAGGGCCGAAGAGGGTTGGAAGTGCAGGAAATGCACCATATGGAGTCAATACAGTTGCTACTTAGTGCGTGTTCAATTCCTAAGGTCGAGGATCTCGTACCTCTTGGTAGGTAAAATCTATCATTGTTTATCCTTATTACATCTCTCATAAGAAGTGGCTAAACTAATAATATACACCTAGAACAAACTGCTGCTAGTACTATAGCACAAGAGTTGGGATATCTCCCACTTGCTTTGACTCAGGCTGGAGCATATATTCATATATCTCAGTACTCATTGAGTCGATATCTAAAGGAATACGAAACCAAGGCGAGCTATCTACTAAGTCAACGATGGACAGCGAGACAGCATGATAGATCCGTGTTTGCTACGTGGGAGATATCATTTAAGGCAATCCAGGAAAAAAGCCCAAAGGCAGCTGAGCTGTTGTTAGTTTGTGGGTTTTTCCATCATGAAGACATTCAGGAGAAACTTCTACGACATGGCCTGAAGGTGGAAAAACACGGTATGAACATATTGGGATATTTGTGGAGGCCTTGCTAATGAGCTTGGATAGATCATACCTTAGAAGAATCAATTAGAATATTGTTTTCATACTCCCTACTGAAGCGAGGCAGCAGCGATGACAGCTTCAGTATTCATCCTTTAGTCCATTCTTGGGCTAGACTTCGACTAAAGCCTGAGCCGCAAAAGGAAAGTGAAAAAGCAATGGAGGCCTTGGAAATAATTGCATCAGTATTGGGCAGCTTGAGCAGGCTGAGCACGGCGGACTGGGCATTTGAACGGCAAGTTATGCCGCATATCAATGTAGTGACAAAACATATGCGACCACAATACTCCGCACTCGGTACCACCAAAATAGAGGATGGGGCATGTACATTAGGCTATGTATTGATGAGGCATGCGCGATACAAGCAGGCAATGGAGTTGTATGAGCGAGCATTGGCTGGATATGAGAAGGCATTGGGGGTAGACCATCCACATACTCTCACTACAGTCCACAATATGGCAATGGTATTCGACAGTCAAGGACAGTATGAGAAAGCGCTGGGGTTGTATGAGCGAGCATTGGTTGGGCGTGAAAAGGCATTGGGGTTAGACCATCCAGATACTCTCACCACAGTTGATGATATGGCGATGGTATTCCTCATGCAAGGACAGTATGAGAAAGTGCTGGGGTTGTATGAGCGAGCATTGGCTGGGATTGAGAAGGCATTGGGGGTAGACCATCCAGATACTCTCACTGCAGTCAATAATATGGCATCGGTATTCAACAGGCAAGGACAGTATGAGAAAGCGCTGGGGTTGTATGAGCGAGCATTGGCTGGAAAGGAGAAGGCATTGGGGGTAGGCCATCCAGCTACTCTCACTACAGTCAATGATATGGCAATAGTATTCGACCGCCAAGGACAGTATGAGAAAGCGCTGGGGTTTTATGAGCGAGCATTGGCTGGAAAGGAGAAGGCATTGGGGATAGATCATCCAGATACTCTCGCTACAGTCAATAATATGGCAATGGTATTCGACAGCCAAGGACAGTATGAGAAAGCGCTGGGGTTGTATGTGCGAGTATTGGCTGGGTTTGAGAAGGCATTGGGGGTAGACCATCCATCCACTCAAAATGCCCTCCGTGGCCTCATCAACCTCCACCAAAGGACGGGGCAAACAGAACAGGCTCAGAGCCTCCAGGCACGCTTGCATACGCCGAAGAGCCCCCGGAACTAAATCAACAAAGCGCCTCGTTTTGGGAGCGATGATACCAAAGATAATTCCTGTGTGTCTGTGGGAGAACACAGTTTAGTTGGACAATCTACCTATTCCGGGATTTGTTTGGAGGAGGGTTTTCGTTTTTTTTGTGGCCTCACGAATTTCCTCTGTACAGTCAACACGGATTGAACTTTGCCTGTTCCCCTCATAATATTCAGAGGTATACGATTAATGTGTTTTTTTTTTGAAAACAAATAGCCTGTTTACCCCCTTTGCACCGAGCTTGGTTACTCATTTGTGCCTGTCACTTACTCCACGTCACATTGCCGGCTCACACTGGTCTCCCAATATGTACATGTGTGTGCATGAGCAATGTATATATTTTTTTATTTAGAAAAATGGACATGCTGTAATTAGATCCCTAAGCAGTAACCCTCGCTCATTGATGGGAGCCCTTTGAATTGAATAGTCTATTACTACCTAGTTACTAGTAAGTACTTAGAGATACCATATCTGACATTAGAATCTGAGCCACCTGCGCCCATAAATAGGAATATATTTAACTGGAGGATATTTCCATTTTGGCAGTTCATTAGGTACGTACCTCACACACCCTTTGATCGTAAAATTCCCGAATTCCCAACTTGAAGGCCAGGGAGCCCACCACACTCCTACATATATACCCCTTTGGTGATGGGTTGGGAAGGGCAGCGGAACAGGCGTGGAAGAGCGAGAGATGGTGCGAGAGTGTGGCAAAGTTCTTTTTTGTAAATATATTATATACATATATAGGGGAGAAGAACAGGTGGCAGAGAGAGGCCCCCCTAGGGCGATACAGGGAGCTGCAGTCCATCGTCATAGTCTAGATAGTCTCCATACGATTAATGATTCCTTAAAAAAAATATCAGTATCCCAGTGGTGACATTTTCTTCAAGATCTTCTTCTCCAGCATTGTTTTCTTTTATTTTTAAGGAGTCATTAATCGCATTCAGCCTTTCTAGACTATGGCAGCGCCCCGATTACTCAGGTGCCTCTCTCTCCTCCCTGGCCAGTCCCTGCCCTCCCCGCTATATATGTACATCTGCCTATCTACAACAAGAATCTCGCCACCTCCCCACACCAGATTCCCTTGACCTCTCAACCCCACCCCACGGGGTAGTGGCACCGTCAAAAACCCTAAGATATCTGGAAAGAATACTGGGTCATGTTTTGCACTGGATGCTCACCGGATACAAAATCCTGTGTCCCCAAACTAGATTTCTTATCGGGGCAAATGCACCAGAGTATGTCAGTATCTGCACAAGACACAAGGATTTGCAAAGAATAATTTGCACTGGGTTAATTCCGGTGATTTAACTAACCACCAGAAGTATTACTGAGGGCAAGCACCATGAGTTAAATCCATGCATAACCAAGTATTTTCCGTTGGTATCCTGTATCTTTTACAGCGACACACCAGATTAGATTTGGAAATTCCCTAGAATTAATCCAGTGTGATCGAGATATGCTTACCCTGAACCCAGTTAATATCTCCCATATGGTTACCCTGAACCCAGTTAATATCTCCCATATGCATAAACCAAAGATTTTTTTTTTCTTTTTTTTTTTTGAGTCTATATGCCTTTCCCCCGAAGGGAGCCTTGGGCTATGATGCGGCCCCGTTCCCGCACCTTTAAAGGATTGGGTTTACACATGGGACAACATGCTGCTTAAACGCCCAGAACCAAGAAACAACAAACCCCGAAAGATAGAAAAGTCCGGCTGCTTTCGCCTGTAGTCCTTCCTCCTCCCCACTGCCTCTCCGTCCCACACTGTCGCCAGCTTTCCCAATCCCTCTTCCCCCCCTCCTAGTCCCTCTACATGCCACCCCCCTCTCGCTTTCCTCTCCTCATTCATGCTCCCACCTGTGAAAACTCCGAGCGACTCTTCCCTGGCTTCGCATATTGCCAGCTCCCACCTTATATTGAACACCAGTCAGTGGCCCACATAGAGATACACTAGACTATAGCTAGTAGGTGCATATGCATAGTATCATCATGATAGAGTACCGAGATGCACCAGAGATTTTCGCGAGTTCAAAATACGGTGACTCAGGGTACTAGGCACCGGAATTATTGAGGTAAATTACAGGATTATCGCATCGGAAAAATCTCAGTGATTTATGCTCATAGGGGGCCCATCCCCTATCCATGGGCATCGATATAAATGCGCCGCATTTTGCGGTGTCCACCCATCACATATGCAGCTCGGATCATCCACGTTGCCCATTTCTTTCAACCACTGCCACTGTAGGCCTTGTCTGTCACCAGGTACGCCAACCTCCATATCGCGTCTCTCGACCAGCAGAGGTGAGCCGGCGCTTTGGTGTGTAAGGGGAAGGCTTGTCGGATGCCCGCCGTTGTGGCGATGTCAGGCAAGTGCATCCGTTCTCCCATCCCCTATCCACTGCCTCATTACCCTCTATCCCGCTATGCCCGTGTACCCACATAAGTCTTCGGGGTCTTCCATCGTTTGTCCCACCAGTTTCTCCTCAATCCATGACCACGGGGGTTGATCCACCAGGCTGAGTATTCTTCGCATCACCCCTTGGGTATCGATGGCCACCGTGTCACATCTCTCCCATGCCAGTGCTACTCCTGCCGTCTCCGCATCCACTATTGTAGCCAACGTCATGAGGTACATCCCCTCCTCTCTCGTTGCCCCGGCTGTCTGTCCCCCAATCCTACTGTCATCCGTCCATTCTTCTACCGAGTCTACGTCAATCTCCTCTATCTGCACTTCTCTTCTGTCGTAGTCTCCCCTGCTCCTCCATGTTAGCACCACGTCTTTCTCTAAAAACTCCCTCAGGATCTGCTCCGCTTTTCCGGCATATGTCTTCCGTAAATAGTTGCTGCCCACCGTATCCTCTTATTCTGCATGAGCCTCCGTAGGTCCACTATTCCTGTGAGTCCTCCCACCTTCATGGCATTACTACCTCTGTATGCCCCCACTACCCACCTCTGGAGCTCCACCGCCAGTCGGTGTTGTTGCTCGCTCGGCTCCGGGTAGAGCTCGCAACCGTATGTTAAAATTGGCAGGATTTGTTGCACTACTATTTTCCTCTTCCTTACTGCTGGGAGCTGTTTAGCCTTCGTACCACCTCCCACGCCGCTCGTGCTTTCTGCGCCCTATACTTCTGAAGGCGCCGCTGGTCTCCCATCACGACGCCTAGGTGCCTGCCTTTAATTCCTCTCCAATTCTTTTCCTTATTCTCCCATGGTCCTTAAGCATACGCCCTCCTGCGCTGTCCCCAGGAGGTACGCAATGATGCGGCATCCCTTCCTTACATCAGTGACCGTTGGCTTTGACGCTTTCATACAGAGTTGGTTGACTGCGTATCGGATATCAGCGATGAAACAAATCCGTCCTACCAACGCTTGGAATGATTTGACGTCGGCAGGCATGGTATCTTCCTCCGCGCTTAGGTAGGGTAGCGGTTGTTTGTAATCTCGTGCCAGCTCTGATTGCTGGTGCTCCGGTTATGGGGACCATGCCGCTGCTCCACCCAATGTCCATTCCGAGGAATCTCTGTAGTCATTACATGATGGCTGGTGGCCTTTTTTCCATATTATCATGGCCGATCTTGAGTGGAACGCACAGAGAGGGTCGTCGATATAAATCACTATGATGCTGCCGTCCGCGATCCGGAAGTACAATCCTGCGTCGTCTTTGCACTGTTGAAATCCCAGTCCTTTGAGCAGGTCATCAATCAATAAACTGGTTCGAGTGGTGGGCGGCCTGTTTAGTGCCATACAAGGATTTCCGCAGCCGCCAGGCCCTGTTGCCGGTCGCGTGCTTGTCTTTGACGTGGGGACATTCGGGAGCGGTTCAGGCAGAACACGCTAATAATTTCATTAACTAATAAAGGAAAAGTCGTTACTTAGATATCTAACTGCTTCTAGATGCAGAAAGGGGGCGAGCTCGTCATGACGAGTTGCCGATTGCATCTTGCTGCAAATACCATATATATACCATATCATACCATATCACCATACCATATCACCATGAACACCATATCACCACGAACACCATATCATCACGAACACCATATCACCACGAACACCATATCACCACGAATACCATATCACCACGAACAGCATATCACTACGAACACCATATCACCACGAACACCATATCAGAATGTGTGCTGAAGCCATGATGCCAATTTCTGCTGAAGCCCTGCAGTACCGCACTATATTGTTTGAACCCAGTAAACCAGTTTCATATCTCCCGAAATATTCAATGAAATATGGCCATATGTGGATTTAGTTTATTCAAAGCTTCAACAAGAGCTGTTGCAAATTCATGGTACAGTACGAGTTCAGAAGTATGAGTACAGACTTCGAAAAAGCAGGAAATCAAGTACAGCTCGAGTTGCTGATGGCAAGCTTATTAAACGTCGGCACAGCAGTATTCGAAATTTTGACCTTTGCAATGTGTGAATTAAGGTCTCACGTCCAGTTGATGGTACATCAGTTACTTTTGAGCGGCTTGATGAGCATATCCATACACATGACATTGAGGAGAGCTTCCGTACAAAAAAAACCAAGTATATTGCTGGGGTATATTAAGTCTAAAGCCTGCAAGTTCTATAGGAAATACCTACTTCCATGCTGACACATCTTTCATTGTGATACTGAGGTCAAAGTGTTGACTGCGGTGTAATGGGAGGTATACTTGATAATGTTTGCAGAGTCTGGTATGGAAGTGTATGAGACTGCGGATACTTTGTGGGTTGAAGAAGAGGGTATCAGTAGACGGAATATCGAGAGGGCAAATATTGTCAGTCGTGTGCGGAAAAGCTTCGAGCAGGTAGAACAGCAGCTCTATGCTGCATATGAGTTGATGGATTAGCTTAACCTGGACGATACAGTACAAAGTCAGTGAATGGAGGAATGGGCTAATCATGTACAGACCACATTGGGTAATCTAACAAGTGTACTCGTACATGCTGAGGATATTGTAAATAGACATAGGTCATGGGAGTTGTAGTATGGTATTTGCAGCCAGTATATACAGTGACACAAGCCAGAGCCCATTTCTCGCCAAGCTGTAATCAACGTCAACTAAAGACTTATCCTGCGATATACGCGCACGCAAGGCATGCCAGCCTATTTCATATGTACACAGTTATAATTATTTATCCTAACATTGAATAGTCTTAGCATTCCAGATAATACGCATTATGGAGCCAGCTAGCCTCACAATTGGGGTTGTCAGTCTCGCCGGACAGTTAACTAAGGCTGCTATGGACTGCTACAAGATTTTTGATAATATGAATGATGTTGGCCCCACCTACGATACAATTCTGCATGAGCTACGCACACAGGGACTTCGACTCAGGCGATGGGAGCAAGCTTGGGGATTCGGAGGTGACTCCAATCAGCAGCAGCGGCTTCAGCCTGGAGACTACAGGTACAGATATGCAACTGCAAGTTTGGCAAGAATCGTTGCGGTAATTTCCAATGCTGAGAAGCTGCAAGAGAGATATGGGATTGTGGTGAAGAGAGAATCACTTTCCGTGAAAGCTGGAGAGCAGGAACAGAAGCCACGACTTCGGGATCGATTGCTACCACCGATTCCAGTCAGGTTCCAGCCAAGATCCCCAGGTCAAAGCACAAGTAGGAGCCAAACACCAACTCCCAGCCCGACCAGGGATGACCTGCACATTTTAGAGAATCCGCGAGTACTGGCAGACACACACATTCTCCCTGGGCTTGATGACGAGATCAAGTCCATGACCCAGGCAATGAATCGAGTACAGCAATCCTTATGTGTCTCTCTCAAGCTGCGCTGGGTTATTTCAGACAACGCAAAGCTAGAAGAGCTATTGAAAAAGTTGACAAGCCTCAACAATGGGCTTTTCCAAGTGCTTCCGGAATCAGAGAGCCCTCTGGCACATT
>Ga0307514_10004631_pt1 | contig 12610 bp, 7 predicted proteins | sample 16_EM_MG_FD_203088 | JGI IMG/M metagenome (GOLD analysis project Ga0307514, IMG submission 203088) | Populus trichocarpa ectomycorrhiza microbial communities from riparian zone in the Pacific Northwest, United States - 16_EM | ecosystem: Host-associated > Plants > Roots > Unclassified | place...
TGGGTTTAGATTCAGGTATGGACTAGTTTAACTCACGCTTCACCGCGGGTTATATCATTTTTTTTCAAAATAATATCGGGCATACAAGCTACTTCAATGTATTTTATAATAAAAAAGTTTAAAGTGTAAATTGAAAAGTCTATGCAAGTATCTAGTTAAATAAATCGATAATTATTTATGTAAATAAATGAAAAAAATCGTTAACAATAATCAAAAGAAAAATTAAAAAAATTAAGAGAAGAATGCAGATTAAGATGTTCAATCATACAAAATAAGATATTCACTCGATTGTGTTCACTAAACTTATTTACTTAAATCAATAAAAGATAAATTTATACCCTAAAAAAACCATGACCTAAATGATAAACACAAACGAAATTGACTGAATAAACCCATGCCCTAAACAAATTACTCAAAGCCGAACACATCAACAATATTATTTAAAAATGAATATTTTTATTTTGAAAAATAAACTTCATTTGTATAAAACCAAAAAATAATAATAAATGAATTAGAATACTATCTTGAAAAATCAAACACAAACAAAACAATTCTAAAAAAAACTTATATTATAAAAGGCATGTAAAACCTGTGACTTGGATCATGAGACCAGAACAAACTCATAGAAAATAAATTGAAGATAATCACAAAACTAATATTAAAAAAAATACAGAATGATAAGATTGTATGGAGCCGAATCCCCAACAAATCAAATGTCAAAAGATGAAATCATGAAAAAAATCAATTACAGAAAAGTTCTAAAAAAAATCAGAGCGAAAAAACAATTCATTAGAGGGCAAATAAAAATTTGATTTGACATGTGCTCCATAGTGGGCTGTAATTTTTTTTTCAGAAAAAAACTTGAGTATAGAGGTTATTTCAATATGTATTTTTACACAACAAAAATTATTAGTGTAAATCAAAAAGTCTATCCAAACATCTAATAATCATATATGTAAATAAAAGAAAAAACATTAATAATAATTAAAAGAGAAAGTGGAAAAATTGAGAGATGAACGTAGATCAAAATATTTAATCTCGTAAAATGAGACATTTAGCTGGTTGTATCAACTGAATTTTTTTTTATTAAAATTAATAAAAGATAATAGAAATAAAAACACAAATGAAATCGGGTGAATAAAATAAAAAACAATGCAAAACAAAATAAATAACAATTAAAAGAATCAGGATTTAATTCAACATAAAATTAATTGAAATTAAATGTGTTAGGGGAAAATGAAATGAAATTTAATGTTTAGGGATGAATTTGAAAAAAAAAAACAAATCAATCAAGAAAATGACTCGAAACAAAAGAATAACAATTAAAAGAATGAGGATCAAATTTGATAAAAAGAATCAAAGAAATCAAATGACCAGGTATGAAATCAAAAATAAAATCCAATTAGAAATAATCAATGTAATTAAAATAATTGCAATTAAAAGAAAAGGGACTGAATCAACAGAAAAAGGAAATTGAAGGGCTGATATAATTTTTTGCATGGCCAACATGTAACCCGAAGAAGAAAAAGAAGGAAAAGAAAGAAAAAGAAGAAAAGAAAATTAGCCCCAAACCCAATCGAACCACTATACACACGCTACCCAGAGAGGAAGAGGATACCGAGACAAATCAAATGATGCGGCGGAAGCACGATTAACACCATCAAAGTTAGTTGCACGTGCCACCCGAAGACGACAGATCGACTTAAGTGTGCAAAGCATGTGTCAGTAGTTTATCATTTTTTTGTACAAAATTGAAAATATTCTTAGGATTAAACAATAATAATAATAAAAAAAAAACCATTATGAAATTACAACCAAGCCTTTAAAACCAAGGCTAAAAAAATTAGATGTTAAGGGTAATGGAGTAATTATATTGTTCAATGAGAAACAAAATTACTATAAGGCACTTAGACCGAAGATTATAGCTATTTACTTTTTAAGATCAATACGGTAATTGTACTATTAAAATCAACATAAAATTACTACAACACCCTCCATTAGTCTTGAAAATAACAAATAAACCAATAAAAAAACAACAATAATACCCTAATACCAAGCCTTCCGAGTTGTGAAATTCTATTATGCAAGTTCACAGTAGAATGTGTTTTGGTAAACAGTGCACATACAGTAAAGATCCCATAAAGTATAGAGTTTTACTAATAAACTAATAAAAAAAAAACAATACCCTCATCCTAAGCCTTATGAGCTGTGAAATTCTACTGTACAAGTTCATAGTAACCTAGTTTTGAAACCCGGACCGACCCGACGGGTCGACCTGGGACTCGGTCGATCCGGGCTTGGGATTGTCTGAGTCTAAGTAAAAACCCGACTCGGAGTTGGCCAGGCAAAACCCGATCGACCTGGTGGGTCGACTTGGAACCCAGGTGACCCGGGCAAACCCGGCTGAGACCCGACCTCTTTTTTTTATATATACATAGCTGTGAACGCTGCAGAATTGCAGATAGAGAGAACCTAATTGAAGAAAAGCAATTTCAATCCATAGCTCCTGTGCCCGTAATACGTCTCCACCCCAAACACGACGTCCCCTCCATCAATGGGCTCTACCCTTATCGGCAGCCTCTCGTAGTGATCCCTACTCGTTCCCTCCAATTCATTGAGCCTGGACAACCCCTGCCTCGACACAGCGTATCAGATGTTATTTGATTAAGGAACGGTTAAATGAATCAACTGAGTTTTATAGTTTGATGAGAAAAGAAGGTGTTGTGCCTGTTTCTTTCATATTTACTGCTCTTTTTAAGGCTTGTGGTGCTAAAATGGATGTGGGTTTGAGGCGACAAATTCATGGGCAAACAATTTTGGTTGGGGGGTTTGGTGAGGATTTGCATGTTGGGAATTCTATGATTGATATGTATATAAATTGTGGGTTTTTGGAGTGTGGGCGAAAAGTGTTTGATGAAATGTCCAATAGGGATGTGATTTCTGCTTATGTGAAGAGTGGGAACATGGAGAGTGCAGAAGAGTTGTTTGATGGGTTATTTGATTTTTAATTTTTTTTAAATTGATCCAGGTCAATCCATCTGACCCATAACCCAATTATTAGACCGGATTAATCACCAGGTCGGGTTTCAAAACTATACATATTAGAATATCTCTTGATCCCAAATTCAACTCAAGGTAACCATTGTCTTCTTTAGCTGCCGCTAAACAACAGGTCTGGGCCTCAAATATCTGGGCTTTAGCCTCAAACCATCTTCCGGTCCCGACTTCTCCACATTTGTATCCAAGGGCAACAGCAGTGGCAGGGAGCAAACACCACCGTAGTTCACGATTAGAGGCATGAAAGTCGGCGGAGGAGTGTTTTATGGAGCTCCACGCGCCACCTCATTCCTTCTCGGCCTCCGCAGACATACTACGCTACGCACTTTTTCTTGTTCTTCATTTCCTGGTAGATACCATTATTTATACAATTTTGTCGTTGCCTTTATTTCTTTGTTTTTAACAATGTAATGTTGATGAAAATTTACAGACCATATCGGTTTTATCAAAGAAGTGGCTGCAACTCAGCCTCCTAAGCATTTGTCTCATTTGTTGAGGATGTTAAAGACAAAAGGTAGATATTGTCAAGAACAAAACTCACTCACTATTCAACTCTTGAAGAACAGAACTTTAACATTCTTGAATTTTTTTAAATTAATTGATTTATCATTTTTTTTATCAGGTTATTTGCTTTATTTGGCTTGTAACTCTTGGTTTGTTTTTGGGTTTTTCTTTTTGAGTCGTGCTAAAGATTGGCTAGGATAATGAATGCTACTTGGTTTATGTTTTCTTTGGTGCTTATTAACTTATGTGACAAGAGGTGCATTTCTAGTCTATAAAGTCTTATTTTTGCTGTAAATGTTTCTTTTTTGAGGTTGCTGAACTTCTGCTGTAAAGTGAAGTGCGCAATATCAGATGCCATTTGGAGATTTATCATCCATGGAGCCATCAACTCATATTTTCAAATAAATTGTATATATTGTGATGTGCAAAAAAGACCTTCCTTCCCGAAAATATGTGAACAAATACCTCGTGGTGACTAACAAAGCTGGTTGACGAGGCTATAATGATGTATTATGTTTGTGTAATAATAGCATCCTTGTTTTTGTTCAGTTTCCTTGTCATCTAAACAACCTCTCCTTAAATCGTGTTGCATTAAATCCTTGGTAACAGGTGAATCTATTGTTTCTCCTAGAGCCAAGAAAGGGTTGTTCCCTCTTGCCATTCCACTGGCTAGAAACAGTTCAGGTATTGATGAATGCAAGTTGTGGGGACTTACTATTTTTAAGATTTGAGAAGCAACTAATTTTTAGCATGATACATGTGATTTATTTGTGCGAATAGATGCTGTGATTGCGCTGCTGAGATGGCCAACAGCACCACCTGGGTAAGAGTCTCAAATTATTCATGGTCTTTGTTTGTTGTTGTTTTTCTTTCCCTGCAGTCATTGTTGTCTGATGTGTCCAGGATGGAAATGCCAGTGGTTGAGGTTCGTAAACATGGAGTTTGGCTTTTGGCAAAGACTGTAAGTTGAGTATGCATGCTGCTGCTCATGGATATAACCAGTAGTCAGACCCTCCTTGTGTAAAGAAATTTCACTAACAACATAATTTTTGTCATGGTACAGGTAGATCAATATATTAATCGAATCCTGGTCGAGGAAGATGCTGATATTTCATCAGAAGGCAATGCTGATCTATTTCATGCTGCAGCTGATGCTGGAGATAATCTTTATGAAAAGGGTGACTATGCCAAGTCTCAGATTTTAGACCTAGATGTATATCTCTTAAAAAAGGTACAAATTGTACTGTAATTAGCCATAAAAACTTTTTTCTTTCTTTGATTCGATCGAGCTAAACAAATTTGAATTCCTAGCAGTGGACACTTTGGAATCCTCAAATTCATCATCATTCTCTTAATTGAATTTTAATTGTTAAAAGGTTTATTTTCAGGTAGGTTTGTTTCCAGATGTCTTAGAGCGCAAAGTGATGCTCCATTTGCAGAAAGGAGATCATGTAAGACTAACCTAACTTTGGTTACTATTTGCAAGCAGCATGGATTTGCTTGCGAGTCTGGGTGGCTAACTGTTTGCATATGCATGTTTGTAAAGGTTTCAGCTTTAGTGACTGGGGAGTTCTATACAAAGAAAAAGCATTTTCCAGGATTTGCAAGGCCTTTTGCATTCAATGCAGAGGTTATGCTGAAGTTCGTATGATTTTCTTCTATTGCTAGCTACAAAAAAAATGTTCTGAATTTTCAGTTTGTCATTTATTTCCTTTTTCATTTCAGAAGAAGCCTCTTATACTTTCTACAGGATTGGACGTAAGTTAGAAGCTAAAGATGCTGCCAGGGGAGCTTTAAAATCACCATGGTGGACCCTGGGTTGCAGATACCAGGCATGGGCTGCTCAGATAATTTCTCTTTACCATTTTATTGTACTGTGTTGTGTTTTCTCTTCCTTTCTTGAATTTATATTGTTGAGGTTGGAGTCCTATCCAGGATGTTGCTCAGATAGCACAATGGGAGGATGAGCAAATTGAGTATATTAAAGAAAAAATGACCGAAGAAGGAAGGCAAGAAGACCTTAACAAGGGAAAAGAACCATCGCAGGTTTCCTTCTGTTTTATAATGTATCTGTATATGCTGGACTTCACTATGAAGCAAATTCATAGCGAGTGTGTATGTTGATCCTTGTCTTTCAAACTTGCAGATTGCATTGGATGAAGCTGCATTTTTGTTGGACTTAGCTTCTGTTGAAGGGACTTGGGATGAAGCTGCGGAACAGATAGCTGAGTGCTATAAACAGGCTGGACTTCACGATGTTGCAAGATTTATCCAATATAGAGATTGAGTGTCTAGGTTGGTAGATATAATCAATCCAACATATTTATGCTGAGTCAATTTGGATTTTGAAATTCCATTTTCAGTTTTAAATACACAGCATGACAGCAAATTAAATTTTGAAACAATTTAAAACTTCATATATACTGTTTGCTATACTGATGGATAATCTGTGGTGACTCTTTCAAGCTTGAGCATACAAATGACCTCCAAATTCAAGCCTGCATCAGGATTTAGGCTACTATCCAATTAGGGATAACTACATCAATCCCCAATTTGTTATTGGCCCCACAAACCAGTCCTTAACCCATCTGTTTTATCTAGACATCATTCAACTTTTCATAAACTTAACACGTTAGTCCCCAATGTTAAAACAACCACCACCTTCTTTAAAAAAACTCACTCTTCCCCACACCACGGTCTCCCTCTCTATAACATCACCAGTATAATCCCTCACTCAAATATGGGGATTCAAATTCTCAAATTTAAAACCCTAACAAAAAAAAAAAAAAAAACAATAGCAGTCTCAGCTACTCTATTACAACCTCAGCATTTTTTTCAAAACGAGAATCTCCGAAACCTTTTGTTACCTGTGTGAGAGATTGACTACTACAATTTCCGGCAACACATTTCCAGTGCCTTTAACCAGAGATTTCTTGTGGTTTCAAGGAATCAAATACAGTTAAACTTAGTGTTATTTTTAATCAATTTTGTTGGGTGATGAATTTAGGTTTAAATTAGAGCTATTTGGGTTATTAGAGCGAAATTTATTTTCTTTGTTTGAATAGAAAGGATTTAGCAGTTTACGATTATGATTATTGTGGCTTGATGATCTGATTGCTACTGTTGTGTTGTTGTGGCTGATGTTTTTTTTTATTTTGCTGTCTTGTACTAGTTCTACAAGGTGTTTCTGAATTTTGATGTCTAGTGGTTTTCTCAGTTCGGTTGTGTGTACCATTTGAGTCCTGGATTGTTGCCCAAATACTTTTTTGTGGTGGGGTTTGCTGTTGCCAATTTCAGATTCTTGCAAGTCCAGTTTAATATGCCTGGAACATTCTCGAACTACTTGATCAGCTTCTGCCTCTCGTGGTATCTTGTCATTCTTTGTTGTGATGGGGTTTGCTGCTGCCAATTTCAGAATCTTACAAGTCCAGTTTAATATGCCTGTAATGTCTTTAAACTACTCGATCAGTCTCTGCCGCTTGTGCTATTTTTTCATCAGATCTCTCTCAGTTCGGATTGTGGTGCTCTTGCTATCTTCTACTTGCCTTGTGTTTTTTTTCTGGTTTCATGTGCATCTGCTTCCGTTTTTGAGATGCTGGTGTCCTTATTATCTGGCTTTTGCAGATTGCCTGTCTGGTAAGTCTAGTATTTTGTTTTGCATCTGTTTCTTCTTTTCCGTATTGTGAGAGTTGTATAGCTAAGCCATTTTTCTTACTGGCTGCATTTTATATACAAATTTAATTTATTAATGAGAAAAAGCTTAGGATTATTGTGTTTTGGAAAGACAGACTTGATTAATTTAAGCTTTGTCCTAAGCAATGATCCCCTCAGAAATTAGAAAGCATTGTCCGAAGTGCAAAACCTCGCCTGGGGACAGCCAGTTAAATGTACAGAAGGAATACACACGAAGATGCAAAAAAGAGCTCTCAAAATAACAGGAGGCAGACCTTAATGTATTCGATCCCTAGTATGCAGCAAACTTGAGAGCTACCACCGTGGATTACCTGTGCAACCAATTTTTATTCTATATGGACCGGGGACTGTGCAGCCAGTTACGGGGCAAATGGAAAGGATGGTATCTTGATGTTTGATTTCTTCTTTCTCCATAGCAGCTTTCTCCACAAATTTGCACCTCCACTTTTCTTGCTAGGCACAATGGCCAAATAATTAATTGCAACGTCGTCATCCTGGTGTTTGATTCCATTTAAAACGGGGATCTTTTCCAGAGGTTCGATCACCTTAGTGGAAATGACGGTGGGACTGGAATTGTTATCACTTTCTTTGCGATTGATTGATTTAGTGTCCTTCACTTCAGCACTGTCCTCTTTTAGCATCTGATCTAGCAAAGAGGACCTCTTGTTCTTGTTCTTGGGTGAAGTCAAGGCTTTGCTTGTGGACGTGGTGACTGCGGTGGTATTTGTGTCGGTGGATGTAGAGATGACCTTGTCAAACAGGGCTGCTTCGCTTGGTGAAGCCATTGCCTTTAACTGCTTCCCCAGGTTTAGAATTGTCTCTTGGCACTCAGCCAACTTTTCTGAAGCAGCCGTTATCTCCCAATCCTGCAAGATTCAGGAAGTTCTTGGTTCAACAATGAGATACATTCACATGTAATTTAGGCAATTTAAAGGTGACAAACATGAAAACTCTGATAATACAAGAAAGAAAAGAGGATAACACGTAATTGGAATCAATGATTGTTCTGGCTTTTGGAAGCATAAAATGCACTACATATTCTTCGGAAAATCATGTTATTTTCACTGATAATAAAGGACCAGGGGGTTGTGGAAAAGTAGGGTTTTAAGAAGGGTATCTTGAGCAGTTTTGCGTGAAGTATCAGCTTGCAGATGTCAAACAATGTAAGCCAAGACGCTAGACAGTGACCCTTCAATGTAAATCCCGACGACTTAACAGCTCTTAATCTCCATGGTTAAAGAGGAAACTTCATCCAAGCCCATGAGAATGAGCTGAAGTTAATTTTCAGATGAAGTGTCTCATTTTTTCCCAGAGAAGAAAAGGTTAAAGGGGAATCAACTGATCCCATATGCAAATTGGCTTTACTCAAACTAGGTAGAGAGTATATATTTTGTTCAAAGAGTTCAAGTGCGATTCTTAAGGAAATGCCATTCTTTATACCAACTAGCAGTTCTCCTATCCTCTACATGATTTTCTATAAATCACAAAAAGAAGTAAATATAAAGGCAAATGAAAATAATTTGTATGTTCAAGGTGGCATGATACGAACTTACAGTCCGGAGTTGGCTCTCTTCCTGATGGAGTTCAGAGTTAGGGACTTCCTTTTTCGTCTTACTGAAAATAGCACATCAGACAGATGAGATCTCTCAATAATTTGTTTGAGGGAGAAAATTCAAAGTTAGACAGCATTTTGGGTCATGAAGAGTATGGCATCCTAAAATGCATGCGATATTCTATCTTTCATGTATTATGTCGATTTTATCTGATGTTGTGGGGTTACTTTATCTTCAAAAGAGGGAAATCATACAAAAATTAAATCCACTACCTTTGAAGTTGGAGCTGCAGTTCAAGACATGTAGCTTCCAATTCTTCACAGCAACTCCTTTTGTTCTCCAGTTCCATTTCCATGGAAGATAACTTCTGGTGAGCCTCATTCAATTCAGCTCTGGCCACTGTAAGCTGTGTGTCAACATCTTCTTTCGTCAGCTTATGATTTTCATTTTGGCTCTCAAACCTTGCCTTCAAACCTCTCAAAGTTTCTAAATCTGTTTGCAGGCCTCCAATGATTTTCTCAGATTCCTTGAGTTGATTCATCAAGGACTCACTGTTATTAGTAGCTGACTGGAGCCTGGCTTCCACGTCCCTCTTTTCAGAGTCAATATTAATCAAATCCTCTCTTAACTTTTTATTCTCGTCTATAATTGTAGATTGATGACATTCATCCTTCTCAAAGTAGCTGTGATGTCCATTTGAAGCAACAAACTCTGCTTTGCACCCACTCCGTGATTCATCCCAGTCAAAATGTTTCTTATCTTGAATGGAAAAGCAGTGGTTCATAGTCCAGTCCAAAGCAGAACATAATTCTTGGGCAAACATGTTCAAATCGGATTTTCCATCCAACAGATCATAACACGCATGAGCAAATTGCTGCAATACAGCAATTAGTTCAGAAGTTTTCCACTGCAAAACACGGACCATGTAGCCTGAAGGTGTTTCTGTGTTCTCATAAGGCAAAAAACTCCCATCCTTTCTGGTCAAGGTCTCTGAGTTTCCATAATCAGCAAAGGATAAAGTGATCCCTTCAATAAGCTCAATAATCTTGCAGAGTGATTTGCTGAGATCTGGCTGACTGCTCTTATCTGTCGACAAGGCATCAGCTTCAGTAATTCTACCAGGTGCATCAGTCACCAAATATATAGGTTTCCATGACGTATATCCACCAACATGAAAGGAATTTAATCCATCAGAATGTGTTGAGCTTTGCCTTGTATCATCATATTCTGCAGGGCTTGCATGATTTATATTTGCCAGAGCTATTCTAACATCCTCCAGTATTTCATCAGGCTTTCTTAGTGTGACACGATTTTGCTCCAACACGACTTTCAGAATATCATGTAGCCAACCAGAAGCTTTATCTCTGGAATTGATTACCTGGTTTGATACAGCAGATCCAGACTCTGATACTGGAATGATCTCCCGACCTATTTCGTTAACATTGCCAGAAGAAACACGAGGACCTTCGAACTGTTCATCTACTGAGACTATTACAAGTTTTTCCATTTCAGCAAAGTCATCCATCATGGATATGTCTGAAGCTCCTATAGTTCTGTTTGTTGGCGACCCCCTTTGCTTTCCCTGTTTGAAGTGCTCCAATTCTGAAATCAAAGCAGAAGCCCAAGATTCAGCAGAGCTAACCTTATTATCACCGCCAATCTCAGACGTTGAGGCCAGAGACAGCTCACGTGGCATAACCACGCTCCTTGTTCTGTCTAAGGTTGTCTGTCCTTTTGACAATTCATCAAGATGCGACTCAACCTGTGATAATTTGGAAGCTGTGCGAGCATACATGGCTCTTGAAAACTGGAGTTCATTTGCTTTTTTATTAAAGGCTTCCTTGAGAGTCTTGTTTTCTTCTTCCACTACACATAGCTGCTCAGTCAGAAAGTTGATCCTTTTTCTGGGAGAATCAGCAGAGTTTTCAACAGCTGAGTCAACCACTAAATCCATAGGACGACCATTTAACCTTCTCCTGCTCATTTCAACTGAATCTCTTTCAAGGATTTCTACTTCACTTCTCATTTTAGCCAAGGCAGCAGGGCCGGGCAACCGCTTGCGGACCAGGACACGAAGCCTCTGACATTCTTCTTCCAACTTCGCAATTCTTTTCACACTCTCTAAGTGTTGTTTGTGTGATACATCTGCTGTTCTGCGATTAAATTCTGTCTCCTTATTTCGGATCTCAAGCTCCTTTTCTAGCACTCGGACTTCGTATATGAGAGAAGCACTATCTTTTTCCGTGGACTCTAACCTACTCATCAGGGCATTAAAATCTGCCTCCACCTGAGCCTTTTGCTTACTTAAATCTTCGATCAACTTTTCCTTTGCTAAGAGAGCCTTGCTTAGATGAGTATTCTCAAGACCAATTTTGGCAAGTGTTTTACTGGTCTCTTCCAGCTTCTCTTCCAAAATCATCTGGGACTTTTCAAATTCATTGGATGTCTTCATGACAGCATCATGAATCCTTTGCTCCTGATCTTCTCGAACAAAACATAGCTGCTGCATACACTCCTTGAGGGCAGCTTCCAGATGAGTCGATCTTTGTTCTCCAGCTGCTCTTTGCTGTAAGGATTCATCTAATTGTTGCTTTAGAGACACTGCTTTTGCTTCTGCCTTCGCCTGGTCTATTAAAAATCAATAATCATAGAGTACACAAGATTACAGAAGACATTTGACAATGTGAATTGATAGATTGGCAAAAGAACCCTACCACTTAAGTACTGAAACGGAACAATATTTAGTAATTTACCTGTCATGGCTTCCTTTGCAAGCTTGGCTTGTTTCTTTGCAAGATCATCTTTGGCATTACACTCAGACAGGGCTGATGAAAGCTTGTCACTCAAAATTTTCAGGTGATTCTCCAATTCAGCCTTATCAGCCAATAGTGTCTGTATCTGGAACATCCAAGTTTTTTAGTAATCATCCAAAATAAAAATCAATTCTAAATGTATACGCGAATTTATTAGTAAAACTTCCAGCAATCAAGGACGTGCCAAACTGATTTGACTCTCTCTCTTCTTTGACCAGTTTTAGTGTTTCCTTGCACACATTTTTACACACTAAACCTAGAGACAACTAGCTTGATTGCTCTTAATAGATGGCTAAACTAAGGCATAATCATAACACAGAAGGTTGTTAGTTCTAGCATAACTCAAAAGAGTCCCAGTGGAGGAGCAAATCTCTTCATTGACAAGCTTTATAGGTTGAAGCAAATCATGGTTTTTAGTATTGCAGAATTTAGATCTGAAGCTAGTAAGCAGGTAACTCTCTCCTCAAAGAAAGTGAGCAACTCTCCCCTCTATGGTTCTTCTTCTATCCCACTCCCATCTGAAAAGGAAATCGGTGAATTAATAAAAATAGCGATTTGCCGTTGACCATCACCTGGAAGACGTTGCTTCAAGCTTCAGAGACAGTAAATATTTGAGTTTTGGTTCCGAAAGTGCATTCTAACACATTGTTTCAACTTTTTTCTTTTTAGCCATTTGGTAAATCAGGGAAATGTCAAGTTTTTTCTAAGCTAGAAAAATGATGGATTTGAACTCAGGTTTCCACTACCATTCAAGGAGAAGCCTTACCACCTAGGCAGGGTGGCATCTTCATTGTCTTAACCGACTTTCGTAACAGGCTTTGGTATACCAATCTGGATTAATTGTGGTTCAAGCATCAAAACTAGCTTATTTCATGTTGAACTTCAATATAACATTGCAAGAAGTTGTAATTATCAGAGTCACTGCAGTTATCAACCAAGAATAAATACAGTGAACAGTAAAGGCTGACCCCTCTAAATCAGTGCATGACA
>Ga0307514_10004632_pt1 | contig 12607 bp, 9 predicted proteins | sample 16_EM_MG_FD_203088 | JGI IMG/M metagenome (GOLD analysis project Ga0307514, IMG submission 203088) | Populus trichocarpa ectomycorrhiza microbial communities from riparian zone in the Pacific Northwest, United States - 16_EM | ecosystem: Host-associated > Plants > Roots > Unclassified | place...
CGGCACTGCGCTGTCAGATCCGAAGACGGTACCTTGATCGCCAAGGGCTGTGAACAGTGCCGTGGCACCGGTTATTCCGGGCGCTTCGCCTTGGGCGAGTTGCTGCTGATGACGCCCGCCCTCAAAGCCCTGGTGGCGCGCCGCGCGCCACAGACGGAGATCCAGGCCGAAGCCGAACGCGGCGGCTGGCGCAGCCTGCGCGAGCAGGCGATGGAGGCCGTTGCGCTTGGCATCACCACTCTGGACGAGGTCGAACGTGTGGCCGCTTAACTCCTCGTCGCCCAGTGAATGCTTGCGCATTGGCCACCGCGCCGTGGAGCGGTGGTCCGCAGACGGCTCCGGTCTCAAGTTGATGGCGACCTCGCTCCTGCCGGTCAATGCTATCCAAACGCCGTCGTGCCTCGGGCACGCACTGACAGAGCTGTGCAGTGACAAGCCACGCGGCAAGGTCAGCCTGGTCCTCGAATCCGCCTGGTTGCCCTTGCTGTTGGCCGACACCGGAGGTGCCTTGCTGGGCACAGACGAAGCAGAAGCCTTGATGCGTCACCGCCTGGGCACATACCACGCAGGGCAGGGCGATGATCTGTCGGCATGGGACATCCGCGTCGACTACCGTGCCGGCGATCGTTTTGCACTGGGCTATGGTCTGTCGCCGCAGATCAAACAGACGCTGCTGGACGCGGCCGAACGAGCCGGCTTGCGACTGGAGGCCCTGACGCCCGCATTCGTCTGGGGCTGGCAACGCATGCGCCCTGTCGTCAAGGCAGGCTGGTGGCTGTGGCCCGAGCAAGACCGCATGCTGCTGGCTCGCGCGGAGGCAGGGCGCCTGGTCGCACTCAACCCGGCCGTGCCCCTGGCAGAGACTGGCGCCGCGATCGAACGCGTCGTGCAGAGCGAATCGGCCCGCTGGGGTTGGCCGACGAACAACGAGGGCGTGACGGTGGGCTCCTGGCAGCAGCCTGTTCACTTGCCTGCGCGAAGCGAGCGTCTGGTCTGGCGTTCGGTTGCATCATGAGTGTGAGAGCCGTCAACTTTCTGCGTCCCACAGAGGTGCCGCGCATCGGGTGGTGGCTGCTTGCGGCTGGACTGTTGAGTCTCGGTGCGGTCACATGGTGCGACCAGCGCTGGACGGCCGAGCGCCAGGTTGCCGAGCAGGCTCTGCAGCAAAGAGCAGAAGCGCTTCGCGTGGCGCAGCGACCTGTCGTGCCACCGCCGCCATCCGCCTCCGACCGCCGCCTGCTGCAAGCGCGTGCTGAACTGCAGCGCCCATGGATGGCCAGCTTGCGGGCCATCGAATCGGCCACCGTTGATCCCGTCTATCTCCTGGGGTTGTCTTTCGAGCCCAGCACCGGCTCGATCAAGCTGGAGGCCGAGGCCCCGAGCTTCGAGCATGCACTCGCGTTCACGCAGGTGCTGGCCGATGGGGTCACCTTGTCGACGGCCTCCTTGGCGTCACATGAGCAGCTGGCCGATCAAACGGCGCTGCGCCCAGTGGTGCGCTTCACGGTGTTGACGCGATGGAACATGCGGTGAACGACGTCTGGATTTTGCGAGTACGCGTGTGGGCAGCACGCACACATCAACGGCTGGGTTGGGCGGGGTTGGCGGGGATCGCACTGCTGATTGGCTCGACGGTTTGGGGGACGATGGCCTGGCAGGTGCATCGCACACCGCTGCCCGATGAAAGTTTCTCCGCGTTGCCGGAATCTTCGACCAGCGCACAACGGCCCGCTGCCGCTGTGCTGGAGCTGCCTCGCCAAGCCGATGTGGCTTTGCTGCTGACGCAGATCCAGCAGACTGTTGTGGCTCAGGGCTTGGCTTGGCCAACGGCTGATTACAAACTTCAGTCCGCCACCGATACCGCGCCCGCTGCGTTGGAAGTGCGTTGCAACCTCAAAGGAAGCTATCCGAAGGTGCGCATGGCAATCGCCCAGTTGTTGCGCGGTGTGCCGGGGCTCACCATTCGAGACTTGTCCATGAGTCGGCTCAACATCGATGTGGCCGATGTGGACGCCAAGCTGACGCTGGTTGTCTTTCTGCGAGATGAGCCCTCCGCGGTGGCTGAGAGCGCGAGTACGGGAAGCAAGCCATGAAGCAGCGGCGTCTTCTCGTGCTGCTTGTGGTGATGGTCGCGCTGGTCGCATTGCGTTTGGCGGTGCCACCGGGCGAACAGGCAGCGACATCTCCGCAGGAGCTTGTGGTTGCCGTCGTACGACCGGAACGCGTTGCGGCTCATCAACCTGAGGCGCCCCCTGCTGATCCCGTTCCTCCCCAGCCGATCGACGCCCGTGATGTGCCGGGGAATGCCTTTGCCGTCCGTGTGGTTCGGCAGCCGACGCCACCCCCTCCGCCTCCTGCGCCGAAGGTGGTCGCGTTCGTGGGGCCGCCAGAGCCGGTACCGGTGCCCCCACCACCGCCTCCACCCCCACCGCCCATCCAGGTCATCGGGACCTGGGATGACAGCGCGGCACCGGGCGTGTTCATGTCGACGGCTCAGGGCACGGTCCTGGCCCGACCCGGCACTGTTCTTCTGGCTGAGTACCGGGTGACGGCCATCACGCCGCAGCAGGTTTCCATCACGCATGTCGCCACCAAGCATGTGTGGCAACTTCCCGTTCCACGACCCATGGCCAACCGATGACTTCCTTGCAGCTTCGACTTTCCCTGCGGACTCGCACCGGCAGGGTGACCTTGATGGTCGGCGCGCTGTTGCTGCTTGGCGGCTGCGCGGGCTACCAGGCCTTTCGTGAAGGCAACGCCAAGATTGCCGAAGGTCAAACGGAACCCGGGTTGGCCAAACTGCGCCAGGCGATGGACGCCGAGCCAACCAACAACGAATACCGGCGGGGCTACTTCACCCAGCGAGAAGCGCAGGTCAACGCCTTGTTGCGCGATGCGGACGCGGCCTTAGAGCGCGGCGATTTCAACGCGGCCCGCGATCTGTTCGGCCAAGCGTCGAGGCTGGATCCTTCCAACACCCGCGCCGCCAATGGCACGGCTCGCACCGATGTGGCCGAACGCCATTGGAAATCGCTGGACGCTGCCGCCGAATTGGCTCGCAAGGGCAACATCGATGCCGCGGTGTCGAAGGTGCAGCAGGTGATGTCGGAGAACCCGAACAACCGGCGCGCCAGCCTTCAGCTACGGCAGCTGATGCGCCAACAGGCGGACATGACCGGCAAGGAGCTGGGCATCTATCCGAAGCTCAAGGCGGCGTACCGGGTGCCTGTGTCCCTGAGCTTCACCGGTGCGTCGTTGCTCCAGGTATTCGAGGCCCTGAAGCAAGCGTCTGGCCTCAACTACATGATCGAACGCGATGTGCGGCCCGATCTGCGGGTCACGCTGTCGGTCACCAACAAGCCGGTGGCAGACATCGTTCGCCTGTTGCTGGCCACCAACCAGCTCGAGTCGCGCGTGCTCGATGACGACACCTTGCTGATCTACCCCAACACGCCGGCCAAGGCGGCGGAATACCGCGAGATGGTCGTGCGCACCTTCTACCTCAGCAACGCCGACGCAAACAAGGTGGCCAATGCCGTGCGCACCATCGCCAAGGTGCGAGACGTGGTGGTCGACGAAAAGCTCAACATGGTGATGGTGCGCGACTCGGCGGAAGTCGTGCGGCTGGCCGAGAAGCTGATCGCGTCCCAAGACATTGCCGAGCCCGAAGTGATGCTCGAGCTGGAGGTGCTGGAGGTCAGCGCCAACCGCCTGTTGGAACTGGGCATCCGCTGGCCCGATTCGGTGTCTGCCAGCGTGATCGGCGTGGACGGCGTGGCGGGGCAGTTGCGGCTCGACGAGCTGCGCAACCGCAACTCCAGCATGGTTCGGCTGACGACCAACAATCCGGCGGTGTCGGCCCAGCTGCGCAGCACCAAAGGGGATGCCAACCTCCTGGCCAACCCGCGTGTGCGCGTGCGCAACCGGCAGTCGGCAAAGATTCTGATCGGCGAGCGGGTGCCGGTCATCACGACGACGACGACAGCCAACGTCGGCTCGTCTCAGTCGGTCAACTACCTCGATGTGGGCCTCAAGCTCGACATCGAGCCCACCATCTCGCTCGACGATGAAGTGTCGATGAAGGTGGCGCTGGAGGTCTCCAACATCCTGGATACGTTGACGCAACCCGGCGTGCAAGCCTATCGCTTGGGCACGCGCAACACGTCCACCAGCCTGCGCGTGCGCGACGGCGAGACCAACATCCTGGCGGGGCTGATCCAACGCGATGAACGGCGGTCCAACACCGGTGTGCCAGGTCTGAACGAGATTCCCTTACTCAGCAAGTTGTTCGGTGCCGCGACAGACAGCGACTCGCGCACGGAAATCGTCTTGCTGATCACGCCGCGCATCGTGCGCAACCTCGACATCCCGGGCGTGGGGCTGCAGGAATTTCTGTCTGGCACCGAGGCCTCGGTGGGGGCGTCGCCCATTCAACTCGGCACGCCGTTCAACAACAGCGCGCCGACCCGCTCGCTGCCAGGCCTCGTGCCTCCAGCACCCATGCCATCTCCGAGCGGCCAACCCACGGCACCGCCCGCGTTCACGCCACCGCCGATTGTCCCGACGGCTCCTGTGAGCCAATGAATGCGGCGGGTCTGTTGAGGTGAAACCGATGCGCAATCTTCGAGGCTTCAGCCTGATCGAGCTGCTGGTGGTGCTGGCCATCATGTCGGTGCTGGCTAGCATTGGCTTGCCGTTGGCCGAGCTGTCACATCAGCGAAACAAGGAAGAAGACCTTCGACGGTCGCTGCGCGAGATTCGAAGTGCGCTGGACGCCTACAAGCGGCTGGTGGACCAAGGCAACATCCAGAAGTCCGCTGGTGCTTCGGGCTATCCCCCCAACCTCGACGTCTTAGTCGACGGTGTGGTCGATGCGCGCTCCCCGAAAGCAACCAGGATCTACTTGTTGCGCAGCTTGCCGCGGGACCCATTTGCTCCGAGCGCCAACCAATCTGCGCCCCAGACCTGGGAGCCGCGGAGTTACGCCAGTGCGCCCGATGACCCCAAACCGGGCGCCGATGTGTTTGACGTTCACTCACGTGCTGCGGGCGTGGGGCTCAATGGCGTTGCTTACAAGGAATGGTAGGCCTGCCATGCAGTTGATGCGTCGAGGCTTCACGTTGATTGAGCTGCTGGTCGTCATGGCGATCCTGGCCACCTTGTTGTCGATCGCGGCACCACGGTACTTCGAGTCCGAGGGGCGCGCCAAAGAGGCTGCGTTGCGCACCGATCTGCGCCTGCTGCGCGAGGCGATCGACAAGTACCGTGCTGACACGGGGCGACTGCCTGCCACTTTGCAAAGCCTTGCCGATGCACGCTATCTGCGCAGCATTCCTGTTGATCCCGTGACAGACAGTGCAGCAACGTGGGCCGTGACAACCCACCCTGACGGGCTGACACCGGGCGTGTTCGACGTGCACAGCGGTGCGCCAGGGACGAGCCGCGATGGAATGGCTTACGCCGCGTGGTGACGGCAGTGAGATCTCACGCCATTTCTGCTGCACATGAGCGGGGCTTCACCTACCTGGCATTGCTCTTGGCCATTGCCATCCTCGGCATCGGGCTGTCCATGGCGTCCGAGGTGTGGGTGACAACAGCGCGTCGGCAGAAGGTGGAACAAGTCGAATGGATTGGCGACCAGTTCTCGCAAGCGCTCTGCAGCTACTACGCCGCGTCGCCTGGCTCGGTGAAGGTGTTCCCGACCACGCCAGAAGAACTGCTCGAAGATCGGCGCTACCTGACGATTCGGCGTCACCTGCGGAGCCTCTATGCCAATCCGTTCACGGGCAAGCTCGACTGGCAATGGATGGTCGGCGCCGATGGGCGCCTGCGTGGTGTGCGAATGCACATTCCGAACGACGCGGGAAGCCGGCCTCGTGAGTTCGTCTGCGTGCCGAATGGCGGGTGAGAAATGTGTGGCGCCGATCTATGTGGGCACAGCTTGTGCATCTCGGCATGTCGAGCGCTGCAAGGTCTGACAGATGGCGCGTTCGAGCACTCTGCGTATCCTTGCTTCAATGGAATCCTTTTGGGGGTGACATGGGCAACGTTCGGTGTTAGAAACAACACACACGGGTGCGTGATTAGCAAATGCGCCCTGGGCGGGGTATATCGGGATGAGGTTTCGCTGACCATCTCACCCGAGATCTAAAAACAAGGTTTGGCCCGGATGTCCACGAGACAGAGGCGGCCACAGGGAGGAATATGTCGAAGAGCTTTGTGTGCTGCCTGCTGGCAGTGGGGATGAGTGCGTTGGTGGGTGGCGCGTTGGCGGCAGTCAACATCACGCCGCCGAATCTTTCTGGTGCAACGGCCGGCACGATCAGCGGCTTGTCGTCGGTCTCGTCGCGTGGGGCCAGTCAGTACGCGATCAGCTTGCCGATGCCACCTGGTACTGCTGGCGCCTCACCAAGCTTGAGTCTGCAGTACGACAGCGACCTCGGAACCAACGAATCTGGTGTGGGCTGGTCGATCGGTGGCTTGTCTTCCATCACCCGATGCAAGCGCACCTGGGTCACCGACGGGTTCTTGCACCCGGTCGATCTCACGGCACAAGATGCGTACTGTCTCGATGGCCAACGCCTCATCAAGATTCAGGACATAGACGGCTCCGTGGCCGAGTACCGCACCGAGGTCGAAAGCTTCCAGCGAATCAAGTCGTTCGGAAGCAACGCAGCCAATGGACCCAGCTCCTGGACGGTAGAGAGTGCCCGAGGGCAGATCGCCACCTATGGCGGCGCCTCAGGTAACTCAACAATCATGGCGCCAGCAACCACCGCCAATCTGTTTTGGCTGCTGTCGAAGTCACAAGATCAGTACGGCAACTACGTGAGCTATGAATACCAGGCATCCACCGGTTCCGGCGAGCACACGATCGCGCGCATTCGCTACACCGGCAATGACAACACGGGGCTGGTGGCATACAACGCTGTCAACTTCAATTACGAGACCCGCACCGATACCTTCAGTGGCTATACAGCTGGCAGTGCGATGCAGCGCGGCAAGCGCTTGCGATCCATAGACACGCGTGTGAATACCGCTGCCGATGGCAGCGCAGGCACCTTGGTACGGCAATGGGCGCTGGCGTACGCCTATAGCCTTTCGAGCGGCAGAAGCCTGGTGCAGTCGATCACCGACTGCGACGGCGGTGGCAACTGCCTGCCCGCCACCACCTTCGCCTGGACGACGCGTGACCCTGCACACAACACCTTCGCCGCCCCCGGCTCAGGCGTATGGGGTGGCGGACAAGCGCTTACCTTTGGCTCGACAAACACCGATGGCGCACTTACCAGCCAAGTGGGGCGTAAGGTGCTGGTGGCCGATTTCAACGGCGATGGCAAATCCGACTTGCTCTACAACAATGCGGATGGCATCACGGACTGGAACCTTTGCCTGAGCACGGGTGCGGCGTTCTCCTGCGCATTGAAGGCAGGCATGCCTGGCGTTGTCTCCAGTTCGTTTCTCGTTGGCGATGTCAACGGAGATGGCCGTGCCGATGTCGTAATTCCCGCTGATGGGATTGGCAGCATGGGCGACTGGCAGCTATGCCAGTCCACCGGCACGACTTTCAACTGCGGCGCTTTTGCCCTCAACGTGCCAAGCAAAGGCCGCAACCCCAACAACTACATCGTGGGTGACTTCAACGGAGATGGCCGCGCCGATATGCTGGTGCTTGGAACATCTGATGCTTCGACCTACCTTTGCCTTTCCAACGGAGCAGGCTTCAATGCGTGCTCCCAATACTCAGCCTGGGCGGCCCTGCACTTCGAAGATTCACCTGACTCGCGAGTGGATCGGGTCTTTCGGCTGAGCGGTGACTTCACAGGAGATGGGCGAGTTGGCTTTCTTCAGACACAGCGCCTGATCTCTGGCACCAGCAGCAAGTACCCCAAGTTCTACGACCAGACCTACGTCGCCGTCTGGGTTGCAGGGGCTACGGGGTTTGAGATGAAAGGGCAAAACACCGCCTGGGGTGGCATGGGCATGCCCCCCCCCGGCCTGTCAATCGTGGGTGACTTGAATGGCGACGGTTACCCCGATCTCATCTACTACGGCAGAGCCTACGACGCCTCGAACGTCCAGCACCTGTACTCCACCACGTGCCGGTTTACGGGCAAGCTGTTCCCTTGCACGAGTGTGGACGAGACAGGTAACTCGTTTCTTGCCAGCACCGTTGATCTGAATCGCTACGACGGCACTGACGTCACTACCGGAAGCGCGAGCAACGGGTTCATCCGTTACACATCCACGGGCGTGCCGCTGAGCTACACGGCATGGACAACAGCCACCGGTGGCGCCGCCTATGCGGGCTCGGTCATCGGCGATTTCAACGGCGATGGTCTTCCCGACTTTGCGGGGTACGACAGCTCCACCGGCCAGTGGACCGTGAACTTGGTGGGCTCAGGCAGCTTTCCGGATCGGCTTCAAACTGTGACCGACGGCTATGGCCTGGTGACCTCCTACCAATACAAAGCCCTGTCGAGCCCGAGTGCGCCTGTTTACACGCCGGGCAGCCTGCCGGCCTATCCCAAGCAAAACTCCCGTGCCAGCGCTCCCGTGGTGTCGAAGATGAGCGTCAGCGCCGTTTCAGGCTTGACGCCGGGCGCCACGCTGGACACCAGCTACAGCTACAAAGGGCTGAGGGCCGACCTGCTCGGGCGCGGCTCGCTCGGCTTCGAGCAGGTCACCTCGGTGGAGTCAGCCACCAACGTCAGCACGGTGACCACCTACAGCCAAGACTTTCCGACTATTGGCCGACCGGTGCACGTCACCAAAACGGCGGCCAACAGCGTCGTGCTTTCCGATCAGACCTCGGTGTGGCAAACACTCCAGACTTATCCAGGCGTGCAAACCTCCTATGTGAGGCAGTCGGCCGCGTTTGGCAAAGAACTGGATGGAAGTGCTCTTCCTACCCGCTACACGCAGGTTGGCACACAGAGCAGCACGACTGACGGCATCGATTCTTTCGCAAACGTGACAGCCAGCACCGAAACCGTGGTGGATGGAAACGACACGTTCGTGTCCACCGCGAACAAGACGATCGACAACCGCACCGGTGCCAGTTGGTTGTTGGGCTTGGTCACCGACACCGTCATCACCAAGTCTGCGCCTGGGGCGGCCAATGTCACTCGTGAGGTAGCGGCCACGTTTAATGACAAGGGCGCGTTGGCCACCAGCACCGTGCAGCCCGGCTCGCCGAACCTGTCCATGCTGACGACCTACATCCCCGACCCGTCCTACGGCGTCATCAACAAGGTGACTCAAAGCTGGACCGACCCGCTCACAGGCGGTGCCATGTCACGCGACGTGTCGACGAACACCTACGACCCCCGCAAGCGATGGCCCCTGATCATCGCCAATGCCCTGTCGCAGAGCCAGTCGTTCACCTATGACGATGGGACGGGGCAGCCACTGTCGAATACAGACATCAACCAGCTCACTACCACTCGGCAATACGACGGTTGGGGGCGAAAAACCCGCGAGACGCGGCCTGACACCACCTATTCCACCTGGGCCTACAAGTCCTGTATCAACACCTGTGGTTCGGGAAATACCGCTGTGTCGGTCAAGGTGGAGCAGCACTGGGCTGTCGTAGGTGGGGCGCCCGAGCAAACCGTGGTGCCTCGCGAAGAGTTTCTCGATGGGCGAGGGCGCGTTGTGTTGACTCGCAGCTGGGATTACGCAGGCACTCCGGTCTACGCCGATTCAATCTACGACGCGCGGGGGCGCCTGGATCGCAGCAGCGCCCCGCAGACCGCCACCCAGCGCAGCGCCGGCACCTACGGCTGGACGTACCGGGTCAACGACGACCTGGGGCGGCCCTTCCAGCTGAAGACCACCAACGCCGACAACACCGGTGTCGACATCACCCTCATCGCCTACTCCGGCTTGTCGACCACGACGACCGATGCCAACGCGCACAGCCGCACCGAAGTCCTCAACGGATTGGGCAAAATCAAGCGTGTCGTGGATGCCTTGGGCAACATCGTCACGTACACCTACGACCCCTTCGGCAACCTGGCGCTGACGCAAGACCCGGCGGGCAACCAAATCAGTGTGGTCTACGACGCGCTGGGGCGCAAGTTCGGTCAGATCGACCCCGACCTGGGCACGTGGGCCTACGTTGTCGACGCTGCCGGGCGCTTGCGCCGGCAAACCGATGCCAAGGCTCAGGTCACCATCATGGTCTATGACCCGCTGGATCGGATGACGCAGCGCCTGGAGCCCGATCTGGACAGTCGCTGGGTTTACGACACCGCCGTCAATGGCGTCGGCGACCTGGCTGAGGTCTTCACCTGGGTGGCGGCGACGAGCACCAAAGACTACCGGCGCGTGTATGCCTACGACGCGCTCAACCGCGAGACCCAAAACACGACCACCCTCGATTGGGACTACTCGATCCTGACGACCTACAACAACTATGGGCAGGTTGCGACCACCACCCACCGCCGCAACGCCATAGGCGCTACCAACACCACGGCACAGGTGGTCGTGGCGCTGGCGTACAACAACCAGGGCGCCGTCTCGCAGGTTCAGCGTGACGGTGTCACAGTGTGGACGCTCAATGCCCAAGATGCGCGAGGTCAGACAACGCTGCAGACCTTGGGTAACGGGCTCAAGGTGGCACATGGCTACAACGCCTACACCGGGAGGCTGGAAACCATCAAGAGCGGCACCGACAACGGTGCGGGGGGCGTCACGCCCACCGTGCAGGCTGATGCATACAGCTATGACGCTGTGGGCAACGTGATGAGCGTGCAGCAGTGGGCCAACAACGCGGGCGCGTTGATGAACGAGGCCTTCACCTTCGACGCCCTGAACCGCCTGCGCACCACCCAGGTGGCGGGCTTCGCACAAGAGACCATCGGCATCGACGCGCTGGGCAACATCACCAGCAAGACCGGCGTGGGCAGCTACTACTACCCGGCGGCAGGCACCAGCGGGCCTCACCTCATCGGCAGTATCACCGGCACCGTGGCCGGGCTGGTCAATCCCACCTACGCCTACGACGGCAACGGCAACATCGTCACCGGCTTGAATCGCTACTACACCTGGTCCAACGCCAACTTGCCGGTCACGATCGATCGATTGACCAGCGGCAGCCCGGTCAGCGCCAACTTGCGCTACGCCTTCAACTACGGGCCAGAGCGCCAGCGCAATCGGCAGATCATCCAAGCCATGAGCGGCACGACGCCGGGCGCGGCGCAAACCATCATGTGGACCGCAGCTGGCATGGAGAAAGAGATCGACTTTGCCAGCGGCATGACGAAGCTGCGCACCTATCTGCCGCTGGGCCTGGGCTACACCGAAGAACTGCTGCCGGGCACCAGCGTGGCGCCTACGGCGACGGCGGCGCGCGCCGAGCGCTACTTCCACAACGATCATTTGGGCAGCCTCAACGTCGTCACCGACGGTACGGGCGTGGTGCTGCAGCGCATGGGTTTTGACGGCTGGGGCCGCCGCCGCGGTGCAGATGGAACCGAGATGCCATGGAGCGTGCTGGGCAGTGCGGCGACCGCCAATACACAAGACAAGAGAGGGTTCACGGGCCAAGAGCAACTCGACGATCTGGGCCTGGTCCACCTGAACGGTCGTGTCTATGACCCGATGACGGGACGCATGACGAGCGCCGACCCGACCATCCCGAATCCCTACGACCTTCAATCGATGAATCGGGCGTCTTACGTCAATAACAATCCTTTGGGGTACACGGACCCCACCGGATTCGCCGGCGTGGGGGCATCGCTAGAGCGTGCGAGCGCAAGCCTGCCACCTGATCAGGAAAGCAAAATACACAATTCCGGAGGAATATTGGGCACGGGCGCGGGTGTCTCGGTTGTGTATTTCAGCACCTCAGCTCCGCAAGCTTCCACAACGGCCACTGATGGCAAGACCGTGGCGAAGCTCGCCAGTACGCTGGCCACTGCAATTCGAACCGGCGCCACAGAAATTGCGGTTACTGGCGCAGAGCTTGTGTTGCTGAAAGCGACGATCGGACTCGGTCTGGTTACATTCGGCGATACGGGAGACCACCATGAAGACGCGCGAATGGCGGCGCGACGGGCTGAAGCAGATGCTTATTTCAAAGCTCAGGCTGCACTTGCGGCTACGGGTGTAAAAAGTGAACCCAAAAAGGACGGAGAGGGTTCTTCCACTGAAGAAGTCGCTGGCAGTAGTGGAGGACCAACTGCTGGTCAGCCAGTCACACAAGGGGATCGCCAACGAATCCTAGGTCGCGATCGAAATGCGAACGGGAATTGGACCTGTTGGCGCTGCGGTTGGGAAAGTGGTGACGCCAGCGACTTTGACATCGGGCACAAGAATGTGCCTAGATCCAAGGGCGGAAACAAGACGGACGACAATCTAGCTTGCGAAGGACAGGCCTGCAATCGGAGTGCCGGCAATCGTGGACAAGTGAAACCAGGAAGCGATTGCGTGAGTAAGAGCTGCAAGCCATAAGACCATCATGACTAAAGCGCTAGTTCGTGTACCACTTGAGGCTGGCATAGATGTTGGCCGCGAGATTGTCTTCGCTGAGCCGACATCTGAGGAGAGTTGTTATTGCGTGCGAAGTATTCCTGCTTTTTCCTACGGCGTGGCCGTTGGT
>Ga0307514_10004633_pt1 | contig 12607 bp, 16 predicted proteins | sample 16_EM_MG_FD_203088 | JGI IMG/M metagenome (GOLD analysis project Ga0307514, IMG submission 203088) | Populus trichocarpa ectomycorrhiza microbial communities from riparian zone in the Pacific Northwest, United States - 16_EM | ecosystem: Host-associated > Plants > Roots > Unclassified | place...
AGTCAACGCTCAGAGTGGGGGATACACTGGTTCCCTTGATCTTCATGTCTGACGGAACGCATCTCTCGAATTTTGCTGGCGACAAGAAAGAGTGGCCTGTATATATGACAATTGGCAATCTATCTTCGAAGATCCGCCAGACGCCCTCAACGCACAGCGTTGTAATGCTCGCTCTCCTACCGATTCCAATTGAGAACCGCAATATTCCTCAGCAGCGGCTGGATGAGCAGCGGCAAACAAACCGAGAGGTGCTGAACGAAGTACTCCGGCAGCTACTCCAGCCACTCACCTTTAAACAAAATCCCAGTCCTGGGAGCGGGTATTACAACGTTCTCTGTGCAGATGGCAACTTCAGGTGTTGCAAACCGATTTTAGCAGCATGGCTTGCAGATTGTCCAGAGTATAGCGACCTACATCATCTCGAGCGGCATGTCTGTTTTTGGTGCGAGTGTCTAAAGAACGAACTTGGAGATTATGTGCATCCTGACAAGGAACGCCCCCAGCGGGATCACAACCTATATAGAACACTCAGCGATGCCAACACCAAGGCAGCGGATGCCGAACTCTCTTCGCGGCATGTTCACTAAGGATTCAACGTGTTTCGACATATTCCCTGTATTGTGAGCGACCTCCCGAAGCCCGACCTCCTCCATACAATGCAGATCGGCATGCTTGACCACCTCCAGAAGTGGATTTTCCACTTCATGAAGACGCACGAACGGCTCGACAAGTACAATGCAATCTGGTTATCCATGCCTGCTTACCACGACCTCACACCAAAAAATACGTCATATGAGGAAGTTTCTGAATGGAATGGGAAGGAGATGAAGGAAATGAGCCGGTACCTGCTTGGAGTTGTAACCCAGTCTCTACGAGGTGGAAACCCCACTCAGCGTCCCATATTCAATCGCGCAATTGAGTGCACACAGGCATTGTTAGAATTCTATGTGTATGCTAGATAAAAATCTCATGATGATGCAACATTGAGCTACATGGAGGACGCCTTGGATCGTATTCACAGCTTCAAAGATGTGTTCTTACTCGGGCGAGCCAGCACAAAGGCGAGGGCCGAAGCCAATGCCCTGAGAACGGAACTCGTGAAGAAGCGAAAGGTACACGAGGAAACAAATGCTGAAACTTGGACACCGTCCAAGAAGTGGCGCGAATTGAACGCCTGGCAGGATTATATTGGCCACGAGATAGATATTTCCAAGGAGTTAGATGCCGACTTCAACTTTCCGAAGATCCAGTTGATGTCTCATTGGGCCGAACAGGTTCGTTGATATGGAGCCTTGCAATAGTATTCTGCCGACAGACATGAACAAGCTCATAAAACGAACCTCAAGGACAGTTGGAATGCCTCCAATCACAATCTCAACCACCTGCCACAAGTAATCACCTTTCAGCGTCGCATCATCTGCTTCAAAATTGGAGAGCTCAATCTCCAAGCCCTCGCTCAGCGTCAGGAGAACAGCGCTGCAGCCTGCAAAGTCCTCCCTTCCGGTGCTGATCTGGCTGCCCCGCAGAGCCCCCACTCATATGCAAAGCCCGAATTCCTGGGACCCCAAAACCGCTGTGATGGAAAGCATCCTGACTGTATGATGAAAGACTTCAGAGCATTACTCGACAATACGCAAGACGCAATGCACCGCGCGGCAATATACAGCGGCACGCGGGAGTTTATAAAGCATAAGAGTCGTAACAAGACGTATATATTGGATGAACAACTGCACGCAATGGAGCTCTGTATTTACCATGGTATTAAGGTTCAAGTTGAGGGTTTAGAAGGTGAACGCATATCTCAGATGTGTCGATGCACAGGAAGCCAGAGCTGGTGCGGAGGGGATCGACGGAACGACTGGTTGTGGGTAAAGCAACACCTGGGGAGGTGTTATGGCGGGTTGAATGGGCGTCTCCCGTGGCAACTGCAATGACTATTCAAAATCAAGCTCCAATATGAGGATGGAGCTTTCGTTGAGAACTGGTTAGCCCTGGCGCTCACCGCAATACCGGAAAACTGGGGTAAGTTGGATCCGGTCTCGAAATTTGTTCAAGTGAGAAAAGCACTGGCAGCGGTTGGTTTGCAAGTTTTCAGTGTGGGAAACATCGTCGGCTGCACGCACGTAATTCCAGAGATAGCTACTACTAGTAAGACAGGAGACGGATGGAATGAGCGATGGATTGTCAATAGCCACATAGATCTGGCGACTTGGAATGATGTGTATAATTTGTAAAGAGAGAATTGCATTTTGCGCACAGGTAGAAGGAACGCGAGGAGAGATTTTCGCAGCGTCACCCATCGCATTGGAATCCCGATGCAAGGGTGTACCCAATGAACCCATTCCGATGAATGGTCACAGTTGGCCACAACGCCAGAGCGTTCGTTTAAAATAGGAGACCGTGAGAGCAAGAAGAAACGGCTAAACAGCGATCGGAGGGCGATATGCAACCCGACGCGTGGTATTGAGGCCGGGCACAGAGTAATCAGCCACTGGGGTGTCTCTGATGGCTCTGACGGAGCGCATCCACTCTGATGGAGCCATTCCGCCCCGACGGAAATATTTTTTGCTGATGCTGGTCTTGTCAGAGCCCACCGTCAGTTGTCAGAGTCCGCACGTATAGTCGCCATGATCTTGTCAGAGTTTTCTCATGCTATCGCCCTGGTCTTGTCAGAGTCCACTGTCAGTTGTTAGAGTCCGCACGTTTAGTCGCCGTGATCTTGTCAGAGGCTCTCATGCTATCGCCCTGATCTTGTTAGAGCCCACCGTCAGCTGTTAGAGTCCGCACGTATAGTCGCTGTGATCTTTGTCATGACTCACGGTCGATTATCAGAATCTAGACATGTGTTTCACCGATTGCCATTCTAATCGTGAATTTAGAACCATTTACGCGTGGAATGAAATTAGTCAGTTTTCCATCGATTGTATTCCAATAATAAACTATCAATCTAATATATACTATATACACGAGCAGCTACACGTCCTCATCGTCGATTACTGTCTCCGGGTCCCATCGTGTGGCTGTAGGTGCTTTCTGATCTCGACCATTGATTGCGTCGATCCTGTCCATATGTATAGCCAAGATCTTTTTTTGTATCTCTGGTGGGATACTTTCCCATTGTTCGAATAGATCACTATATGTACCTACTAAAATGTCAGATATGTGTGTCCACAATGGTGTTCTGCATACTCTTGTATGTATCCACTTCAAATACCCCGCGGAGGAAACTGCCACCAGCCCAGTTGTCCAAGGAATGCTTTACTGCAGTTGTAGCAAGTAACAAACACTGTGCCGTCACCTCATCGGTGAAGTGGGACGTATATGGCTGTCGCGTGAAATTACGCTTTGAGTTCTCGAAGAAGGTTTTTGCCATCACGCCAGATAGCGGACAATGCAGAAACATCTTTTTCGGTATCTAAGTTGATTGTCAGGACATTAATAGAATCAATGGTGTTCAGTCATACTTGACTGTCACAGTCTGAATGATGCTACCGGTATGTGCAAGGAGAGATTAGCCTTGTTACTAGCTTTTGGCGGTCATTGTTCAAAAGTGTCCGAAAGCTAGTGGCATATTGATCGGGTGCAACTTCACGAGTCTGTTCGGCGAAGAGCGCTCAGGTAGCTGATTGGCGATCCGCGAGCTTGGTTGTCAGTGCTACTGAACAGGGCTTGAAATATGCGAATACTTACTGTATGGATAGCTGCTTTTGAGACGTCAAACTCCTTGATTGATGTACTCAGAATTTCGTGCGCTTCCTTGTAGCTTTCCTCGGATAGTTTGTCGACATCGACTGGGTAGGGGTCCTCGCTAAGAATTCTGCAAAAGAATAGATCTTGGGCAATGTCCCACCAATCTTTTGGCACCCCGATGTCACCCACCTTACGCTTTTGCTGGCGGCCAGTATCGATGGGGGACCTATTCCGCTTTTGCATCTAGGTGTAGCCGAAGTCAGAGAGGTTGCACAAAGTCAAAGCCCATAAGGAAATGTTGCTCTTACCTGTTGAGCATAGTGCTCCTGGTTCCCTGGAGGAGTGTCACGGGGTGATTGCAATGACTATGTATTGTCAGCTAGAGAGTTTAATGATGGATGCGGGTGTGGTTATTACCCCCCCGGGTTGCCAGGAGAAAGAGTGATTGATTGTGCCTAGGTATTGTCAGTCAATGCGGGGGTGAATATTTCTGCTTCTACTTGCCCGTCGCAGGTTGTCAGACGAACTAGGTGTTCGCAACTAGAAATAGTCACTGGAAAGCAGGGATGGTCATGTCTGCTCCGACTAACTCCTCGCTGGCTGCTGGAAGGACTAGGTGTTCGCACCTAGAAATTGTCAGTCAGACACAAATGTCGAGCTGGATGCGTCATTACCTCTCCTGGGTTGTTCAAACTGGAAGAATGACTACAGATATTTAATATGCGGGTTCTTTGACATGGGGATCACGTTTCATCGTAATCGTCATCGCAAGCACTAATCTGCTGGCCTTCCGAGCTCTCGTTACCGCCATTATCGCCCCCGGATTGGTGCCTTTGTCGGCCATTTTCATTGGAGTGAGGCCCACGGCTGCTGGCGCCGGAGTTTTGATGATCATTACGGCTGCTGCTGCCCTGGGACCTGCCACTGGGATTTTGATCAGTGCGGCCACTGCTGCCTCAGGATTCTCTAGAACAGTTGCGGGTGCTGCTGCTAGATCTGGTTCTGTATGCCATTCTGTGCATTGTATGTTGCTGTGCAGGTTCGCGTTGGGTGTATCGGCTTTGCATGTACACGGAATCCACTGCTTGTCACCATTTATTATATAGTGCATTTCTATCTCCCATCACCTAAATACAACCTTGTCAGAGTTGAAAATAGACCCAATAATATTGGTTCCCGTGTCAGAGTTATGGTCCATGTGAAAGTTGAAGTTATGCTGTAAACATGTCAGAATCAAGTTCATTGTCAGAGTTGAGATTATACCGTATACGTTGGGTCTTCCGTGTCAGAGTTAAAGTAATTACCATCTAGGCGAGGTTGCTTCCGGTGTCAGAGTAGGGTAGTTGTCGGTTAGGGTGATTGTCAGAGTTAGGGTGATTGTCAGAGTTAGGGTGATTGTCAGAGTTAGGGTGATTGTCAGAGTTAGGGTGATTGTCAGAGCTAGGGTGATTATCAGAGTCAAAGTTATATCATGTACGTTGGGTCTCCCGAGTTAAAGTTGAAGTAATGCCGTATTATAGGTGGGGTTGCTTCCTGTATCAGAATAGGGTGGTTGTCAGAGTTATGGAAATTGTCAGAGTTAAGGTAAGTGTCAGAGTTATACCGTATACGTTGGGTCTCTCATGTCAGAGTCAAAGTTATACTGGACTTTCCCATGTTCAGAGTAAGTTTTATAGATTCCATAAGTTAGAATTGATATTATACCACTTTGTTAAGTTTCAGTAATCTGCCAATCTTCCCGACTATATTCTTGCCCACAAACCCCTACGTTGTGCCACACTATGAGACCCTTCTCCCGCAACCACTCAGGGATCTCGCTCTGCGGATACCGCCACACAGGTGGATCCCGATACGGCATAGTATGGTCTTCACTGTTATGCGAGTCAAAGGGGTGGAAACAGTCGCGAATGGTGTGCTCTCGCAAGTCCAGCCAGATCTCTCCACCAGTGCTCCGTGGGCAACAGCCGCTGACCCAACCTGAGGGTGAACAAAATGAAGGCCTTATAATTCGAATATTGCATAGCATGTTGTATAGCATCATGAAACTGCACATGGTTGGAGGTCGATGGGATTTGCGGTGCAGCTCTCCAATGTACGGGAGTATGTACCTACGAACTTTCAGGAGGTAACTTACCCGGTTAAGCGTGGGACGATGCATATCCCTACGGGTAGTAGTTCGTGTTGGTTAGTGGTTAGGCCCCCATATTCCTACAAAGGCAGCTGAGAAAGGTTTGGTTAGACCCTGCGGGCAGCTCTTATCCCATATCCAGTTCGTGACCGCTAGTGTTCCCGGATCTATAGTAGAGTAAGTAGTTAGTGTCGGCCATACGAAATTGGCACTGTGCTTGTTAGAAGAGTAGGATGCGCTTGTCAGAGCAACCTGTCAGAACAACCTGTCAGAGTGAGCTTGTCAGAGTGACCTTGTCAGAGCGACCTTGTCAGAGCGACCTTGTCAGAGCGACCTTGTCAGAGCAACCTTGTCAGAGCGACCTTGTCAGAGCGACCTTGTCAGAGCAACCTTGTCAGAGCAACCTTGTCAGAGCGACCTTGTCAGAGCAACCTTGTCAGAGCGACCTTGTCAGAGCAACCTTGTCAGAGCAACCTTGTCAGAGCAACCTTGTCAGAGCAATCTTGTCAGAGCAACCTTGTCAAAGCAACCTTGTCAGAGCAACCTTGTCAGAGCAACCTTGTCAGAGCAACCTTGTCAGAGCAACCTGTCTGTGCAACCTTGTCAGAGCCGAGTTGTGTTCGATTGGCATATTTTACGCACAACTGGGCCATGCGATTGAAATGGATGAATCAATGTCACGGAACCATTGTAGTTTACTGTGTGGCCTGGGGATTGGGTAGATGAATCAAAGTCATGGACCCATTGTAATTTACTGTGTGGTACTTCTGCAGATCTTGGCAACTTTATGTTGGGAGTGTGTAGTATATATATAGGTCCTGGAGTACTTTGGTACACAGGCACTAGAATTCGTACACTCGTACGGCACAGAATTCCATTCTCTACCCACGACGTTCTCTACCTAACTACCCTAAATTGCCTGCTACAACTGGCCACTTGTCCCAAAGCCTCAAACGGTGCTGGTGCGACGATAATATATCGGATAACGAGACGAAGAAAGCGGCGGCCACTCCACCTATCGGCTCTGCAGCGAAGCCCATCAAACGCGTGCCAAGTCAAATTTGTATTTGAAAGCGTTACAGCATCCCTCTTCGGCACTGTGAGTGTCTTTCATATCTCCGAAGTGAATACACACTAACGACAAACTTGAGCCTACAACCGGGTGGCATGGATATCTCGTTGGATAGGACTATTGTGCTTCCGCACTGCATATTTATTTTGTTCACTTCTTTATGTCTTCGGGGGTTAGTCTTAACTTTGATCGGTATTAAGGGATTTTGGTATAGTTTAACGTCGCGGTGTCCCTTCAATATGGTTTTAGCAAGTACCGAAACAATTGTTTATTGTCGCTTTGACTGTAGAGTACTTGCTGGGCAATATGCTTAAAGAGCGCTTACCAATAGAGATTTTGGATTGTTAAATGATAAAGACTTTTTGTTCACTGAGCATGGTCATGGCAAACTCTTTGGAGAGTCGCTGTCAGAGCGGTTGTCAGATTGTTGTCAGAGTTGTTGTCAGAGGGCTTCTGTCAGAGCGGCTGTTATCAGAGTGGCTGCTGTCAGAGTGGCTGCTGTCAGAGGGCTTCTGTTAGAGCGGCTGTTGTCAGAGTGGCTGCTGTCAGAGTGGCTGCTGTCAGAGTGGCTGCTGTCAGAGTGGCTGCTGTCAGAGGGCTTCTGTTAGAGTGGCTGTTGTCAGAGTGGCTGTTGTCAGAGTGGCTGCTGTTAGAGTGGCTGCTGTCAGAGTGGCTGCTGTCAGAGAGGCTGCAGTCAGAGGGCTTCTGTTAGAGCGGCTGTTGTCAGCGGCTATTGTCAGAGTGGCTACTGTCAGAGTGGCTGCTGTCAGAGTCGCAGTCAGGCTGGTCAGCAGTCAAAGTCAGCGACTAAATTACTCCATTCTTCGGTACTAGTCATCTATTCAGCTCGAAACCTTCCAACAAGACAACCGTGAGATAACCCAAAAGCGACCGAAAACCCAGCGGGGCGAACCTGGAAACCCAAACAGAGACTAAAACTGTGAATCTGAAAGAGAGATCCCAAACCCAAGAACCAACCCAGAAGGAAAAAAAGTGCAGACCCAAAATGGAAAGTATAGAAAGATCACAAATTAACTAACGTCCATTATTACATCGTTATATTGACCAATCACAGCAGACCGGAGTGCCTGTGGGGAAATCTTTCCAATCAAGGTATCATATACTTGATTAGCATTGAGATCAATGTCCTCACTGTCAGCGTTCTGGAGAACCCTCAGCGCATATAGCATTGGTTATTGCATCATCCGCTGGGTGTTTTCAATCAACCGATCGATTGTGGTGAGGTTTACCAATCGAGTTGTGCGTTGCGTTTGCTGTTGACCAATCCGCCGGACACGCGACCATGCCTGATGTTCCATTGAGTAATTTATACCCTGTTCTACCATGACGGAATTTCGGCAATTATAATGTAGGTTCAAGCTCTCATTGCTTGTCAGATAGGACAAGACAAGGACCCTCACCTGCCCGCGGTTGATAAATGACTTCTTCACAGAGGCACACACATCGGCACTCATTGAGCGATGGATAGCAAAACAATTGTAGCCTAAGAGGCGGCAGTACTGCACACAGTTAGTATTGTCATACAAAGAGTTGATGTCAGAGTTAAATGTCAGAGTTGATGTGTGTCAGAGTTAAATGTCAGAGTTGATATGAGTGGTAGAAAGTGGGATTGCGAAGGAGTGCTAACCTGTTCGATGAGCCACTGGGCAAGTGGCCAATATACCGACAGAATCACCTTCTCCCCACAGTCCTTCGCTGTCAAGGTGTTTCGGAGATAGTGTTTGAGCCAAGCCAACATTGGAGCCCCAAACAGCAACGCAGCCTCGATCTGATCATACGTCATACCCTTGACCTTCCCAGGCGGAGGTATTCGGTCCGTCTTCCCTGGGAAAGCCTTTGCAAACTCAGACATAACCGTCCTCAGCATGATCAGGTTCGGTCTGCCAGTGTCAGCAACCCCGGAAGGTAATGTCCATAATCGTTTTGACGAAGATATTTCCGGATCGATCAAGGCAGGGCCAAGAATAAGCACTACGGAGATAAGGCGAATAAACCGCCAATGAGGGTCAAAATGCTTCGTCTTGCCCATCGTTGTAGCCTGCGTGGAGGCAACCCCGGTGATTCTCAGTCTAAGCCCCTTATAGCTACTGTCTCCCAAATTAAAGTAGAACTGTCCAGCTCCAGAGGACTTCGTGAATGTAACAAGTTCGGTGGTTACATGCATAGGAGGGATGTTGATGATGGGCTTTGGGTTCTTGAACGGGATATGGCTCACGATTGTTCGCCACAGCATTAGTGTGCATAAAACCGCAAAAGCTCGCTTCCCAATAGTTTCTTCATAGCGGTGCCGTCTGATTAATATATCCGATGTTTGCGCGGCCTTTCTCAATTTCCCCACTTCACCAATTATGGGCAACATATAAGCATCTCAAGCCATTGTTGTGCAGTGAACAAGTGATCCGAATTCTGGGCCTTTCTTGTATGGGTCTGCAACTGGCGTCAACCCTGCACCACGTTCAATACCTGGCACATTACTCCCGTCCGCGATCCAATCGTGATCAATGTTGAGCGTATAGTCGAATGTATCTGGCGGCAGTTGTAGGGTCAACCAGGATGAACTCTTGAGAAAACGTAAGATCCAACGCCAGTCTTCGATGCCATTTACCAATGGGGTTGCCATTAACATCCATTTGTATTGCGGCTTCAGACTGAGTATACAGGACGCCATATACATATTGTAATCGTGGGAGTCCATTTTAACCAACGTGCTATTAGCCTTCCTAAACTTGCCGATTGGGGTCCCGCTCGTTCTCAACCTGTGGCCCTTATCCAAGATAACCCGATGAAATATGCCCGGGCCCCAAAATTGTGAACCGTCGGCTTATTCATGGTTGAACCGCTGGTAGAAAGTCTCAATGGTCAAGATCACGACTATTTTCCATCGTTTACCATGAAGAGCGGCTTGATGGGATACCCTTCTCCAGGAAGAAGTACCGTAATGGAGATGTGGAGTTAACTCAGTGAACTTAGTCACTGCAGCTTCCCATTCTGCCACCATCGGTTTAGGGCTATTTCAACCTTAGCTTGAAGTCACTATAGTGGTATGTATTCCGGTCATACCATAGAATTAATGTTGGGAGGTGGACCTCCCACCACGGCTTTCATGGCTCCCTTCTGACCTTCTCGCCCTGTTCAACCTTTGCTTTGTAGTCGTTCATGTCAATCTCCCAGTTGTCGAATCCAGGAGGTGGATTCTTGATTTTTTGTTCATAGACATTAACTTGGTGACATATTAAAGCTCGTACTGTCAGAGTCTGATGATTGTTAGTGTGGCAATCAGTATATCTCAAGGGCACAGCAGGGTCTAACCTTACCAGTACCGCAGTCATCAGCCAATAAACCACCCTTTGCCAAGCTATTCTCCTTCTCTGTCATCCAATTCACTGCAATAATTTGATGCGGTTGTAACTGCCTGGGTTTGTGGAGCAGCTTGAAAGTTCTGATCTCCATGGTGATGCCTAACGCTGCCATTGACTCCTCCAAGTTTTCTCTTTGAAATTCCTGGTTATCCATCAGCTCCGCTAACCTGCGAGTAAAAATTAGCTTCATTCAACATTCTGACAGCTACTCTGACAGCGGGCTGAGCTCTGACAACAGCTTTGACAACGGCCCTGACAGCGGCTGAGCTCTGATAACAGCTCTGACAGCAGCTCTGACAGCGGCTGAGCTCTGAAAGTAGCTCTACGGCTCTGAAAGCGACCACTCTGACAAGGACAGTGACTCACCAGTCCACATCGACATTATCCGTCTGGTCCTCCTTCTGTGCTTGCGCATCAGGGTCGTTGGCTCCCTCTAGTTCCATTAGGGCAATGTTGTTGAAGTCAGCGTCTACCTGATCAAATTCTTCCGCATTTTGAATGTCGAAATCTTGGTCCTCTTGTTTGGCAGTCCGGCCGGAGGAATGTCTCGGCCGTACATTGTTAGTAATCGGCATGATCCCCGGATCGGAATCGTCCTGGTCCTCCGGCATCCCCGGTAGCTCTTCCTTCCCTTCCCCTTCCTTCTCCTCCTCCATATCATCCAATTCATCGCCACTGGTTTTGTCTTCGGAAATGTCCAGTAAGTCAAAAACTGAGGTCTCACTATCTTCGTCCTCTTGTTTCACCCTAATAGTCGATGTTCGTTCCAGGTTGAGGGGGTTGGTCTTGATATATTCGATTTCATTGTCGGTGTCATCCACCATGACCGTCTTGTTGATGGTAACGAATGTCACCATCAGACGGCCTTCAATTTCAGCGAAGGTCAGACAGTCGTCCCAGCTCGATTCGTCCAATGGACTGTCAATCAGTGCAAATCTGGACAATGGACTATCACCCTGGGTGGATGTTGTGCTCGCCAAACAGGAGTCAACAGCCCGCAAGTAGGTTGCTAGATCATATTGCCGAGTAATCCAGACAACAAGTTGGTCATAACACTGGGGTGCATTAGGATTCTTGGTGAAGTCTGTCAGAACTCGAGGCATTTTCAACTTTTCCGCAATATCTACCCGGTGATCATCTTCCATCCAAGTGATAAAAAGATCAATACGGTCTTCTCTGGCTTTTTGGTATCGATTTCCAGGTGAGGTGCCTCCCACAACAGATTGAGCTGGTGAGCTGGTTGCACCGTATTTAGGCCTCCTGCTGCTGAGATTTACAAGGGAAAGTGGCGAGGGATCGCATGCATTAATCCGTCCGAAAGAGGGTCGCTGAAGTGCACTGCCAGAGCTGTTGATCTGAAACGGATCAAACCTAGGCGACTGAGCATCCCACGAAACCGCCGAAACCGTAGAAGACAGTACCGTGGATGACACCGCCGATCGTGTAGTGCCTCTATGAGTGGTACTCCTACCCTGCGCTTCCAAATCTCCCCTTGGTTGCAATGAGGTTGAGCTTGAAATTGCGGGTGTAGTAGACCCAACACGAATATCTGAAGTGCGATTATTAATCGGTGTAGTAGTAGGGACCAGGATATGCTCTAATAAAGGAGCTGATGTGATCTTTGGTGCGGGGCTTGATGCGGTTTTTGGCTTTGCGGCAGAGCTCGTTGCGGTCTTAGGCTTTCTGGCGGGGCTTGGTGGGGTTTTCTTGGGTGTGGTGGTGGCCCTTTTGGTGACACTTCTTTGTAAGCATGAGATGAGTCTTGGCATTGTACGGACATCATCATCATTGAGCTTCGTGTCTGGTGTAAGTCCCAGAAGATCTCGAGAGTTATCCGCAAGCCTCTCGGAAATGTCGGTAAACTCCTATTTGTCAGGTCGATGTCAGTCGATGTCAGAGACTCAATGTCAGAGACTCAATGTCAGAGACTCAATGTCAGAGACTCAATGTGAGAGACTCAATGTCAGAGACTCAATGTCAGAGACCCAATGTCAGAGACTCAATGTCAGAGACTCAATGTCAGAGACCCAATGTCAGAGACTCAATGTCAGAGACTCAATGTCAGAGACTCAATGTCACAGACCCAATGTCAGAGACTCAATGTCAGAGACCCAATGTCAGAGACTCAATGTCAGAGACCCAATGTCAGAGACTCAATGTCAGAGACTCAATGTCAGAGACTCAATGTCAGAGACTCAATGTCAGAGACCCAATGTCAGAGACTCAATGTCAGAGACCCAATGTCAGAGACTCAATGTCAGAGACCCAATGTCAGAGACTCAATGTCAGAGACCCAATGTCAGAGACTCAATGTCAGAGACCCAATGTCAGAGACTC
>Ga0307514_10004634_pt1 | contig 12606 bp, 17 predicted proteins | sample 16_EM_MG_FD_203088 | JGI IMG/M metagenome (GOLD analysis project Ga0307514, IMG submission 203088) | Populus trichocarpa ectomycorrhiza microbial communities from riparian zone in the Pacific Northwest, United States - 16_EM | ecosystem: Host-associated > Plants > Roots > Unclassified | place...
CCTGTAACGCGGTTGAGGCAGGAGCCAAGGTGGACGACTTCTGTGCGGAAATAACGGCCCTCTGGATACCTTGGGCATCACTTGGAATGTTCGATACACCGAGGTCTCCGAGGATTTTTATGGCTTCTTGAGTAGCCTCTGCTTCCAATGTACCCCTATTGCGAATGGGACGGAGGGCACCGACCAAATCCGCAGTTTCCGTGTTCTGGTGGCAATTGACGGAATAGAGAACCCGAGATTTTGCATTGGCGTACATCTGGCAGACAGTCGTCTTTCCGCAGCCCGTTTCCCCGACCAGAAGAACTGGTTCGTTGGACTGGAGGGCTTTCAACACGAGAGAGTATAAGCGTCGCATGGAGCTCGTCCAAATGATCTGTGTAGCCGGAGGGTCCGGTCCTAGGAACGCAAGGAACTCTGTTTCGTTGAGTTGGAGCCCATAAAGTTTGTCTTCGTCGATGCGGACGTTCATCTCAGCCTCAATGACTTCTTTGACCACAGCCTTGTCTTCTGTGCGACGAGCGCGTTCGGCGAGGAGCATGTACCCGTTCTCTGCTAGTTGTTGATAACCGACTGCGTCTCTCCCTGCCCATCGAAAAAGGTCGCGAAGAGTCGCAAAACCATGCTTGCTCTCGAAAACTCGGGTGGATTGCCGGCGTTTGGAGAGTTCTCGGAAGACACGGACTATCTTCTGGGCGTAGGACGGAGCGACCCTGCATCGTTGGCAGAGGATTGTTTCTAACTCTTCCTGGGGAAGGTCACCGAAATACACCTCCAGAAAGCGATTGCGGAAGGCCCGAGACAAGACTTTTCTCCCACCGTAAAGGCCGGGTGGATTTTGGGTGGCGAACAGGAGGAAGTTTGGATGCGGGCGGATGACTTCCTGGGTCTCCGGAATCACAAGCTCGCGGTTATCGTCCAAAAGACGATTGAGGGCTTCCAGCACATCCGTCGGCGCAAGGTTGAGCTCATCAAGCACAATCCAGTCACCACGGCGCAAGGCACGGACAAGCAAACCGTCCTGGAAAACGAGCTTTCCGGTGGTAGGGTCTGAAACATACGTTCCAAGGTACTCCTGAATGTCGGTATGCTCGTGATTATTGATGCGCACGAAACGATGACCGGTCCTCTTTGCCAGATATTCGATGGAGCTCGTCTTCCCGGTGGACGTGGGGCCTTCGATGAGAATAGGGAAACGTTGGTCAACGACAATCCTCGCGAGGTCCACGAGCTTTTTCTCCACGGATGGGGTTATGATGTATTCTTCTGCGGGGTCTGATGGGAGGGGTCCCCTCGCAAGGTAGAAAGGTCCAATCTTGACGAAGTTATCCGGATCTGTGGGAGCGACTGGTTGTCTTGCCAGTAAAGACCCAGTATTCTTGACGTTCGCAAGAAGGTGTCGTCGCGCCAACGCTGTCAAGGCCTCTGCGCTCGGCGAGTCCAAGGTCATTGTGAATGCCATGAGACAGCCTTCCCACAACGCACGTCGAAGACCAAACGAATTCGTGGCATCTGAGGCCCACATCAACGACCTAGCCAATGTTCGCACGCTGTAATTAGGTCGACGATTTTCACCATCTGCGATCTTGCGTTTGTCGGATAACGCCTTTATAGCCGTGTAGAAATCTGCGACGTCCATAATTGCCCCTTTATCTCCGATGGCACAGTGACCAATGTACTTTTCGATGATGCTGAGAAGTGTTTCTCGGTCTGCGTCGGGAGATAGGACGTCGATCTCCATGAATCTGGACCTGATGCTCGTGGGGAGATCCTTCTTGCCCACATCGCTGGCCGGATTCATACAAGCGAAGATGCGGAAATCGGGGTGGCGAGGAATTGGTTCCAAGGATCCTTGCTCGGTAAGTGTGACTGAGGAAGTATCGCTTTGGAGAAGGCCGGAAATACACTCCAGAGTCTCCGTACTCGCGAGGTTGATTTCGTCAAGGAGTATCCTAGGTCGACGTCAAGGGCTGAAACAAGGCCAAATGGATGTGACGACACATACCAATCCCCCGAACGAAGCGCCTTGACAAGAGGTCCTTCCACAAAAGCAAAAGTAAACTTCCCCTTTCCCTGCACGTGTTGGATATCAAAGGCTCGAAGCTCTTGTTCGAATTCGTCCCAGTCCGCCTCTGAGACACCCTCGTTCACCTCTTCTACTCTTTGCCTCTTCCTGGGTCCCTGCTGGTCGGCGTTCAGCTGATCGCCGCTGTTGAGAAATTCTCAGTCCGCGTCATGATGTCATACGAAAAGTCACCCACCGAACTTCATCAACAGCCTTCGCTCGTAGTTTCTCTTTGGCGATCTTGATGGCTTCTGTCCACAAAGCGACGGCCCTCTTCCACCTGGCTTCTAAGACTGCTTTCCGAACCGACTCCTGGAACTTTGAATTCTTCTTGTTGCTCAACGTGGCCCCGAAAAGTCTCATGAAAGTCTGGTAGAGCTTCGTTCCGGGAATACGGGCATCTATAGGTTTGAAGCCACCAAGTATGTCCGAAGACTCGGTTTGCTGGGAGAGGTTCAGCGATGTGAGGGGTTTCCTGAGGACCGTAGCCAGGTGGGTAACGACGCTTGTTTTTCCTGTACCCGTCTCGCCCGTAAGGAGTATTGGTTCCCCCAGCGAAATGGATGCTACGAGCCTACCAATCAGGCGGATAGCGGGTTTGTGCATGGCGAACGGTCGGGAGTGTGGCTGCAGGATCTCGGCACCGGGGTTAGCAACTAAGCGTGTTCGGTTGACCCGGACCCCGATACTCCGTCCATTAACGTCCCGCTCGATGTGGAACTCTGGCACGCGAGAGTGCAGGGTGGCGGCTTGGCACTCCGCGGATAAGTCCAGATGGTGACCAGCAACACTAGCTGCTTGCTCTACGAACTGTCGAGCGGAAGTGGTAAGAGTTCCCGCTCCGAAGAAAACATCACGTGCGTAGAGGAAAATCTCTTCTCTGAGGTTGGTATGAGTAAAAATAGAGGATAGAAGTGTGTCCCCTTCGACGTCAACCTGCATCTCATCACCAGAGACAGGAGAAAGCCAGTTTATACGCGCAGAAAACCTTTCGAGTTCCCTGATCCCTATTCCCCGTCCCACGGAGGGAAATTTATTGGCTGTGGCACGCAAGTCCTCCCAAAGTCTCGTGATGGCTCGAGAGATTCGCCCACCTAACCAAGGGAATTTGTAGTTTACAATCTGTTCGACCTCAGTTTCGGATGGAGAGGGGACGATGACTTCTGTGAACTTGTGAGAGCCAAAGAAAATGGGTTTGGGGTGTTTCCCATCTTTCGACGAGACAGAGCGGGTGGCGAAGATGGTGAAGGATTCATGAGCAGTGACAATTCCGTGTCCAGGGACGGACAATGTTCCCCGTCTACCGACCCAGTTTCCAGGACCAAGGGATTCGGCAAGTGGTTTGATAATGCCCAAAACATCGTTGCTCCCACGATCAATGTCTTTGAAGACAACCCATTTCCCCTGCTTCATTGCCTTCACTAAAACACCCTCCTTCCACTCAAATGCACCAGGTTTAGTAGCAGAAGATACATGAGAACCGAGAAGGGAGCGAGGGTCGAGGGATGTGTCCGCCAGGTGGATCGTAATGATGTGGTTCTCGGAGCGAGGGTGGAGGAGGCTCGAGAGATGGTGTATCAATAACGATTTACCGGAGGATGGGGAAGAAGTGAGGAGTGTAGGGTGGCGGAGTGAGTGGAGTAAGGCAAGCTCGCGCAAGGCAACCTTGGTACCATCTGTCTGGACCAAACCGGAAGGGGGAGGCGGAGATAGATGATCCCGGAGGAGGAAAACCCCGTAAACATTCACAGTGAACGGGCTAGTCGGGGACACAGGTCAGGTAAAGGTAGGGGACAGTGATGAGTTAACCCACCTCAGATCGGATTCAGAAAACGATTCCGCCATGCCCTCACTCTCACAGTAATAATCGGGGACGTCCTCAACAGATGCCTTCCAGGAGTCTGCTGTTCGTGTCGCTTCGACCGCGGGCAAAACCCATCCATCGAGCATATATGTCGATCCATCGGCATTAACTGAGTAGGAGATCGGACAATCGATAGTGCCAACATCCCCGACATAACGTCGCTCCAGCTTTATCCTTTCTGCCTCCCCCATAGCACTTTGCAGGAAATAACAACGGATGGCCAGGAGCCTCGCGCCGGTATCGATATCGGGAGAGGTGAATACTTTTGCGAGGGTGGATATGGGCCATGAAAAATGTTTGGGTAGGGTACGATTAGCTTGGAGAATGCGGTAGTAAGATAACAGCAGAAAGTGGAGTCGCGGCTGGTCCATAGAGGACGCTGCCTCCTCTACGTAGCTCAAGGGCCCGCTGGAACCACAGGTCTTGTTCAAAAAGGCGTTCAAAATCCTGTGCTTGTATGAGGGATAGCATAGTATGCTGTGAACGCAACTGACTCACGGGAACAAATCCGGATGAGGCTCGATCAATAGACATAACGCGACGAGAATTTCGTCTGTATGTCCATCGACAAGGAGCCACCTCGCGCACAGGTCAAATAAGATCGATCTAAATTCTTGAGCTACGAGTAGCGTAAAAGCAGGTGTCATGAGCAATTGGGAAAGAGCATCGAGAAGTTCCCGTGTGGTGGTGATGCCTTGGATATGGGATAAAAACCGAGACTCCGTTCCCAGTTTCTCCAACAACGAGCGAGCCTGACGACCCAGGTTCATGTTCAGCGGGTCTTTTGATTCCATATTCCCCTCTCTGGGACGAAAAGGTGGAAGGCGGAGCGAGAAACGCGCCGAATTTTTTAGGTGGGAGAGAAAGAGAACGAGTCGATCGCTTTCCAGATTTGGCAACTCCGAGTTTTCATGGCCTCCACCTCAACAAAAGTGTTTTCCCTCCAGGGAAAGAGCCTCAAGCTAGACTCGAGGTCAGACATCGAATCTCATCTCAAGGGTGTTGACCCGACCGTCATCGAGGAGATTCACCTCGGTGGAAATACCATCGGTGTCGAGGCTGCCAAAGCGCTGGCCGAGTTTCTCGAGAAAACGACCGTCTTGAAGGTGTGTGGCGGTATATATTCTCGGCTCGTGAAATCCGCTGGGCTAAACTACGCGAGAATAGGTCGCGGACTTTGCAGATATCTTTACCGGTCGTCTTATTACTGAAATACCCCCCGCGTTGTCCGCGATCTGTGACGCTCTCAAAGACAAGACCTCACTCGTCGAAATCAATTTGAGCGACAATGCATTCGGGTCTCGATCCGTCGATCCAATCGTCCCCTTCCTCACGCACAATCGCAGTTTCCAAATATTCAAACTTAACAATAACGGTCTTGGACCAGAGGGGGGTGCGGTCATCGCCGATGCCCTTGCAGAGTCGGCGAGACTAAATAAGGAGGAAGGGAAACTATCCCAACTTCGAACTCTAATCTGTGGGCGAAACAGACTGCAGGACGGGTCATCTTCTGCCTGGGCTAAGGCCTTTGCCGCGCACGGGTCATTGGTCGAGGTCCGGATGCCTCAGAATGGGATTCGAATGGATGGAATCGCGAATCTGGCCCGTGGTCTCGCACAATGCCCACACCTCAAATACCTCGATCTGCAGGATAACACCTTCGGCGAGGCTGGCTCGACTGCGATGGCCGAAGCCCTCCCTGGCTGGACCGGGTTGACATTCCTCAACTTTTCCGATTGTGTTCTTTCAAATGATGGAGATGGTCCCTCTGCCGTCATCAAGACCATCGCGAGCGGTTCGAATCCGAAGCTACAGACTCTACAGCTCCAGAATAACAACATGGAAACCGAGTCCTTTGCTCTCCTCGCCGAGGGCATCCCGAAGCTTCCTAACCTCAAGGAGTTGGAGTTGCAGTGGAACGAGGTGGACGATGAAGAGGATGAAAACCTACAGACCCTCGCTCAGAGTCTCAAACAAAGGGGTGGCAAGGTTTTACTGAATGATGAGGAAGAAGAAGAGGAGGAGGAGGAGGAGGAGGAGGAAGAGACCGTTACCGGCGGTGCTGAGGCTGAAGGTAAGGATGAGGATGCGGTTAAGACTTCTGCTGCTGTCGACGAGCTTGCGGATCTGTTGGTAAAGACATCTATTGCTTAGAGTTTTGGTTTGTACCCAGTTCGAATTGTATGCGGAAACGATTGAGTGCGATTCCCGCAGAGTAGAATACACAGATGGGAGTATTGTTCAGCTAGGTGCTGGCTTGATTATAATCCATTTACCCTCTACCTCTTCTTTGGCCTTCACGTTCCCCTTCTCTGACTGCTCCCTAAACCAGGTCTCCACAGTAGTTTTGGAGGAGTCGAGGATTAGGGACCTCTCGAGCCATTCTGAAGTGTTGGTGACTTTGGGTAGGCATGTCATCTCCCGGTAGGCGACCCGTAGGATTGGCCAGGACCGATCCCGTAGGCGATCGTGAAGCGACGAGAGTATCGTACACACGGATGAAGAGTCAAGATCGACCGCTCCTTCACTCGATTTCCGTGACCGAGAGTCCAGGAGAGGCTTATATATTTTTGGTCGGGTAAGTGCCTCCACCTTGTAGTAATTGCATGATCGAATCGCCCCGGCGAGAGAAGCCAACCAAGAAACGGTTGGGGAATCGTGTGCGATACACCCGGAGGAGAGAAACCTCTGACGATCTTCGTAGTATTCTCGTTGAGAGGGGTAAGAGGAATCCAACCGCGACAAGAGGGCGATTAAAATCGTCGAACTCCGCGAATGGGTCAATGACTGGGAGGTATAGTACGTCGGGAGTAGGTATGAGAGGGTTGATGTGATGTTGATAGCAGAAGAAAAAAGGATCGAGATTCGCAGAGATGCCTCGTAGACTATCGGGTTGAGACAAGGGGTATGTGACTGGAATGAGCATGGACGGACCATCGGATGCGAATTCATCTCGTCGTTTCGCTGCCATGATGCCTTCCCTCAATTTACCTGGGAGCAGATTCAGACAGAACCAAGAACATAAGTAATAAGGTTTACGACCCACGAATAAAGATAAGGACGCTATGTCGCGCTTCTTCCCTCCCCTTAGAGTCGGGGCAACCCACGGGATACTGTTTCCAATAGTCGTATATCTGCGCAATCATTGTGGAAACGAAAATAGATACTCAATCCTATAAGGCGAATACCTTGGATTGAACGAAATACCAATACTGTTCCTGTGTTTTGGCGTTCTTCAGCCTATCGGACTGGGGAGGTTAGGTAACCGCTGAAGGAGCTTCAGATATGGACTCACGCGTCACCGCCCTTTTCAAGTCCACTGCTGCGACTGACGGAAGGCATGAGGTCCATCTGTTGATTTTTCGTCGCATTCTTTCGATTTTTCTTCGACCGAGGGACGTATTTCTGCGAGGAGGACATGGTGGTGGCGGATGAGCGGGACAATTGTTGTTTTACGTAAAGTGGCTGAACGCGTCCAATTGCGGGTCCACCGTTGTGGTTGGTGGAGAAGCACCTCTCACCTCAACACACCCATCCACTCAAGACATGAGTGTCCGTATTTGCCGTCCTTCTCCCCTCTTCTACCCATCTGATGTCCGTGCACACTACAGAACTTCGTCGTAATGGATGAGGACGTTCTCAGCGATGTCGTGCCTTCGAATATTGTGTCGCGTCAAGTGAGTCCGGAGAAGTCTTAAACGCTCGCGTCTTCTCTTAACAAGTCGATTTGCAGCCCAGCGAGGGCGCGGACGGTGAGAGCGAATTTATGGATGACGGTGATGCCAACGGCCAGGAGGAAGAAATTGATGAGTTGCAGAGCGAGGAGGACGTAAGTGCCCCATCTCCGCTGGACCGCTTTTTTGGACTGATGTGGCATAGGAACCACCTCAAGCGTCTCCCTCGAAGCTGGCTCGGATGAAGAATGCTGCTGAGCGAACACAGAAGAAACAGAAGCGGAAAGCTGACGAGAGCGTGCTGCAGGCTAAGCGGGAAGAAATGGATAAGAATAAGGTATCATTTCTTCCGTGCTTCTCCTCTTTCGCATAGCATACCAACTTTCTGAAAGATCTCAGATGCGGTCAAGCGCTACTCCTATCTCCTGGGCCAGACCGAGCTTTTCAAACACTTTGTGGACATCAAGGTGCGGTCTATCATTGAAGCCCTTCTCCGTCGTCATGTTTAATCGGATACCAGAAAGCTCGTGACCCACAATACGCAGCACTCCTTGATGCACAGCCGAAAGCCAAAACAAGAGGCCGTAAAAAGGCTGTGTAAGTCATAACGGATGTCTGACCCAGCTGTACCTTGTCTGACGGTGATCTTAGCGACAACGGTGCTCGGCATCGCAAATCCGAGAAAGAGGAAGATGAGGAGCTACTGAAAGGAGGCGAATCCGCCGTTGATGGTGACGACCAACCGTTTGTTTTCGAAGAGTCGCCCAGCTGTGAGACCATCGTTGGTTCATTTCCTGTCTGTGTCCCTCAAATCGACCCCCTCAGTTATCATCGGCACGATGCGATCATACCAACTCCAGGGTTTAAATTGGATGGTTTCGCTCCAACATAACGGATTGAATGGAATCCTCGCAGACGAGATGGTATGGCCTCAGCACGGCTTCCGCGTGTCCTCTTACGACCTTTCCTTCTTAGGGCTTGGGCAAAACACTGCAAACGATTTCATTCTTGTCGTATTTGAAACACTACAGGGACAACCACGGCCCTCATTTGATTGTCGTCCCAAAATCAACGCTTCAAAACTGGGCGAGGGAATTCGATAAATGGACTCCGGACTTCAATATCGTTCTCTTAGGCGGTGGGAAGGAGGAGCGCGCAGAAATTATTGCCAATAGGCTCCTCCCACAGGACTTTGAGGTCTGTATCACGACTTACGAGTTGTGTCTGATCGAGAAGTCAGCGCTCAAGAAATTCTCCTTTGAATATATCGCGATTGACGAGGCGCACCGCATCAAGAACGTGGATTCCATACTCTCTCAAATTGTCCGGTCCTTCACGTCCCGTGGTCGGTTGTTAATCACCGGCACCCCACTGCAGAACAACCTAAAGGAGCTGTTCGCTTTGTTGAACTTCATTTGTCCCGAAATATTCTCGGATTACGCGGATCTGGAGAGTTTCCTGTACAAGGACGAGAAGGACGCTGACGCTGTGGAAGAGAAGAGCAAGAAGGTCGTCGAGGCTCTGCACAAGATCCTCCGCCCTTTCTTGTTGCGACGCGTCAAGTCAGATGTGGAGAAGAACCTGTTACCGAGTGAGTTGTTCCGCTTCCAGCACCGAACGTCTATCTTCACTGACCTCGCGCATAGAAAAGGAAATCAATATCTATGTGGGACTTACAGAGATGCAACGCAAGTGGTACAGATCAGTCCTCGAGAAGGACATCGACGCTGTTAACGGTGGGTACGCATTTTCTGGGGTGAAGACTCCTCGCTGATTATTCGAATAGGGTTGACCGGAAAGAAGGAGGGCAAGACACGGTTGATGAACATGGTCATGCAATTACGAAAGGTCGCTTGTCATCCGTACCTGTTCGAAGGAGCTGTACGTTGCAACAGCCATACCCTATCCCTCCAGCGCCGGTACTGATTGTTTGACCAGGAACCCGGTCCTCCGTACACCACGGACGAACATCTCATCGAGAACTGTGGAAAAATGGTTATCTTGGACAAAATGTTGTCTTCCCTAAAGGCCAAAGGGTCTCGTGTCCTCATATTTAGCCAGATGAGTCGAATGCTGGATATCATGGAGGATTACTGCTTGTTCAGAACATACAGTGCGTGATATGACGCACTATCACCGGTCCACTGATCCACACCATATTAGAGTACTGTCGAATCGATGGGAGCACTGCCCACGAGGACCGTATTCAGGCCATTGACGAATACAACAAGGAGGGAAGCGACAAATTTATTTTCCTCCTTACCACCCGCGCCGGTGGTTTGGGAATCAACCTGACGTCCGCTGACGTCGTCATCCTTTATGACAGCGACTGGTGGGGGCACAGATTTCCCCTGTGGATACAGTTCTGACAGATGCACAGGAATCCACAAGCCGACCTCCAGGCAATGGATCGTGCCCATCGCATCGGTCAGACCAAACAGGTATTCGTTTTTAGGTTCATCACCGAGGGTAGTGTCGAGGAGAGGATGCTGGAGCGTGCGGCTCAAAAGCTCAGGCTCGATCAGCTGGTCATTCAGCAAGGTCGGCAGCAGTTGTCGAAAGGTGAAACCAATGCCGCTTTTTGCGGAAACGGAAATTTATCCGATCTGAGCAGCCGCGGACAAGGATGAGCTATTGGAAATGATTGCCCACGGTGCTGAGCAGATCGTCAACTCGAACGAGGAGTGAGTTCTCGCCGTTGTTCCGCGGCGAGTGCTGATGGTGTTCCAGTCTCATGATTAACGACGACATCGATGCAATCATTCAACGTGGTGAACAGCGGACAGTGGAATTGAGTAACCGGTATGAGGGACTGAGCTTCGAAGATTTGAGCAACTTCAAGTCGGAGGCATCCGTCCAGCAGTGGGAGGGAGAGGATTTCCGTGCTGTATGCATCCGCGATGTCCTAAAGGTGGCTAGGTGTCGACTGACGTTCCCGCAGCGAAAACAACATAACTTCAATTTGCTTTCCATGCCGAAACGAGAGCGCAAGACGAACTACTCGGTTGATGGGTACTTCAAGGATGCGATGCGGATTGGACCAAGTAAACAGGAGAAAGCGCCGAAACTTCCGAGGGCACCGAAACAGGTCCAGATGTGGGTCGCCTTTGTCTGGCCCTTTGATTCATTGTCCATTGACGCCTTGACAAGAAATGACTTCCAATTCTTCCCACCGAAGCTCGCGGAACTGCAAGAACGGGAACTTGCCGCGTTCAAGGTAGATTTGAAGGGTACTCAATCGCTCTCACGATATTGACTCCCTTTGTAGAAATCGAATGAGATCCCCGCTACGGTGCGCGAAGTGGGGCCGGATGAGTCACCGGAGGATTTGGAGAAAGAGAGGCAGGCTGCTCAAGAGATCATCGATAACTCCGAGCCCCTGACAGAGGAGGAACAAGCGGAGAAAGAGGCACTGATCAAGCAGGGCTTTGAGAGTTGGAGTAAGCGTGATTTCCAACAGTTCATCCGAGCTTTGGAATCATACGGATGGTAGCGTGGTCCCATTGTGACTAATTTGCGTCGGTAACTGATTGCATTCGGTACAGGACGGAAGACTTTGAGCTGCTGGCATCAGAAATTCCTGACAAGTCAGCCTGTGAAGTTGGAGATTACTACCCTATCTTCAAGAAGAAGTGGAAGACACTTTCAGACCATGCCCGGATTGCCACTCGTATCCAGGAAGGGGAGGCAAAGCGGAACAAGCGGTCGAATTTAGAGGCCCTCTTGGCGGAGAAGATCAGCTCTGTGGTTCACCCTATGCAGGAACTGGAACTCAATTACCCATCTACGAAAGGGAAGGTGTACAGCGAGGAAGAGGACAGGTATCTCTTGTGTCGGCTCAACCACTATGGGATGCAAGCAGAGGATGTGTATGAGAGGATCAAGCGAGACATCTCTGAATTTCCGGTGTTCCGGTTCGACTGGTTCTTCAAGAGCAGGAGCCCTCAGGAATTGGCGAGAAGGTGTACGACGCTGTTAGGTATGATCGAGAAGGAGGCTGAGGCTGAAAAGGTTGATGGGGTCAAGAAGGGGACGACCAGTAGAGGAAAGGTGAGATAACGTCGCTATTTCAAATCCCGCGTGAGGGATCCTCACATACAAGTGTGACAGAAACGCGCCATTGAGGAGGTACAAAAGGAGGAAAAGGCACCTGCCAAGGCTTCACGATCAAGCACACCGTCGACGAGCACGACTGGCGCGGGGACGCGGAAGCGGCAGAAGAAAACATAGTCAATTCCCAGCGAGGTTATTTGCACACCATCTCTCATCACCGCTACGATAATACACGGATTCAGTGTCTGTCCTCGTAATACTGCTACAGATGATTTATAGACGATTTCTGAGGTGAGCGCTGAACCAGTCCTCCTGATCCGGACCGATGGGCAGCCGAGGAAATGAGCTTGGCAGTGCGCCATTGTCATAGATGACCGTTATCCAGACCCCAATGGGCGTTAGATTCGTTGGCGGTGTTCCTTCACATTCATATCTCGTGCACCGCCAGACCCTCCACTCCTCCACCCCGTGTACTTAAACGCCGGGCCTCGCGGCCAGTGGTTAATAGTGATCCCTGATTTTATCCCTCAGCAATGTTCGCCCGTCGTAGACGTCGCATGAATCGACAAGTCCAAGCACAAGAACAAGATGATTTCGACTTTTGTACCTGCGATGTCTGCATGCGGGAACTCAGGCTGGCTGCCGAGAAGGAAGCCCTCGACGCCGCCGCGAAGCAGCAGCTGATGGTCAGTCTGTTCAATCCAGTTTGTCGCAGTCCTCGTCCCTCATCCATTTCCACCCATAAGCCTGGGGCTTTCCCCTCAGATGGACGGGAAGCGGGGAAGTGGTTCAAGGATCTGAACGAGTACGGCAACTTATATCTTACTCCCCCCCCCGGCCACTGATGCACGCTTGATCCAGCGGCACCACCAACTTCCCATCACGATTCTTCCCCTCCAACGAGTCTCATGTAGAACGAGTCCACAAAATACTTCAGACCCATGGCCTCTATG
>Ga0307514_10004635_pt1 | contig 12606 bp, 9 predicted proteins | sample 16_EM_MG_FD_203088 | JGI IMG/M metagenome (GOLD analysis project Ga0307514, IMG submission 203088) | Populus trichocarpa ectomycorrhiza microbial communities from riparian zone in the Pacific Northwest, United States - 16_EM | ecosystem: Host-associated > Plants > Roots > Unclassified | place...
CAAACTTAACTGAAGATTTAACGGAAGATTTAATGTGGGGTGGTCAATCAAAAATTTTCAATTGTGCTACATTTGGCCTAGTTTTTCCCTGCCAAGGCGCTTCGTAACTGACATTATCTTAATGTCAGGATTGATTGACCACCCAGGTATGGCACAAATGTATTGATCTCGCGGGCACCGATGATTGCTGACCTAGAGTCCCATACCTACTACATAAGTAGGCTTTTACTGGCTTCAAGGAGGGATTTTTTTTTGAAGTCTATACGCCTTTCCCCCGAAGGGAGCCTTAGGCTATGAGACGGCCCCGTTCCCGCCCCTTTGAAGGTTTTTTTTCAAGATTCATTAATCGCATTCGTCCTATCTAGAACATGGCGATCCCTTTGAAGGTTTGGGTGTACCCACGGAACAATAAGCTGCATAAACGCCCTGCCTCCCGAACCAATGAGAATCCTGACCTCATACCCTATGAAAGAAATGATAAAGAAATTACAGAACTTGGCGGCGCAGTTGGGACTCGAACTCTGGGCTTTTCTCCTGCGAAGACAACACAAGACCGAGTATAGATATACTTTTTTGGAGTCTATACGCCTTTCCCCCGAAGGGAGCCTTAGGCTATGAGGCGGAGTGCAGATATACTGTACCTATTGAGAGTATTGGATATGCAGGTTATGCAGTTTAGGTAGCGTATCAGCTATACGTCCAGCGAAGGAGCGCTTCAACGTAGCAGCGATTGCGAGAGGTGGAAGAGAAGTAAAATACGAGTGTATTGTGGCTTGAACTGTTCTATCTAGCAGGTACTACTATACACGACACATGTTGAGGCATGTGTAAAGACAATAGACAGAATCACATTATGAGCATTACCAAATGATAGGTAGTTTACCCAGGTTAAAGTTGCTTCATGAAAACAACGAAGCGGCTTAGGCTTAAGGGTGTTTGGTGTGATATATACTTCAACAATACTGTCTGTTCTTGGCAGCTAATAAATGGTATTTCAGCCGCATGCTTCATGCTCATGCGGATTGCAGAACGTGATCATTATACGCATCATCTCTTGAATTTACCCTAACTTACTTGTCAACCAGACTAGCATTTCCGAACCTTCACGATACGGCACCGGAATATATTTCGAGTGCACAACACTACTCTGGCAGCCAGATCCTGTGCAATAGGCTGAGTCTATCAGCCTCCCACAGCTTCAGCACCACCAAAACCAGTGCTGGATGAAGGACGGTGCGAGATGGTGCAGCAGGGCGCAGATATGAGTGCCGGAATCGATACCTATTTCCTCAAACGCCGGAAAGGACGATCTGGGTCCGTACCAGCATATACATTACCGCAAAAATGGGAGATAGATCGCAAAAATACCCGACTCCAAATCGACATTGAAGGTGATCACTTGGACATTGATTCTCCAGATTCATCATTCACCGACCACGACCTATCAAACTCGAAATACCCCGAGCAGGTTGGAGCGAGTGGTCACAATGCTTCTCGGCTATCCTCTACATTTGATGGAGGGAACTCACACGATGCGGGTGGGTGCAAGGGTCTTGCTAGTTTTGCCATGTTCTCACTATTACCAAGAATTATGGCATATCTTCCAAGGGACGACCTAGTCAGGTTGGCTTTGGTTAACAAAGACTTTTATCATGAAGCAATGAGGGTGCTATACAAACACTTGGCGTGGGATGTACAAGATGAACGTTGTAATACAATGATGATGAGACTGATGTAAGCTTGTTCACCACACTCAGCTGGAGTCAGCCAGTGCTAAAGCCACACAGAAGCGCCCACACGAGTCCAAGTGCATGGGGCTTAATCAAGCCAGCGACGATTTACGTCCGTAGCCTATTTCTGCAAGTTAGGTCACCGCCGGCCTCATATGATCACGAAACGGGATTCCGGCTGGGATTATTACTCTCCGTTCTCCCTAAGCTGAGGTTCCTTAGGAAATTGTCTGTTGCAGATTGCCGGGATATCCGGGAAATCAGGAAATATGGCATCATTACCAGAATGTCAAGCTTTGTCGAGGAGATCATATGGGGGGAGGGAACAACACATCTGCATACCTTTGAAATCTTGATGGAGAGAGATCTTACATTCTTTACATCACTCTTATCGGAAGAGACCTCACTCAGTCCACAGGTCACCCTTAAAGCCCCGTCACATTCTCTCCCTAAACGAAAATCATCAATAAAGCACTTTACCCTCAGGGGTGCTTATCCAAAGGAAGGCGATAGCCTTGCCATAGCCGTCTTCGAGTATCAGCTTGCTTACCTTTTACTAGTACTTTCTCCATCCCTAACACACCTCACTTTAGTCGGCCTACCGAAGCCGCAGTACTTAGCATGTCCGCAGGATGTTGGCACAGGTGAATGGGGTGGCTCCGTAGGGAAGGTGTTCGACATTTTGGGGCCGAGGGCTCTCAGATCGCTCGAGGAGCTGACTATTGAAGCTGCGGATACCAGATATGAAGTGGCAGAGGGGGCACTAAGCTCATGGATCACCGAACGTAGCATATATGTAAAGCCTCCAACAGATGAAGAACTTCGACAAAAAAGGCTGAAAAACGAGGAGAGGGAACTGCGAGAATCTCAACCGACAGGGAATGGCACTCCTCCGTGTCCTATCTCCAATGAGCTTCGCTGGCGGCTCTTTGGTCGCTTTCACTATGAGGACTATGAGGGTAGTGGGGAACCACATATAAACTGTGACTCTGCGTGCCCAATACACGGCAGTACATCTGGAACTTTCACTCTCCCCAACGCAAGAAAGGAGACAGCTCTACATGTGAATCCACTACTCAGGAGGCAGCAACCTAAGAGAAACTTTCGCCACCTTCATCTTCTTAACTGTCCCGAACCGTGGCCAGCTTTCTACACAATCGCATGTTTGCACCCACCCACCACGATGCACTTCTCGTCACCGTGGATGGATTCAAGCTCCAGTGATATACCCGACTCGCTTAGGGAATTAGCCATTGAGAAATACAGGCTGGCGGTCACTCCAAAGCTACGCAAGGCGTATGGTGAATCTCCAGCTATTCCTGATTTCAACCAGGGTTCCTTCACCACTGGAGTCGATCATTCAGATAGGGATCAGGCATCGCTACGACCGACTGGGACACATAGATTGCATTGCAGAAGGATAAGGAAGAAAATGGAGCAGTATATGAATATGTTAGAGCAGGCCCATACCGAATCCTGGCCAATGTTTTCGCCGTCTCTGGCTCAAGTAGTGGCCGCGAATATGAAGCGAATTGAGTTGCGGACCCTGGAGCGGGTTTCGATGAAATTACTGCAAAACATAGTAAAATGGTACGGGGAAAGTCTTGAGATCATTGGCATCAGCAGACTGGATGGCTCGCACAAGGAAGCGAGTGCCACAGGCCATGTCAGGGGTTGGGGGAAAATCTTGGGGCGTTGTTCTAACCTAAAGGAACTTCGTATTGTATGGAATCTCTTCGATGATCTTGACTGGGAAGAAGTTAAAAGTTCGGGTACCAAGATGAAGTTTGGGATTGGGGAGCGGAGTGTATGTGGGAAGGAAGCGTTGATTAGGTTTTCAGAGGAGGAGTGGTGGGAAAGTGGTGGGAGCACAACACAAGAGTCGAAAGAGATAACTGAAATCGATGATTCTTCCCTGGGCGTTGACAATGGGGAAGGTCCATCCACTCAGCGGCCCACTTTAGAAACCACTACCGAAACTCCACCAGCCACCATTTTCGCGGACAAGTCCTCGGAGTCAAAGGAGGGCGCTACCAGGGCTAATGACACACAGGCAGCACAGGGCAAAACAAGCGCGCCAGTCAAATGGCTGGAGACCTGGTGTGGATGGTCGGCAATCAAGAAATTCTTTCCACCAGAAACGTCCTGTTTCTCGTATATTACTGCAGAGGGTGGTCGATATCTCAAAAAGGCCGAGGGCCCAGCAAACAGCCTCAGCCCCACCGAGTGGACCATGGATCAAATGAAAGAGCTACTACTATTTTTGGTTGATTGGAAATATAGGAAGTTGGAGGAGATGCAGGTTAGAGTCTCGAACAGCAGTATGAACACAGCGACCCCGAGGCCACCAGCTAAACGTTCACTGAGCCCACAAAAAACGTATGGTACCTGCCACTCAGGGTATCAGGAGAGGCCAATAATAAAGCCACCAAGCACCGAAATAAAGTTTGCGTTGCTGTCACGATACCGAAGTGGTGCTTGGGGAGATTCGTTCCGGGTAGCCTACGAGGGAACAGCAAGCTCCAATAAAGTATATCATGTATTATTCACGGAGATGGCCTATCCATTTTTGTCTATGGATCGCCACAATGCCAGAGTATTCCAGGAGCGATTAAGGGAGGAGTATTTAGCACGGGAGAGCTTACTAGCTTCAAGCATATGGGACATCATAGACACCAATATTGGAGAAGGGAAACGTGTTGAACCGCAAAGATGGCGGGACCGTTTCTTGGTTATATCTACTTCGGATCAAGCACAGGCTGGGGGGCTGAAGTTGCCGAAAGGAATCATTTTCACGAACCCAGACTATAATGAGTTTGAGGGGGACAAGCACACTGAGGCGAGTGAGGGGCAGAAGCGGCTGGGCCCGTGGGAAAATGCTCTCAATGAATTACTCACACAAACACCCCGGGTGTTCAACATACCTGCCAAGGACAGATTAAGGGCACTCCATCATCAGTTCATTACGAGTCAATTGAGCTCCTTCTTCCAGGAAATAAACCTCTGGCATCGGAAGGTACGACTTGAGTCTACCCTTGGCCATGGTCTCAGGCGGTTTTGTGGTCTTGCCTGGGTGATGTTTGAGGAGGTTCCTACACTGGAAAATGTCGTTGGAATGTTGGAAAACGGGAGAGAGGTAACAGCACGCCCTGTGAGGAGTTACCAACGTTCCAAAAACACGCTAGAGATGGTCAAAATTAGGTGCTGGAGTTGTGGCGGGGGGTGGGCTGGGGATTACAAGAATGGTGCAAAGGGTTTTGGAAACACTCCCGTGCGAATACGGGTTGGGGCGCGGGAATGTAAGTGTGATTTTTCAAATGTACAGCGTTGCCAAGTCCTCTGAGCTGTCTGATTTCAAAACCCTTTCACTGGGGCTATGTTGTCTTTGTATGTCGGCAGGTGCTTCCTCCCTGTTAGGATTTCGAATAGTTTTGTTTTGCGGGAGTTTATTCACGGCATTTTTCTCTTTTTATGGAGCCGCAGGTCTGTCTAGTTTTTGCACTGAGAGTGGAATATCATATCATGGGGCCAAGGGATATCGCAGCATAAAATGCAAGTCTCGGCAGTTCAGCAAGAGGATGGAGGATTGACCTGCGTGGACGTATCACATTGATAGTGTAGCATCCTTTACCATCTGGTCATATAGAGGCAGATAGGCTGGAAACGAATACACATGCATCTTTGCTATAGTAGAGCGGTACAAGCCACACCAAAGGCACTGCGTCATTACATGACATGTGTAGACTGCAAGCAAAGCATGTGTTATGACAAATGCAAGAGCACATATCAGGGTAAGTAAATAGCCTCGTCGCTCGCTACCAAGATAATTAGGTTAGACAGGGGAGCATGTGATTACCAAGTACTGGCGTTTGTTTACTTGCATATATTTCTGAGCTAAGTGTTATGAACTGGTGGCAGGACAAGACAAGGCAGGGGCAAGGCGGGAATGGGCGAACACAAGTGGTGCACGTAGATATTCTACGTGGTTGATGAGCGGGGCGGGGCCAGAAGTGAGAGTCGTGCCGGCACGAGTGTGGACAGGTCAGGGGCAAGTTCGGAATGACGGCTTGGGCGAGACCAGAGCTGGTGCGGGAAACAAGGTCGGGATGCGGGAAAGTCTGAGCTACACTCGAATGTAATAGTAGATTTAGGGTGTATTTGAATGCAACTAGATAGAGTATAAAAAAAATCCGTTATGTTTATACTAAGTACAAATAGGTGGTTGCGTGAAGAGGGAAGAGTAGGTAGAGGATATATGTTCCGGGCCGCTCGCAGGCCGCGCGGAACTCTGGTCCCCGTACGGAGCTTAATTATTGGAGACAACGCAGTTGAATTAACTAGAGCTAACTTATAACACTTCCGAAAAGGACCTGATTCCGGTGCTGGCGGCCTAGCGACAACTCCAGTTGTCCTTTAACAGTCCAATTTGTGTCCGTTCAGCTAAAAATGAGAGGTTGCCACAGTCATGACCAGTTGACACTTTTGTGTGGCAATACATAGAGCATTTGAAGTAATTTTTAAATCATTGGCAGAGCCGGACCACATGAGACAGAAACCCGAGTGGTTGGTAGATGGCTGGTGAGTAGCATTGGCTAATCTAAGTGTGGTTTGTTTAAGTATCTGGAAGGTCCTTAGTTGGTTGGATAATAGTTGGTGGGCTGTGGTTTTGCAATAACTTTTGCATATAGCCGCTTGTTATCGGTTTTGACTCTGTCTTCTCTTGGAATACCATATCACCCACTGCAAAAATATGAACGGCATGACATTTGTTGTAGCACTGTGCCACTCGCTCCCGAACTACCTGCCCACGACACTGCAATGCAGCGCCTACCTATCTACGCCAGAACTGTTGAATTAAATATAGCTATAAACTCTGCATCTTCTTCCTCATTCCACCTATCATCAGTAGTAGTAGTAGATGTAGAAGAGGTATCTTTGATGTTATGAGGCTGGCCCTCATTCTCAGAAGGACTTATTCCAATTTCCCTAGAATCTATCTCTTGTCCAGCTTCTGCTGTACTTATCCCATTGCTCAACAGGAAGATGAATTAACTGTACAACACCGGATCTCAACTCGGCTTTTATACCACGAATACAAAGCACGTTCAGTCATAGATTCGTATTTTATATCTATACCTTACATCCGGTCTATACCTTACATCTGTATCGCAAGCTAGATTTCTTTACCAAATAAATTGCCCGCGTGCGGCTCAGAACATATATGTCGCCAACGCTGCGCGAAATCACAAGTCAATACTTCAGCGGAAACAAATAAAATATAACGAAGGGCATTGTATAGTTTGGGAAACAAATAAAACATAACGAAGCGTAAGTATTGCGTGCCTCAGGAAACAAAACATAAATAACCTCCAGGCCGTAATCAAGTCAGGAACTTTGCTATGGCTAGCCATTTCCTAGAGATTGGACCGTTTAAATCGCAGCGAACGCCAAGATCAGGCTAGAGTGTCTGGGAACGAGAACAGAGATTGGAACCCTCTACGGATACTGTTGGAGCCCGGCATGTATGCTAGGACTAGTTGGGCATGTACACTAGAGCTAGATAGGCAGGCTTGGGCTTGGGCAACAGGATATAGCTCTCATCCGTCACTAGAGACAAGAGCTAGAACAATCAATCATCATCTGCACACTACTGAGCTCCATTAGGTTTATGAGCCCTTGAGCTCCACCATCTATCTATCTACTCTGTGAGCTCTCCACAACAATACGAGCTCGTTCTTCGTGCAAAACCCTCTCCACTGTCAGTCATGTCTGACAATGACTCTCTCCCTTTTGATAATACACTCCAAATGGAAGATATAGACCTTCCTACAAAACTGGATCACAGCCAATCTGCTAGCATTCCCCCACTAGATGGCAGCAACTATGGCTCATGGAAAAAGTCTATGAGGGTGCTATTTATGAGAAACCGTCTGCTGGACCTGCTAGACTCTGAAGTTTCTGCAAACCCTGATGTACTATGGCGAAGAGCCAACGGATGGGCCTTCTCTGAAATATTCTTTCGGGTATCCCCTGACATCCAATGTAACCTCTCCGATACGATGTCAGCTAGGGAGGCTTGGTTAACTCTGGAAAACCTATACCTCGGTTCCTCCCTAGAAAACATGTTCATGCTATCATAGGACTTCAACAGACTCTCTCAGAGGTCTAACCAATCTGCCATCCAATTTATCAACACTATTATGGCAGCAGCAACAGACCTCCGGCACCTAGGAGAAGATGTCAGTGACTAACATATAAGATTTCAAATCTTAGCAAACCTCCTACCAGAATATGAGCCTCTCGTCACTACGTTAATTCATTCGTCTGGCCGTACGGACCTAAAGCACCTCAAGGAGGCAATACTGGCTTACGAAAAGAAACTGGCCACAAGAAAGCCTGTGCTTGTGCCTGGACCAGCTCCTCCTATCACTCTTCCTAGCACTCCGGTAGCTTCCAGCACTTCGGTAGCTTATGCTTCAACTACCATGCATACTGAGAGCATCCCCTATGCTGACAGGAAATGTACAGAGTGTGGAAAAACAGGTCATCTTGTTGAAAAATGTTGGTTTGTAAGGCCTGAATTACGTCCTAAACACTGGAAGGACCCTAGGGAAAAGGAGAGAAATAAACACAAAGTCCACAAGAAGAGCAAACATAAAGATCGCAGAAGATAGATTAGTGACAGGAGACGATCTTCCAACAAGAAGAAATATGAATCTTTCTCTCCCCCCTCCTCCTCCTCATCAGACTCTTCAGACAGTTCCCCCAAAACCTTTGCTAAAAACACTGCTAAAATGGTACTGGGAATCTTCCGCACCCCGCAAGTCTACCCTAACGTAGATCACGCATGTATGATGTTGACAAAAACTGGCACTGGGTCTCCTACCTGCCAAACCTGGCTACTGGACTCTGGGGCTAGCAACTACTACACAAGTGATAAATCATGCTTTTACACCTTGAAAGAGATAAAACCGAGGGAGGTAGAAACTGCAAGTGGTCATGTTTGGGGGATAGCTATTGGGGAGATGATACTTCAACTATCCTGTGGCACTATCAGCATACCAGATGTCATGTATATCCCAGGATTAAACGACAACACATACCTAATATCCATCGGACAACTAGAGGATCAAGGCCTAGAATTTCACTTCAAGCAAAGAAAGTGCCTGATTTACAAGGGTGGAAGCCTGTGGGCTGTCAGTGAAAAATCCAATATGGTATATTGGCTTTATCAGCTCGATGATCCTCGCCTACAGCAGCAAACTACATCCTTCCCCCCTATGGATTCAGCAATGCCTGTCTTGAGCTCATACAACATGAAGAGAAGGACCGATACCCAGCCACTGAAAATCTGGCATCGACGACTAGGACATGTTAACAAAAAAATACCTAAACAAGCTCAAATCCCTGTCTGAGGGCATGGAATTCGGTGAGCCTAGGAAATACAAGTTCGACTGTGAAGACTGCGTTAAAGCCACCCAGAGACGACAAATCAGCCGTTTTCCCACTACGCCAGCTCAGGAATACCTGGAGGTGATATATTCAGATATTTGCAGCCCTATGCATGTACCGGATTTCTGGGGCCATAAGTACTTCTGCTCCTTTCTCTATGCTAAATCAAGATTCAAGTGGGTATATTTGATGAAGAAAAAAGATAAGATCCTGGACTTGTTCATTACATGGAAAGCATATGTTGAACGACGTTTTAACTGCAAGGTTAGGACTTATCGAACTGATGGGGGTAGTAAGTATTGCTTCAGTCGCGCAGAAAACTACTATAAGTCGGAAGGTATAGAGCACTTCACTACCCAACCCTACAGCTCTGAAATGAATAGGGATGCCGAAGTTTTCATGAGGATCATTGTCTATACGGCCTCCTCAATGCTTATCACCGCCAACCTCAGATTGGATTTCTGGAGCCAGGCTGTCCTATGTGCAAACTACCTGCTAAACAGGACACCGACCAAAGGTTTGAAACTAACCATGACTCCCTACGAAGCCTTTTTTAAAACGAAACCTTACCTGGGACACCTGCGTATTTGGGGCTGTAGGGCTTATGCACATATTTCAGACAAAAAGCGAAAAGAGCTGGACCCTCATAGCCGTGAATGCCTACTCATGGGATACCATGATACAGAGAATGTTTTAAAACTCTTTGACATTGAGGCAAAAGCTATGATCAAATGCTGTGATGCCATTTTCTTTGAAGATATCCTGGGCCACAAGGATTATGCGAAAGGCAGCTTGGCTGTAGGCAAGAATATCCTGAATGAGCCGCTGGAAACGAATCAGGATACAGATACAGTATATGAGCAAATTCGACCTGATGACCTTTCAGAACAAGCGATGTCAGTTCAATTTTATACTTTACTATCAGCATACAACACCTCTACAACAGAAGACATAATCAGACTTTATGCTCTTGCTACCATTGCTCAGCCTATCAGTATCTCGTCAAATGACCCCCCTACGATACTAGGAGATGTACCATTTGACTTTAAAGTCCCACGGTCCTTCAAAACTGCGATGAAGAGTGATCAAAAGAAGCACTGGCACAAAGCTTGTACGGATGAAATAAATACACTAAAACGGAACAAAACATGGAGAGTAGTCCCCCGTCCTAATAATGCTCTGGTGATCCAACACAAATAGGTCTTTGATGTGAAAGTTAATCCTAATAGCCTCCCACCCTCTATCTCACGTTTCAAAGCTCGCCTTGTCGCATGAGATGACTCTCAAACGAAAGGCATCAATTTCGATGAGGTATACGCCCCTGTCATCAGATTCACGAGTTTGCGAATTATACTACATATTGCTGCTACCCTTGATCTGGAAATCATACAAGGCGACTTTGTCAATGCTTTCCTCAATGGCAAACTATCAGAAAAGGGAATATACATGACACAACCAGAGCGTTTCGAGGATCCTGACCATCCTGATTGGGTATGTGAGCTATATGGCAATATATATGGTCTGAAACAAGGGGCTAGGGTTTGGTATGAATGCCTCGATACAGTGCTGAGAACACATGGCATGGCAAGAACAGAGGCAGATCAGGCACTTTGGTTGAAAATCCTGGTATTCCTGCTAGCTCATGTTGATGACATTTTAATTGTCGGAAATAAAAACGAAACTACAAGCGTCAAGGCTCATCTTTCATCAGCATTCAAATTCAAAGACCTAGGTGATGCCCACCACTTCTTAGGACTGGTGATAACCAGAGATCGAAAAAATCGCCGACTGTATATCGACCAAGCTCCATATATCCGGGAAATCCTAGACGAGTTCAAAATGGAAAACTGCATCCCTGTCTCGATACCGATGGATCCGAAGAAGACATGGGAGGAGAGACCTGATGATATCAGCCTCTCACCTAAAGCCATTAAGGTCTATCAATGTGCCATAGGGAAACTTATGTACCTGATGCTTGCCATACGTCCTGACCTCGCATTTTCAGTCATAAAACTTGCTCAATTTGCTTCAGCACTATCCGTATGACACTGGCAGGGCATCCTGAGAATTATGCGCTATCTCAGAAGTCATGACTCGGCCAGGTTCATATTAGGAGATGCTACTCCTCCAATTCAAATACTGAATCCACCTACCAACCTTCTCGGTTTCTTCGATGCCAGTCTCATGGACTGCGTAAAGACTAGAAGGTCGACTAGGGGCTATGTTTTTTTCTTGAATGGCGCATGCATCTCCTGGACAAGCAAAAGACAAGGACTTGTTGCACTTTCTTCTACAGAAGCTGAATTTATTGCTGGTACGGAGGCGGCCAAGGAACTATGCTGAATTTTGGGGTTCTTACAGGCTATCGACCATGCAGAGTTTAACCCCCGCCTTCTGGGTGACAACAAAGGAGCTCTTGCACTCGCAAAGGACAATGCCTACAGACCTCGAACAAAGCATATATATGCACGGGAACGGTTCATAACACAAATGGTCCAATCCGGCCAATGCCTGTTGGAATATATCCCGACTAGGGATATGGTCACTGATACAATGACAAAAGCCCTGCCTAAGGAACTATATAAAAAACATGCCCATGCGATGGGCGTCATATATGCTGCATCCTCAACACGCATGACATGCAACAAGTGCCACTTGAACTTCCCTACCCGCAACAAACTCCACGAGCACATCAAACAGCTCGGGCATTTTGCTGATGAACTACTGCCTACTGCCCTGAAGTGTGTGGAAGATGGGATTGAGATATAGCAATGGGACTGAGATAAAAAAAGAATGCCCAGAATATCTGAGATAAAAAAGTAAGCATGAAAAGCTTTCATTCAATAATGGCGATGATCAATAAGCCTGAGAAGCTTTAACAACAGTGATCAATAGGACCATGAATATGAAAAAACACATTCCGGAAACATGAATGATGAAGATAAAAGAAAATGGGTATGCCTGAGATGCATAATACCCTGGATATGATAGGTGAGCCTGAGATGCACAATACCCCATCTATACTGAGTCTCCAAACTGACCTACCATAATTCTGGTTCCAAGGGAGGCTTGACATGCTGATTGCCTGAGACGCGATGTTGACATGCTGATTGCCTGAGATGCGATGCTTGATATATTGTTTTCCTTTGTTGCTGTGCCTGAGATGCGATACTTGACATATTGTTTTTCCCTTTTGCTGTTATGTTAGACATGTGATACTTGACATGTTGTTTTGTCTTTGATTTGTTTGCTATTAGCTATATACAATTTTCTCCTACCGCATGCCTGAGATGCACGAACAACAATATAATATATTTTCTTTTTGCCCTTACATCCACAAGCCTGAGAGGAGGTGTTGGAGCCCGGCATGTATGCTAGGACTAGTTGGGCATGTACACTAGAGCTAGATAGGCAGGCTTGGGCT
>Ga0307514_10004636_pt1 | contig 12603 bp, 10 predicted proteins | sample 16_EM_MG_FD_203088 | JGI IMG/M metagenome (GOLD analysis project Ga0307514, IMG submission 203088) | Populus trichocarpa ectomycorrhiza microbial communities from riparian zone in the Pacific Northwest, United States - 16_EM | ecosystem: Host-associated > Plants > Roots > Unclassified | place...
AGCGAGTGGTCGCGAACAGCAACCAGGAGAGACCGAGCACGCCGAAGCCGGCCCAGGCCGTCGGACTGAACGCGGTGTCGGCCAGCCACTCGACGACACCGGTCATCACCAGGCCGATGGGCACGAGCGAGTACGCGGCGATGCGGGTGGCCGCGAGGAAACGCTTGCGGTACGCCGTGACCACCGCGATGCCCAGGCCGGCCGCGGAGACGGCGGAACAGACGGTCTCGGCAATCATCCGGTCCTCCAAGCAGGCTTCGGTCGGGCAGGGCCCGCTTTCGTCCCTTCCATCCTGCACCCGCCACACCCCGCCGGGCCATGCTCCGGCCGGACATCAGGGACATCTCCGGGATCGGCTCCTCCGCAGGTGCCGGTCGGAGCCGTTCGACCGAAGGCGGCGGCGAGTCCGTACGACAGCGGACGGCGACCACGGACGGCGACCGAGCCTGTACGACCGCGGGTGGCGAAGCAGTCCGTACGGCCCGTCCGTACGACCCCGGGTGGCGGCCGAGGTCCGATTGGGCCCTCGGGAACCGGGCTGGGAGACTGTCGCCATGAGCGACTCGCCCCCCGCCGACCGCACCGGCCCCGCCGCCCCCGTTCTCGACGTCTGGTGCGAACTCCAGTGCCCGGACTGCCGCAGCGCCCTGAAGGACCTCCGGACCCTGCGCGCCCGCTACGGCGACCGGCTGGAACTGCGGCTGCGGCACTTCCCGCTGGAGAAGCACAAGCACGCCTTCGCCGCCGCCCAGGCCGCCGAGGAGGCCGCGGAGCAGGGACAGGGCTGGCCGTACGTCGAAGCGGTGCTCGACCGGGTCGAGGAACTGGACCGCAAGGGGGAACGTTTCCTGGTCGAGGTCGCGCGTGAACTCGGCCTGGACGCCGAGGAGTTCGACACCGCGCTGATCGACGGACGGCACATCCTGATCGTGGACGCCGACCAGGCGGAGGGCAAGGCGATCGGCGTCACCGGGACCCCCACCTATGTCATCGGCGGCGAGCGCCTCGACGGCGGCAAGAGCCAGGAAGGGCTGCGCGAGCGCGTCGAGGAGATCGCGGACCGGCTGCTGGCCGGGGGCGCGTGAGCCTCAGAGCGGCTCTTGGTCGATCAGAGCAGCTCTTTGTACAGGTGATGGGTGATCGTCTCGTAGCCGAGTGACTCGTAGAGCCGCTCGGCCGGGGTGTTGCCGGCGAAGACGTTCAGGCGGATACCGGTCCAGCCCCCCGCGACGGCCTGCGCCTCCGCGAGAAGCATCAGCGACCGGCCGTGGCCATGGCCCCGGTGCGCCTCGTCGGTTTCGACGTCGTAGACGAAGGCCTGGCCTTCGCGCGCGCCCATCCACAGCGTGCCGACCCGGGTCCCCTCGTGTTCGAGGACGCTCAGGGTCATGCCCTCGGTGGCCGGGCCGTCGGGCAGGAAGGTGGCGTGGTCCTTCTCGGCCTTGGCGCGTGCCTCGGCCTCGGGCACGCCCCGCGAGATCCAGCTCTGCGCGTAGGCCTCCTTCTCGTGGTCCTGCCATCCGCCGAACTCCGCCGGCGTCATGGGGCGGCTGCTGCTTCCGGCGGGCAGGTGCTGCGGGGCGGCGCCGAGCGCCTTCCCCATCGCGCGGGCTCGCGGCACGTACCCGAGCGCGGTCGCGGCCCGTAGCGCCGCCTCGGCCTCGGCGGGCACCGCCACCTCGATCCGTCCGCAGCCCCAGCCGCGCGCGACCTCCTCGGCCGCGAGCGCGGCCACCGTGCCCCGGCCGCGCCGCCGGTCCGGCTCCTTGATCTGCAGCTTTCGGATCCGGGCCACCTCGTTTCCGAAGGAAGAGGAGGTGTCGAGGTCTATCCGACCGACGGGACGGCTGTTCACACACACCTGGAAACGGCGTGAACGCGTCCCGTCGGCCGCGTGCTGAAGCGGCTCGATCGGCCGCAGAGTCGTGGTCATCAGGGGAGTTCTACCCGCCACGGACACCCGAGTCAGCTTATTTTCCCGGGCTCTTGACCACGTCCGGACCCCTACGGATCCTGGTCGTGCCCGGACCGCTCGTCGAAGACGCGCATGGCCTTGGCGGTCACCGGGCCCGGCGCGCCCGGCAGTTCGCGCCCGTCCACCCGGTGCACGGCCTGGACGTCCCGCAGTGTGGAGGTCAGGAAGACCTCGTCCGCCCTGTCCAGGACGTCCAGCGGCAGGTCCGTCTCCTTGGCTCCGGTCCACTCGGCGGCCAGGGCTCGGGTGATGCCCGCGAGACAGCCGGAAGCGAGCGGAGGGGTGTGGATCTCGCCGTCGAGGACGACGAAGACGTTCGACCCGGTGCCCTCGCAGAGCTGTCCGACGGTGTTTCCGAAGAGCGCCTCGGAGGCACCGTTCTCGCGGGCCCGGGCCAGGGCGACGACGTTCTCCGCGTACGACGTCGTCTTGAGCCCGGCGAGCGCGCCGCGTTCGTTGCGGGTCCAGGGGACGGTGATCACGGCCGTCGAGTCGGGGCGGCGGGCGGACTCCCCGACGGCGACCAGGAGGGTCGGGCCGTGCGCGCCGCGATCGGATCCGAGAGGGCCGCGGCCGCCGGTGTAGGTGATGCGCAGCCGGCCGAGCGGTACCGGGTTGGCCTCCAGGACGGCGGCACAGGCGCGGCGGACCTCGTCGAGGTCGGGATCCGGCAGGCCGAGGCCGCGTGCGGAGCGGGTCAGCCGGTCGAGGTGACGGGTGAGCGCGAACGGCTTCCCGTCGAGCGCCTTCACGGTCTCGAAGACGCCGTCGCCCACGGTCAGTCCGTGGTCGAGGGCGGAGACACGGGCGGACTCGATGTCCTGCAACCCGCCGTCGAGCCAGATCCTCACGTCGTCGCTCCCTCTCCACGTGCCTCGTACTCACCCGACGCTACCGCGAGGAGTCGGGAGGCCTTGAGTTCGGTCTCCTGCCATTCGGCCTCGGGGTCGGAACCCCAGGTGATGCCGGCGCCGGTTCCGAAGCGCAGCACGCCGTCCGCGCGGTCGATCCAGAAGGTGCGGATACCGACGGCCAGCTCACCGGTACCCCGATCGGCGTCCACCCAGCCGATCCCGCCGCAGTAGGGGCCGCGGGTCCTGGTCTCCAGTGTGCCTATGATCCGCAGCGCGCTCGACTTGGGCGCCCCGGTGACCGAGCCGGGCGGGAAGGACGCCGCCAGCAGCTCCGGCCAGCCGACATCGGCGCCCAGCTCGCCGCGCACCGTCGACACCAGGTGGACCAGCCCGGGGTGCTTCTCCACGACGCACAGATCGGGCACGCTGACGCTGCCGGTGGCGCACACCCGGCCCAGGTCGTTGCGGACCAGGTCCACGATCATCACGTTCTCGGCGTAGTCCTTGTCCAGCAGGTCCGCCTCGGTACGCCCGGTGCCCTTGATCGGACCCGACTCGACCACCCGGCCGGTGCGACGCAGGAAGAGTTCGGGGGAGGCGGTGGCTATCTCCACGCCGTGGGCGGGCAAGCGGATCGTTCCTGCGTACGGCGCCGGGTTGCCGCGTGCCAGCAGTGCGGTCAGCGCGTCGACATCGGCGTCGGGGGCGACGGGTGCGGACAGGACGCGGCACAGGTTGGCCTGGTAGACCTCGCCGGCCGCGATGTGCTCCCGGATGCGGCGAACGCCGGCGGTGTAGGCGGCGCGATCCAGGGAGGAGGTCCAGGCGTCGGTCGCGGGGCCGTGCCAGGCGCCGGGCATGGGTGCCGGGACCGGTTCGTGTCGTACGTCGCGGAAGCGCGCGCAGGTCAGACGGCCCTCGAAGTCGGCCGCGACCGCCCAGAAGCCGGTGGAGTGCAGGGCTGCGGGATCGCTGGTGACATCGAGGAGACCGGTGGCGACACGTCCGCCGAAACGGGCGAGAGGAGCGAGGTCGAGCACGCCGTCGAGTCTATGGCGGGTGTCTCACAGGTTGCCCGGCCATGTCCCCACGGGTGCCTTGACCATGTGTTCTCGTAGACGCAGGCCAGCACGCTGCACAAACGCGTTTTTGTGCTGGCCCCGGAATCCGCTAGAGTTCAACTCGTCACCGCGACGCGCAAGCCGAGCGGAAACGACAAGCGGACGTAGCTCAGTTGGTAGAGCGCAACCTTGCCAAGGTTGAGGTCGCCAGTTCGAACCTGGTCGTCCGCTCGCAGGAAGTGAGGGATCTTCCCGAACCCCCACACTCCTGGTGGAGTGGCCGAGAGGCGAGGCAACGGCCTGCAAAGCCGTCTACACGGGTTCAAATCCCGTCTCCACCTCCAAGGACGATTAGCTCAGCGGGAGAGCGCTTCCCTGACACGGAAGAGGTCACTGGTTCAATCCCAGTATCGTCCACTGGATCTTCGGATCCCCGCGCGATTAGCTCAGCGGGAGAGCGCTTCCCTGACACGGAAGAGGTCACTGGTTCAATCCCAGTATCGCGCACGCAGTGCCCATGATCCACTCCGCTCGGTGAGTGACGTGATCGTGGCCCAAGGACGATTAGCTCAGCGGGAGAGCGCTTCCCTGACACGGAAGAGGTCACTGGTTCAATCCCAGTATCGTCCACACACCGAAAGCCCCCGGCCCTGCGGCCGGGGGCTTCTTCGTGTACCGGTGGGATGCCGTCAGCTGGAGAACAGCATGTGGCCGAAGCCCCGGTTGCGCTGGTGACCGTGGTGGCCGCCGTGGTGCCCGCCGTGCGGGGCGCCCCAGGCGGGAGCGGTGGGTGTCGCCGGGTACTGCTGCGCGGCCGGGTACTGCGGGGCGGCCGGAGGCGGCGGGACAGCGGGGCCGCCACCCCACTGGGACTCCAGGCGGGTCAGCGACTCCAGCTCGCCGTAGTCGAGAAATATGCCGCGGCAGCCGCTGCACTGCTCGATCTGGACACCATTGCGGTTGTACGTGTGCATCGGCGCATGGCACTTCGGACACTGCATGGTCGGCTCAACTCCTCGCCCGTTGGTCCTGCTTCGTGTTTCGCCAGGACAGACTCCGTCCGGCGGCCCGTCGGTTGCACCCTACGTCGGGAAACCTCACGCCAAGTCGCGTGGGGCGGAACCCATACGGTCACAGGCGTCGACCACGGCCTGCTCCACCTCGTCCAGGGCGCGGTCCGCCGCGACCGCCTTGGCGATCGAGCGGGCGGCGGTCTGCACGGTGAGGGCGCGGGCAGGGACGTCCAGCGCGGGCCACGGGTCGCCGTCCGCGGGGACGGCCGGGCCGCCCGCCGCGCGGTACGCGGTGAGGAAGCGGGTCCACTCGTCGGGCGGAAGCAGTCCGCAGGCGAACCAGGCGGCCGGGCGGGCGAGATCCCACGCAGGGACGCCGAGGCCGAGATCGTCGACGTCTATGAGCAACCACGGCCCGTCGGGGGCCGGATGACGGACGAGCTGACCGAGATGAAGGTCGCCATGGCAGACGGTGGCGGTATCCGGCATCGGGCTCTCGGCGCGGGCCCAGGCAGGGAGCGTTGACCAGGCTCGCAGCACGGGGGGCGTCGCGGAATGTGAGCCGGCGGCGCGGAGGCGGGCGACGGCGAGGGCGGCCTTCGCGGGTCCGCGCATGGGAGGCAGCGGGGTTGGCGCGGGGGTGCGGTGGAGACGGGCGAGGAGGGTGGCGGCGTCTTCCCAGGGCGCCGCGTCCGGGTTCTCCGGGTCCACGGGGGTGCCGTACGGCCAGAACGTGACAAGTCTGCCGTACAGGGTGACGGGCGTCGGGCTGAGCGGGGGGAGGAGGATGCCGGGGAGCTGCGTCGCGGTGGTGAGTCGAGGCGTCAGGTCCGGTGTGGCCGTGTCAGGGGCGTGGGCCTTGGCGACGGTATGGGCGTGACGGACGACGGTGGCGTCGGGACGGTCGGCAAGCGTGCGTGTTGCTCCGCAGGGGCAGGCCGAAGGGGCCGAGTGGGCCTGGGCCTTGGCTCGGTTCGTGAGCTCGGTGAGGAGGCGGCTTGTGGTCACGGGTCTCCTGGAGCGGGCGAAGTGCTTGTCCGTTCGCGAGCGTACGCAAGTTCCGCGGACCGGGGCCGATCCCTCTCCCCTCGCTGGTACGAACGCCCCTGGGGGCTCCGCCCCCAGACCCCCGGTTCTCGCCCACCACACCCACCCGACTCGGTGGGACAAGAAGCGGACCTTGCCCTGCGGGCTGCCGCTGGGTGGGTGAGATGGATCGGGACGGCCGACCCGAGACCTCCAACGCCTGACGAAGCTGACCGGATCCGCCACTCGCCACGGCGGCAAGGGGACGGGACGGGGGTGTCCGCCCGCAGCGTCTGGCGCGTCAACACCGCCCACTCACCAAGAAACCGATTCCGCGCCAGACCGAGGACGGACACCCCCGTCCCGTCCCCGACCCCCCACCCAGAACACGGCAATGCCGGTGCAGCTCCCCAGCTGCACCGGCATTTCTTGCCGTCCGCCGCACCCCCGTCCCCACGGGGTTTCATGGGTGGATGTCCCCGCCCGGACCGCTCTTCCGGGCCTGGGGTCGCCGCTCAGCGCCCCAGCATCACGCCCACGGACGACGCCTGTGTGGCCACTGTCTCCCAGCCGTCGAAGACGAGGAGGAGCAGGGCCGCCAGAGGAAGGGCCATGAGTGTCGCCACCAAAGGATGGCGACGCCCCGTGCGGTGGGGGCGGAGCGCTATGCGCTCCTGTGTGCGGACAAGTGTCCGCGGTGCCGTAAGGGCCATGGTCCCTCTCCTGACCGTCTCAGTTGTCGTTTGGCAGCGGCGGGTGTCTGACCTCGGGGGACGAGTGCTGCACCCGCCGCTTGACCTCAAATCTAGGCGTCCGGCGCCCATCGGGCGTCATGCCCTCGTACCTATTGCCGGGCCTCCCGGAGGATGAGCCATGACCTGCGAAGTACTCCCCTGGGTGGAGACGAGGCCCGAGGTCTCGGGGTCTTCCCGGAGGGGGCGCCCGATGTGCCCCTATGGGGAGACCCCCACCGGGTGACTTCGCTCACTTCCACCACACCTCGACGTACCGCTGTCTCCACCCGGCGGCCCGCCCCGCTCGCCACACCCTCGTATGTACGTGTCGTGTCCCCGGCGTCCACGACTATTTCCACGCGATCACTCTTCGCGGGTCAATCCCCCTTCTGCGACAGGCGGTTGGCTCGGCCCAAGAACCAAAGTCGACCCACCTCCACGCCCCCTGACCACACTTCAAGTGTCCCACCCGGCACTGACAATCCATCGGCCCGAGAGGGCGCGGCCTCTGCGCGCGGCGGCCCGTGGAAACGTAAGCTGGGGCACGTCACACGGACCGGGCAGCGGGGATGAACATGGCGATGATGCGCCTGAGGCGCGAGGACCCGCGCGTCGTCGGCTCGTTCAGGCTTCACAGGCGGCTCGGCGCGGGCGGGATGGGCGTTGTCTATCTCGGCTCGGACCGCAAGGGGCAGCGGGTCGCGCTCAAGGTGATCCGGCCCGATCTGGCGGAGGACCAGGAGTTCCGCTCCCGCTTCGCGCGTGAGGTGTCGGCGGCCCGGCGGATTCGCGGCGGGTGCACCGCCCGGCTCGTCGCAGCCGACCTCGACGCCGATCGACCGTGGTTCGCCACCCAGTACGTGCCCGGGCCCTCCCTGCACGACAAGGTCGCCGACGAGGGGTCGCTGGGCGCGGCCGACGTGGCCGCCGTCGGGGCCGCCCTGTCTGAGGGGCTGGTGGCGGTGCACGAGGCCGGGGTGGTGCACCGGGATCTCAAGCCGTCCAACATCCTGCTGTCCCCCAAGGGGCCGCGGATCATCGACTTCGGCATCGCCTGGGCGACGGGGGCCTCCACGCTCACCCACGTCGGTACGGCGGTCGGCTCCCCCGGCTTTCTCGCCCCGGAGCAGGTCCGCGGCGTCGCCGTCACTCCGGCCACGGACGTGTTCTCGCTCGGGGCGACCCTGGCGTACGCGTCGATGGGCGACTCGCCCTTCGGGCACGGCAGTTCCGAGGTGATGCTGTACCGCGTGGTGCACGAGGAGGCGCAACTGCACGGGGTGCCGGACGCACTGGCGCCGCTGGTGCGGGCGTGTCTGGCGAAGGACCCCGAGGAGCGGCCAAGCACGCTTCAGCTGTCGCTGCGGCTGAAGGAGATCGCGGCCCGGGAGGCGCAGGGGCTCGCGGACCTGCGTCCGCCCGCTCCGCGCGCCGCCGAGGCGGACCGGCCCACCGGACGGATCGCGGACACCTACCCGGAGCGGGCGGCTCAACGGCGTCCGCAGGGCCCGGCGGGCGCCCAGGGCACTCCCCCGCCGCGGGAAGGAACAAGCTCCCGGGGATCGAGCCCAGCACGCGGAGGCACACCGTCGCGAGGCGGCGGCGGTGGTGGCACGCGCGGCCACGGCACCCCGCCGCCCAGGTCCGGGGCACGGCCCGCGCCCTCCGCGCGGAACACCACCCGGTCCGGCGGCGGCAGCCGTCCGGGGTCGCGCGGTGGCACGGGCCGTCCGGCGTCCAGGAACACCGGGACCGGACGGCGGCCGGCGAATCCGCGGCTGTTGCGGCAGCGGCTGTTCGTGTTCGTCGTGGTCACGCTGTTCGTGGCGCTCGGTATCGCCGCGGCGCAGGGCTGCCAGGGGCCGTCACGCGGATTGGGCGACGACCGAGGCGTCGTCCGGGCGTCGGACCACAACCCCCCGGAGCAGGGGCAGCCGACGTCCGAGCGGTACAAGTCGGCGTCGCGGCAGGCCGACCGGACCACCGTCACAAACGACTGACCGGACCGCCGCCAAACGACTGGCCGGACCGCCGTCAAACGACCGACCCGACCGCCGCCACAAGCGAGTTGAGGTGCCTCACGGCTGAGGCCGGCCGGTGGCCACCGCGTAGAAGGCGACCGCGGCCGCCGCGCCCACGTTGAGGGAGTCCACGCCGTGGGCCATCGGGATGCGGACCCATTCGTCGGCGGCCACCAGGGCCTGGGTGGAGAGGCCGTCGCCCTCGGCGCCGAGCATCAGGGCGACCCGGTCCATCTTGTGCGGGGCGGCCTCGTCGAGGGTCCTGGCCTTGGCGTCCGGAGTGAGGGCGAGCAGGGTGAAACCCGCCTCGCGCACCGATTCCAGGCTCTTGGGCCAGGTGTCGAGGCGGGCGTACGGCACCGAGAAGACGGCGCCCATCGAGACCTTGACGCTGCGACGGTAGAGGGGGTCGGCGCAGTCCGGGGAGAGCAGGACCGCGTCCATGCCGAGGGCGGCGGCCGAGCGGAAGATCGCGCCGATGTTGGTGTGGTCGTTGACCGACTCCATGACGACGACCCGGCGGGCGGTCTGGAGGAGGTCGGCGGCGGTGGGCAGCGGCTTGCGCTGCATCGAGGCCAGCGCGCCCCGGTGTACGTGGTAGCCGGTGACCTGCTCGGCGAGCTCCGGGCTTGCCGCGTAGACCGGGGCCGGGAGCTCGTCGATGACGTCCCGCATGACGTCGACCCACTTGGCGGACAGCAGCATCGAACGCATCTCGTACCCGGCGTCCTTGGCCCGTCGGATGACCTTCTCGCCCTCGGCGATGAACAGGCCCTCGGCAGGCTCGCGCTTGCGGCGCAGTTCGACGTCGGTCAGGCCCGTGTAGTCGCGCAGGCGCGGGTCGTCGGGATCCTCGACGGTGATGAGATCGGCCACAGGGTGATACTGCCTTGTCCTGGGTGCGGTGCCAACGGCTGGGAACGGGTTAGGTTACCCGCGGTTACATGATGGCGTGTTTCACGCGGTCGCGCGCGGGCCGACGGTGACGACCTCGCCGACGACGATGACGGCCGGGGGCTTCACGTCCTCGGCCCGTACGACCTCGTCGACCGTCGCGAGCGTGGCGTCGACCCGGCGTTGCGCGGCTGTCGTGCCCTCCTGGACGAGGGCGACCGGGGTGTCCGGTGACTTGCCGTGGGCCAGCAGCGTCTCGGCGATCCGGCCGATCTTGTCCACGCCCATGAGGATCACGAGGGTGCCGGTCAGTTTCGCGAGCGACGGCCAGTCGACCAGGGAGCGCTCGTCGTCAGGGGCGACATGACCGCTGACCACCGTGAACTCGTGGGCGACCCCGCGGTGGGTGACCGGGATACCGGCGGCGCCCGGGACCGAGATCGAGCTGGAGATGCCGGGGACGACGGTGCAGGGGATGCCGGCCTCGGCGAGAGCGTGCAGCTCTTCCATACCGCGGCCGAAGACGTACGGGTCGCCCCCCTTCAGCCGTACCACCGACTTGCCCTGCTTGGCGTGCTCGATCAGCGCGTTGTTGATGGCCTCCTGGGCCATGAAGCGGCCGTAGGGGATCTTCGCCGCGTCGATGACCTCGACGTGGGGCGGGAGTTCGGCGAGGAGGTCGCGGGGGCCGAGGCGGTCGGCGATGACGACGTCGGCCTCGGCGAGCAGGCGACGGCCGCGGACCGTGATCAGGTCCGGGTCGCCGGGGCCGCCGCCGACGAGGGCGACGCCGGTCGTACGGGTGCGGTGGTGCGGGGCGACGAGGGTACCGTCGCGCAGGCCCTCGACGACCGCGTCGCGGATGGCGGCGGTGTGGCGGGGGTCGCGGCCGCGGGCGTGCGAGGTGAGGACGGCGACCGTCACTCCCTCGCTGGTGCCGGTGGCCGGGGTCCAGGCGGTCGCCGCGTCGGCGTCGTCGGAGCGGACGCACCAGACGCGGTGGCGCTCCGCCTCGGCCGAGGCACTGGTGTTCGCCTCGGTGTCGCTGGTGGCGATGAGGGCGTACCAGGCGTTCGCGAGGTCGCCGTCGGCGTACGGACGCCGCTCCCAGGTGATCTCGCCCGCGTCCGCCATCGCCTCGACCGACGGTGTCGCCCCGGGGGACACGAGGAGGATGTCCGCGCCCGCGGCGATGAGAGCCGGGAGGCGGCGCTGGGCGACCTGGCCGCCGCCGAGGACGACCACTCGGCGGCCGGTGAGGCGAAGACCTACGGGGTAGGCGGGGTGTTCGGCCATGAGGTACGGCTCCTCGTACGGGCAAGGGTGGGCGCTGCGGCACTGGAGCGGCCCTGACGTGCGGATTTTAAGCTGCGGGTTCAGCGTACGGCGGGGGCGGGGCACGCGGGGACGCGTGCCCGGAGCACCCGCCCCCGCTTTCTGCCTACTTCTCGGTCACTCCCGCAGAGTCGAACGTGGCCACCTCGTGCATCGCCCGCGCCGTGCTCTGCACCAGCGGCAGGGCCAGCAGCGCGCCGGTGCCCTCGCCCAGGCGAAGGTCCAGGTCGACCAGGGGGCGCAGGCCCAGCTTGTTGAGGGCGGCCACGTGGCCGGGCTCGGCGCTGCGGTGGCCCGCGATGCAGGCCGCGAGGACCTCGGGAGCGATCGCACGGGCGACCAGGGCGGCGGCACCCGCGCTGACGCCGTCCAGGATCACCGGCGTACGCAGGGAGGCACCGCCGAGGAGGAGGCCGACCATCGCCGCGTGTTCGAAGCCGCCGACGGCCGCGAGGACGCCGACGGGGTCGGCCGGGTCCGGCTGGTGGACGTCGAGGGCGCGGCGGACGACCTCGGTCTTGCGGGCCAGCGTCTCGTCGTTGATGCCGGTGCCACGGCCGGTCACCTCGGCCGGATCGGCACCCGTGAAGACCGAGATGAGGGCTGCCGACGCGGTGGTGTTCGCGATGCCCATCTCGCCCGTGAGCAGAGCCTTGTTGCCGGCCGCCACCAGGTCGCGGGCCGTCTCGATGCCCACCTCGATGGCCTGCTTTGCCTCCTCGCGGGTCATCGCGGGGCCGGTCGTCATGTCGGACGTGCCCGCGCGGATCTTGCGGGGCAGCAGGCCGGGGGTCGCGGGGAGGTCGGTCGCGACACCGACGTCGACCACGCAGACCTCTGCGCCCACCTGACCGGCGAAGGCGTTGCAGACCGCTCCCCCGCCGAGGAAGTTGGCGACCATCTGGGCCGTCACCTCCTGCGGCCAGGGGGTGACCCCCTGCGCGTGTACGCCGTGGTCGCCCGCGAAGATCGCGACGGCCGCGGGCTCCGGGATCGGCGGCGGGCACTGGCGGGAAAGACCGGACAGCTGGGCGGAGATGATCTCCAGCATGCCGAGCGCGCCGGCCGGCTTGGTCATCCGCTTCTGGCGTTCCCAGGCCTCGCCGAGCGCCTTGGCGTCCAGCGGGCGGATCTGCGCGACGGTCTCGCCGAGCAGGTCGTGCGGCTCCTCTCCGGGCAGCGCGCGACGGCCGTACGTCTCCTCGTGCACCACCCAGGACAGGGGGCGCCGCTTGGACCAGCCCGCCTGCAAAAGCTCGGGCTCGTCCGGGAACTCGTCGACGTAGCCGACGCACAGGTAGGCGATGACCTCCAGGTGCTCGGGCAGACCGAGAGCGCGGACCATCTCGCGCTCGTCGAAGAAGCTGACCCAGCCGACGCCGAGGCCCTCGGCGCGGGCGGCGAGCCACAGGTTCTCGACGGCGAGCGCGGCGGAGTACGGGGCCATCTGCGGCTGGGTGTGCCGGCCGAGGGTGTGGCGGCCGCCGCGGGTCGGGTCGGCGGTGACGACGATGTTCACGGGGGTGTCGAGGATCGCCTCGATCTTCAGTTCCTTGAACTGCTTCGCCCGGCCCTTGGGGAGGGACTTGGCGTAGGCGTCGCGCTGGCGCATGGCCAGTTCGTGCATCGCGCGCCGGGTGTCGGCGGAACGGATGACCACGAAGTCCCACGGCTGCGAGTGGCCGACGGA
>Ga0307514_10004637_pt1 | contig 12601 bp, 10 predicted proteins | sample 16_EM_MG_FD_203088 | JGI IMG/M metagenome (GOLD analysis project Ga0307514, IMG submission 203088) | Populus trichocarpa ectomycorrhiza microbial communities from riparian zone in the Pacific Northwest, United States - 16_EM | ecosystem: Host-associated > Plants > Roots > Unclassified | place...
GGAGCAGGGGGCTTCTTGCTCAGAACTTTGTCATGTTTTAGAAGATCTGTTCCAATACAAATTCAAAGCTAAGAACTTGGACAAGTAGTGAGGTGAGGGAAGCAGGACAGTCAAAATAGACAAAATTAGTAAGTGCATCACCTAAATCCCTTGGATTGACTTCAAAATGAGCCTTCAACCTACACAAGAAAACATAAATTGAAAACGAAAGGTCAATGCTCGCATACAAGTTCAACAGATGTTTCATAACAACTAAAAATCTCGGAAAGATGAAAATGAGTAAGAAATTGGACAGAGGAAAGCATATACTCACTTTTCAGAGTTAAGAATTTCATTTCTCAAATCCTGAGCTCGTGCTTCTCTGACAGCAATTTTTGTCACACTCTTTGCTGTGTCCTGCAAAATTAATCTCTACCCGTTAATTATGACCTTTGCTTCTTTTGGATGTAATGTGTCCAAATTTGCGCCGATACAACAAAATCATATCCAAAATTTAAGGTAAGGACAACAACCGAAAGTTGGACAGGAACACCAGTTTAAAAAGGAGACCAAATCACAGGAAGCAACTATGATCACCAAGACTTCACCTAGATTTCACATGCACCATTCATTGAAGAATCTAGGAAGATCACAGGAAGAGGAAAAAAAAAAAAAAAAAGCATACCCTTCTAATGGTATGCTTTGTAAGGAGGAAAAAAAATGAGGAAAAAGCTATTCTGAAAGATAAGAGTGAAACATCCAAGAGAACTAAAACACACATGCGCTTCTTTTTTTTGGGCTACAAGGGAGATGCTGGAACCTGAGACCACTTAGGGGGAGGGGAATAGATGCCAGTCATTGGCCTCAAATGGACTTCAGCATACACCTACCACAGCTTGACAAAAAAAAAAAAACACTCCAACACACCATCCTCTTCTTAGCGGACATCACATCAACAACGAAAACTCAGTCTTGTATCTTTTATGATCCAAAATAAAAGTAACGTGATTAAGTGAGGGAATCAAAACAATCACCTCGGCCCTGTACCGTAAAGATTCCACTGCATTCTTTGTGAGCAAAGGATATGGAGAAATAACATTCGATTCATTGTTTTCGTCATCCCCTAAAAAGGATTTTATTTCTTCGAGAATTTCCATCTCATCTGGAGAAACCTATCAACAGATCAAGAATCAGAATGGCTAAGTATTGGAAAAGCCATATATATATATATATTCATAGTTTCATATCAACAAACAGAGGAGAGAATAAGAAAACAAAAACATAACTTATTCATCTATACAAAACAATTACTATATCTTATGCATGGACAGGTCTAAAGTCATTCTGCTCGGATCTCAATAAATCTTAATCCTCTGCGTCAACTCACCAGAGAAACAGAAGAACCAGTACTGTAAGCTCTTCCAGTACGTCCAATTCGATGTACATATCCGGTGGCACTTAGAGGCATATCATAATTTATAACCTGAAATGAGAGAAGGGGGTGGGGGCAAGAAAAGGCCCCCACATATTAATAAAAGCACACCCAGAAATATAAAAAGGAAAGGAATGTTGGTTGAACACAATATTTAGCTATAATAATTAAACCATCTACAATGAAAATAATGCAGATCACCCCTATACATAACTAAAACAGCAAAAAACTAGCATAAGAAACATAGAAGACAAAAATGATCTTTATGGTGATATAATAATAGTCAATAGTTTCTAGCATAACCTAAATCATACACTCCTGTGATGCCACAATGGGCTAAATATTAGAAAAGTAGTTTGTCGAAATTGGCCATCATGTCAACTAACTATTAAATTCAAAATTTGGCATTTTAGGACATTGAGTATATGATTGGGAGTCCAATCCAATAAGCATGAGTAGATGACCTCATTAGTTTAATGCAAATTATAGGCCCCAGATTCTCTTCCTCCCATTCTTTCAAGTGATTTGATTAAAAGAAAACAGAAACCCGATCTGAAAATATGTTATTGCTAAAAAAATGTGTGGTAATTTAAATCAAGACTAACACAAAAATGATGAAGGGAGAATAGAAACCATCAAAACTTTTAATTTAAACTAAAAATCATTTTATACATCAGGTGAAAGCAACCAAAAGACGGTTAATCTGTTTGCTAACTTGATAGGAATGTTCATTCAAACCCCCTGTGACATGAAGTTATTTGCAAAGATGAAAACATACAAACATTGTAGCCCAAGTCATCAGATTTCCATAGCATCTCAGACACAAAAAAGTAAAAATTTCAAACATGAGAATCTATGAATGAACCTCTTAAGTCTATTTTCTAAACAGATCATCATCCAAAATAGATCAAACAGCACAGATACAACAGTCCAATAGAATATAATACTACAGCCTGCAGAACTGCAGCAACAAAACCTATCCAAAAAAAAAATCATTAGCTTACCGTGTGTACATTTTTGAAGTCAATTCCCCTCACCACTCCAAATTCTGAGTCCAACTTTTGCTTGGCATGCTTTTTTGATTTTCTTGTCTCAGCAAGACTTCCCTCGTTGGCTTTTTCCTTTTCTTTTGTTTCTCTGTCATCCGTTGCAATCAAATAATCAAAAAGCCCAGCATTGAATTCCTGAAAACAAGCAGCATAGGAGGCAAAATGAGCTACTTTTAAAAACAATAACCAAAATTTTGGTCATAAAACCCATACTTGGAACCTTCAAACCTCAAACCATCATTCGACCTTGGCTTACTATTTGTGTTTTAAATTTTCAGAAATTGTGAACCTAACATACCTCTAGGATATGGAGACGAGAATTCTGCGGCAACTCAGCATTTAAAACAGCAGACTTTATTCCAAACTGTGGAAAAATAACCAAGGACATCAATGATGGGATGAAGACACTAAACCAAGAGCATTACAAGAAATAACACAACTACATTAGAGCAGCATGTGGAGATTAATAGTTCCACCCAATGAGAATAGTAGTGAAAATAAAAACAAGTAATAAACAAAATTTGATGCCTAGCCTTCTGTCTACAACATAAGGCACTTTTCCGTCACAGCCATATTCACCCCCCCCCCCCCCCCCCGGCGGAACATAAATACGAATTTCAATTAATTTTGATGTAGAGCTTCCAATCACCGATGCATGTCATATTGAGACACAGATCCATTATTGGTAAAGATAAAGATTGCAGAGGATTGGTTATATAATATTGCAAAAATGGTAACAGAGATGCAATTAAGACTACACAATCAATGAGATTGCATTTCATCCTACTAAATTAGCCAAAATCAACAGCAAATTACATCTCGATTATTTTTTATGTAGAGCTTCCAATTACTGATGCACTTCTAATATTGAGACACAGATCCAAAATTGATAAAGATAAAGATTGTACAGGGTTGGTAATATAATATTGCAAAAAAAAGGTAGACTATATCCCAGGTCAAAGCTTTTTGACTACACAAAGTCCAACATTTCACATCATTGGTGCAACACCTCACCCATACAATATCCAATATCTCAACAAAGAGACAAGTTCCTATGTATCAGCAGCAATTATTTTCAAAATCAATGATGAATTAAAATAATTCAATGGATGCCCAGTAAAGTAGTCAGAGACTGAGAATACCTTCTCTAAAAACAATTTCAATCTGAAACTCATATCAATGGCATTAGTAAATATCAAAACTTTTTTCTGAACCAGATCCAGCTTCAAAAGAGCAAGAATATGAACTAACTTGTCACGATCACCACATGAAACCTGAAAAAGATATGAAAGAGTTGTAAAGCTCATTGATACCCTTGTTCAACCATATATTACGAGGCTCGGATGATTGATATAGATAAGAAACGCTAAAAGTCCATACGACAAACCATAGGAATCATAACCAGAAGTTTTGCTTTGACTGATTCTGATAACTACAAGATGACAGTGTTGTCAATGCGATACCTGACAAGACACGTGTGACTACATGTGCTCCACCATTACCCAGGTTTTGTACCTAAACTGACAAGTTTGGTGGCAAATGTGATATATATTAAGAGAGGAAACGCAGCAGGTTTCTGCACCAGTGGCTGAATGCTGAGAACTAAGGTTCGTTTAATAGGTGGAGACAGCATTTAATATACGGGGAATTTTGGGGTTTATGCTGATGACAAGATGATTAAGGGCTGATTATAACGAGAGCTGGAGGGAACTTGTTTGAATCTTAAAAAGCCCCCTCTTCCCCTCCCCCCTTCATCAATAAAACCTTGTGCGATGGTAGAATTCCATACTTGAATGGGGAGCGGTAGTTTATGCTTTGCTTTCAAATCATTACTAGAGGCAAGCCAGTGGTAGTGCATATATTTTTTATTCTCTTTATATTCCAATCTTCTTTTAGCTGGTTCCCAAGGATTACAGAGGGATTTCAGTTTAAGGCCAATTATGTTATTGTCAGTCTCAAAGCCAAATATAACCAAAGTTCCATCTGGAGCTGCCTAACAAGGAACAAAAATTCCATCTGAAAGTTGTTTTTATCTTATAGCTGCTTTAGTCTCCCAAAAATAAAATAAATAAGGGTGCAAAATAATTCACAAAAAATATACATGGGTCACATCAGAAAAAAAAACTCAAATGGAGCAATCACTTCTCATATCCTCCAGAAAAGGCTATAGAATTCCTTACCCAAAATTGCTGAACATTTTTGGGGATAACTTCATCCTTGACACCTTCAACTTCTGGCAAGGTCAAAACATATGGATTATGCAGAACGAGCTTCTTCAGTTTGTCAACATCAGCACTGAAACAACAAATGCCAAAATAGCATGCATGAAATCTCTCAATCGAAGAGTGATGAGCATAAAGACTTCATTTTATCAATATGAACTTCGATTGGGTAAAAAAAGATGAAAGGAAGAAAGTTTCGAGACTTGCTAAAGTATAAATTGAAGGTACCAAACAAAACATAAGTAAAAGGAGGGAGGGAGAGTGCCATAATCAACACACCTTGACGTTGCAGACATAAGAAGGCATTGACAACGTCTTGGGACAAGAGCAGTAAGAGCTTTGAGATCTTCTTCATAGCCAAATGACAACAAGAGATCTGCCTGAAAATAAATAGATATTAATGAATCATTCAAGGAAACATATAGCAGATGTCTTTTTTAAGAAATTGATAACTTAGTATCTGAAGTTCCATCCATAAGAAGGTAGAAGAAACCGTAGAAATCTAAATTGCACACACATAGCACATGTACTCGATCAATATCAATAGACATAACACTGTCATTTTCATCAAAACCCCATTATTTTAACAAATGCAATCTAGTTGAATTCAGACAATCTATTATCATCAGAAATCCCAACTTCCATCTATCATGAATGAATTACAAGGATAAGCATCATCACAAACACCAAGTTCTCACCTCATCAAGAACAAGAATTTCAAGTGAGTCATTAATAGATTCCGATTTTAGTACACCAACTGACAAGGACTTGGCTACACAAGAAGGAGTAGACACCAAAATATCGGGCGGCCCAGCCAACGCGTTCCGCTGCAAGCAAGCAAGCTAGCAGTCAACCAATTATGCTGAATATCACTAAAAATTAAACATGTAACTTTTTAATGAACCAACCAAATCAGAAGCAGGCATGTTGCTAGTCAACTGAACAACTTTCAATTGAGCTTTACAGGAATCAATCAGCGACGAAACCTCCTTATAAACCTGTTGACATAACTCTCCACTTGGCACCAGAATAAATGCTGAAGGTGAAAGCTTTTTTCGATTCGAATCAGCCGTACTGAGAAGCTTCTGAAGCAAAGGAAGCAAGTAAGCTAATGTCTTCCCTGACCCTGTTTTCGCTCGTGCAACCACGTCTTTCCCTTGCTAATGATATTCAAAACAATTAATTACAAAAATGAATGAATAAATAAATAAATAAAAGTTAAAAAGAAAAAGAAACTGACAAGTATTAGAGGAATAGCGGCTCGCTGAATTGGAGTGGGCTCTGCAATGCTAATTTCTTTCTTGTTTAGGGCACGAATTAGCCTAGGGTCTAACCCTAACTCTTCAAAGCTCTGTGCTTCGTCGTCTTCTTCTTCTACTACATCCGGTTCCTCGTTTAATTGTATTTCTTGTTTGTGTTCGCTCTCTTTTTCCTTTTTCTCTTTAGTTTTATCGGCCTTCACCATTTTTAAGTTTACGCAGAAAGATGGAGGGAGGGAATATTAGGGTTTTTGAGGAGGAAGAAGAGGAGAAGGGTTTTAAACTTGTGGGTCGGGTTTTATTTAATTGAACTAAGACCCGTTTTAATAAACATCAAAACTGACCCTTTTTTAAGGGTCCAATTTCATTCCAATATAGTTTGTTTGTTTTTTCGGTTTGACTTGTTATTTAAATTATGTTTTTTTTAAATTAAATTATTTTTTATGTGATTTTTTGTGATGATTTTGGTGTTTTGATTTTAAAAATAAAAATAAAATTATTTTAATATATTTTCAATTAAAAATAATATTGTAAAGATATAATGTATTTAATTACTAAATATAAATATATATGAAACAAGTCGTATTTATTTTAAAAAAACAAGTATAGTTATTACTTGAGGTTTATTTGGGGTAAGTCCAATCATAGTTTGAGTAGGGTAAATTGAGTTAGTATTATATTTTTTAAAAAAATAAAATCAAAACAATATTATTTAAAAAAAATTTAAAAAAAATATTAGGTTTTTACTGTATTTAACCTGAGTTGTGAATTAACATAAGTTTTTAAACATATTATATTATATCAAATATATTTTTTATTATTTTTTAAACCCGGACCAAGCATAACCATAAAATGACTGTTCCTAAATCAATTTATTTGGCTGGTTTAATAACTAAGTATAAGTTGCAAGAGTATACAAACCTGCAGTCAAAGATTTTTATTAAAAAAAAAAACCCCGACATTCTAACCGGGTAGGGATTGTAACGATGGGCCCACATCCAATCTAAACTGTCCTTCTGGGAGGCCCAGCCCACATATTTTCTTTTTCATTCTTATAGTGAAACGACATAGCACGAGAAACAATTAGAAACGATGGAAGCGCGCAATACAAAACGACGACGGATGGTTGTTATCCAGTAGTAGCAGTAGCAGTAGCAGTAGCAGTTGAAAGAGAAGGTGGAAGAAGAAGAGGAGGAGGAGGAGGAGGAGGAGGAGAGGAAACATTGAAAGAAGAAAGCTCGGCTTCAAAAAAAGAATGGAGCTAGTAGCTTTAAACCTCTCTACAAAAATTCCAAGACAGAAACCAACCTTCCTCTCTACAACAACAAAGACTCTTCTCTTTCGCAATTATCATTACCAGTTACGAAGAAGAGCAAGTAATCATTTTCGATTTCAAGCCAGGAATAAACAGCAGCAACAACTCTTGATTAGTCAAATAGATTCGGAAAGTGAGCTGGAATTCGACAGCGATGAAGATGAAGACGAGATGTCGTCTGGTTTGTTATCATTAAGCGTGAAACCAGACAGGAACACGGCTTTGCTTGATGATTACGAGATTGAAGAACTTGCCTTTCATGATTCCTCCAATTCTAATCATCGTAGCGGTCAGTCAGTTACTGAATTTCTTTTTTATTATTATTAAAATAAAACAAAATTTGGGTAAAAGGATGGAAGGATTGTGGTGATGTAGGGTACGTGGCAGTGGTAGGGAAACCGAATGTAGGAAAGAGCACGCTTTCGAATCAAATGATAGGACAAAAGTTGTCGATTGTTACTGATAAACCTCAGACTACTAGACATCGCATTCTTGGTATTTGTTCCGCTCCAGATTACCAGGTTTCCTATTTTTCTTTTTCTTTTTCTTTTTTTGAGTGTCTGTGTTTTGTATCGTGTTATTTGGTTGTGTAATGTTGAATAATTGCGGAACCATTGTCAGAAAATTGAAACCCAGAATTCCCAAAGCTGTTTAAGTTAATTTCCTTTTACAGAGGGGGACATTAGAGTAGAAAGTTGTGATTTTTAGATTGTAAATATGATTTTATTCTTCGCTGTGTCTTACTTTGCTCTACAATTATTGCCTATTGGATTTGTTTGTTTTTTGTGTTTAACACGATATAATGACAATTTTGCCAGCAGGATAAGTAAAATCATCTTTCATGAATTGATGTTGAGTGTTGAGCAATTTTTCCTAGGGTAATCTAGTTATTGTAGAGTGTTGCGTTGGTTAATGCCTTTTAGCTTGTGCATGTTGTAATGAGAAGCTTGCGTTCCTCCTTGTTGGAAGACGTGGTGAATGGTCTTTAGATATGTAGGAAAACGATTTGTAAGAAAACCAGAACCATTGAAAGAAAATTTGAAATCTCTAGGCTAAGCAATTGAATGACTGAGTTATTTTAGATATGAGCTAATCATATTTTTCTTATAAATTGTAAGAAATATTGTAATGATGCTTTTTTCACTGTTTACGTTACCGCTTTAGACATAAAGAAAAATTGATGATACTTAAATACATGATTGCTTAGTTGCTCAATGCGGATCACCTGACTGAAAGGTTTGCTTGTAGATGATACTTTATGATACACCAGGTGTTATCGAGAAGAAAATGCACAAGTTGGATTCTATGATGATGAAGAATGTTAGGAGTGCTGCCATCAATGCTGACTGCGTGCTAGTTATTGTTGATGCTTGCAGAGCACCTGAAAAGGTATGCTAATTGTTTGTGCAATTATTTGCAGTTCTTTCTTTCAACTTTTCTTCTAAATTCCATTTCTTGATTAGATTGATGAAATGCTGGAAGAAGGTGTGGGAAACCTCAAAGACAATGTGCCCACTTTACTTGTATTGAACAAGAAAGACTTGATCAAACCTGGTGAAATTGCAAAGAAACTTGAGGTTAGATCTTTTTGATTGATACTTATTTTGGCATGATAAGTTGTCTTCATTATTTATGTTTGATAATTGTCTTTTCTTTCTTTCCTTTTGGTTTATGTCTTTTGATCATTATTACCCCAATAATAAGATGATTTGCCAAGTAATGTAATTAAGAGATAACGGGTAGATCAAACTTGTCCTCGAGGTGTCACCTCTTCTTCTACATCTGTGATTGCACTTACCTACATTTAGGTTCTTCTGACATTGATAAAATATCCTGTCCATTAACACAAGAAAATCAGAAGTTAAATGTATGGTCAGTCGGTGCATTGGCTGTAAATATGAATCAAAAGTTAAATCTTACATGTATTTTGGTGGTTGATTTCATATGATTGTAATGATTTGTGCTAAATGCAATAGTGGTTATGATAGCAAATTGTCAGTGTCATGTTGGATGTTCTATGGTCTTGTCTTGCCAGAGAATATCTACTGTCCTAAAAAGTGGTATTTTATGTTTTCTATGCTTCTTTAAATAACTGATCCGATCCCTAAAGATTTCACTTTTTTGCAGTGGTATGAGAAATTTACAGGTGTTGATGAGGTCATACCTGTGAGTGCCAAATTTGGTCAAGGAGTGGAAGATATCAAGGAATGGATACTTTCAAAACTTCCCATGGGGCCAGCTTATTATCCAAAGGTACACTGAATTGAACTACATGTTTCTTTTTTTCCCCTTTTTTCTCCGAGAAAATGTTTTTTTCTGAGTAAACGTATACGTAGTCTCTGGAGGTAGTTAGTGGTCTACTGTGGGTACTCCACCTTAAGTTAATCATTTGAACTTAACGACATGAGCGAAACAGTATATTATCTGGAGCGCCTGGTCCACTAGTGGTTAATTAATTATAAAATATGAGAAAGAGAACCACGAAACTTAACTTCCATTTTTGCTATGCATTACACCTTAAAGAAGCCAGCAGTAAGGAACTCCGTCGAACTTCCATTATTTGAGTCTTCTCTTCCATCATTTGAGTCTTCTCACTGGTGCCACTGACATGGTAAGACATTGCCTTGTTTATTCTTGTCTTATCTGTTTGTGATCGCAAATGATATAAGCAATAGTGCCATCTGTGGTTGGCTTTGGATCCTTTTCCTTATTTTCCTATTATGTTTTCACACATTAGGCTGTTTGTGCTTTGACATTCTCAGGACATTGTTAGTGAGCACCCAGAAAGATTCTTTGTAGCTGAAATTGTTAGAGAAAAGATCTTTATGCAATTCCGCAATGAGGTTCCTTATGCATGTCAGGTAAACAATGGTGTCCCAAGGTTGGCTTATAGCTTCTGCTCCTCAACCCACCAAAACCAGCTTTAGTTGATGAATAACAACGAAGGTTGGTTTCTCTGTGTACCCTGTAGGTCAATGTGGTCGGCTATAAAGCTAGGCCAACAGCCAAAGATTTTATTCAAGTGGAGATTGTTGTGGAGAAGAACACACAGAAGATCATTATCATTGGAAAAGTAAGTTGGCCTTTTAGTTATGGAATGGATCATGAAATGGCAAGCTGTTCAAGTGCATGTATGACTTGGTATATTAATGAGATCTCAAGAAGCTATTGCTTGACTGATTTAAACCTTGATGACTGTTTTAGATTGTACTGGATATCAGAGATGCAATCCAAAGATTAAGTGTGTGTGCCTGTAAACACGCATGTGCATAACATTTTGTGTAGTTCTTTTTTTTTTTTTGGTCTCAATTCAAGTGCACTAACCACTGCAGGAAGGGAAGGCTTTGAAATTACTTGCCACAGCTGCTCGGCTGGACATTGAGGATTTCCTTCAGAAGAAAGTATATCTTGAGGTAAAGAGTTACTCAGTAACAACTTCATAATCATCAGTCATACATCGTTACTTGGCCACTCTGTTTTGTTGATTGTTTAGTTTACCTTGACATGTTTCTGAATCAGACATGTTGTAAAAATAAACATTGACACTGTTCCCTTCCCTCCAAATATGAGGGTAAATACAGAAAAACCAAATACTAATTTCCAATGTGAGTACATACCTGAAAGCTAACACTGTGTATCCACGTAAATGTTCTTATTCCATATTGCATTTTCAAACTTTAGTTTTAAGATTTTTATCTTATAATTTACCTAATGCATGACTCATTTTTTAAACAGATAGAAGTGAAAGTAAAAGAGAATTGGCGGCAAGATGAAGGGCTTTTGAAGTACTATGGCTATGGAGGGCAAATTAGCGCATTATAGCATGAAGTTTTTATCAATTTGTCTGCATTCAACCGGTGCAAGTGAAGCTGCCACACCACTGTAAAATTGTTACATAGAGTTCATTTCAATTTTCCATTTGCTTTGATCTTTTCCAGTTAATAGAAGCCTTGTCGATCCTCTCTGTAGTTAGGACAGCTATTGTTGTAACTTGTAACCTTCGCTGGAAAATTTTGTCCGTCCATGGGCGTTGCTCTGCCCCATTCTCTCTGCGTGAGCGAAAAACACCAGCCATATCTTCTTGTTGTTGCTAGTCAAGTTTGAGACAGTGGCTTAAAAGTGGGCATGGCTATAGATCTTGGGCCAAATGGTTTGACCTCATGGGCGACTCCCTTTAGAATTGAAGCATCCAATCTACGAAAAAGGGTGTAGGTCTTTCCCCTCTAGGGTTAGAAAATACTAGGTTTTTTAGGTTGAATCATTTTTTAAACTATAAAAAGTCAAAGTCAAAATTTGATGCATACCACCCGAAATATTTAAATGATAATAAATTGGTTGATGTATTTTTTTAAAAAAAAATTGAGAATAGATTGAATTAATTTACGTCAATTATGGTTAATTTATAAAATCTGTAATTCAGGGTATAAGATTATAATGAAACCCTTAGACCTAAATTAAATGTTGTTTTGCTTTTAAGAATATTTTAGTTAAATAATTTAATTGTGTAACAAAGTTATAAGAAGAAGGTAATAGTCATGATTAATTCAAAAATATCTAATCCACAGTAATTAAAGAGGAGGGTGAGTGTGAGATTTTTTGAAGGATAAAATAGTAAATTTATTGTTTCAATCCATAACAATTGACATAGACGAATCTTTTAAACATAGATTTTTAAATTCACAACTTTCAACTAACAACTTTTTTTAGTTATTATTGATATTAATTAAAATACCAAATTTTCCCTTAAGACAAAATGTTTATAACGAGAAAATAATAATAATATGAGATTATCAAAGCCCTTAAAGGCAAGCTTTAAAACTTTTTTTTATTATTTTAAGGGCAATAAAATAATTGCATTGTTTTTTGGAAAGTGAAATTTTTTTTTTTAAAAAAAAAGCTAGACTTAAATTAAGTGTTGTTTTGCTTTTAAAGATATTTTAGTAATTTACTTATGCAACAAAGTTATAAAAAGATAGTAGTAACCTCAATCAATTAAAAAATGTCTAATTCACAATAATTGAAGGAGGGTATATGTGAAATTTTTTAAATGACAAAACAGTAAATTTATTGTTTCAATCCAAAGTAATTGGCCTAGACGAAACTTCTAAACATGAATTAATCTTTCAAATTCACAATCCGTGAAATCATAAATTTGGGTTCAATTAAGAAGCTCAATTATCAATCAATTTAATGTTATAAGATGAAATAAAAAAAAAGTTTCAATTTAAAAAATTTAAAAATAGAAATAAAAAAAATGAGTATCAAATATGAAAGGAAAAAAAAACGAAGGATGGTGAAATTGAAAAAAAAACAAATTAAAAAACTATCTCAAATAAAAAAAAAAC
>Ga0307514_10004638_pt1 | contig 12601 bp, 13 predicted proteins | sample 16_EM_MG_FD_203088 | JGI IMG/M metagenome (GOLD analysis project Ga0307514, IMG submission 203088) | Populus trichocarpa ectomycorrhiza microbial communities from riparian zone in the Pacific Northwest, United States - 16_EM | ecosystem: Host-associated > Plants > Roots > Unclassified | place...
GAACGGGGAGACGAACTCCCACTCGGCATCCGAAAGTTGAGGTCGAGACACCCCACCGTTCTACTCCAGGGCCCCCGGCTTTCCCAGACCGGGGCCCCGCGAGATCACAACTCCACACAGGCCCTAGGGTGCTCTCATGGGAGATCTTGAGATACGAGCCGCCACGAGGGTCGACATCCCTGCGATCGTCGCGATGCTGACGGACGACCCTCTGGGCGCGCAACGGGAGTCACCGGACGATCTGACCCCGTATCTGACCGCGCTGGAGCGCCTGTCGTCCGACCCTCACCAGCACCTCGTAGTCGCCGTACGCGAGGGCCACGTCGTCGGCACGCTTCAGCTCACGGTCATCCCCGGCCTGTCCCGGCGCGGCTCCACCAGGTCGATCATCGAGGGCGTTCGCATCCACGCCGATGAGCGTGGCAGCGGTCTGGGCACACAGCTCATCGAGTGGGCGATCGACGAATCCCGCCGCCAGGACTGTCAGCTGGTCCAACTGACCTCGGACAACACGCGAACGGATGCCCATCGCTTCTACGAACGGCTCGGCTTCACGGCCTCGCACGTGGGTTTCAAGCTTCAGCTGTGACATCAGCGCCGCGACATGGCAGGGCGGCCTGTTTCACGTGAAACAGGCCGCCCTGCGCGAGGACGCCTAACCGATGCCCCGCCACCCCTCGGGGTCCACCCCACCCGGCACAGAAGGCCCCTCCTCGTACGGCTGACGCGTGAACACGAACGACCCGAGGTCGAGGTGGCTCACGGATCCGTCAGGCCGTCGTACGGCCCTCAGGAGCTCTCCGGCGTAGTAGCCCTCCAGGCCGGTCCAGGTGCCGTCGCCGTTGGCCCGGAGCCGCGAACGGCGGCCGTTCCCCGACAGCGGCTCCAGCGAGACAAGTCCGTCGGCCGTCAGTCGCAGACCGAATGCATGGGTTCCCCAGTACCACTGGCCGACCAACTCCATTGCTGAGGCATCGATCTCGGCCAGTGGTTTCCACGGATCGGGAATCCGCGGCTCTGCCTCGGCGACGATCCGCACGAGATCGGCAGCCACGGTCGCCAGCAGCGGCCCGGAGGTGCAGTTGGCCAGGACCACCGCCGCGACGTCGTCCGCCACGCTGATGGTGAGCCCGGCCAGAAAACCCGGCAGTGAACCCGAGTGCCCCACGAGCAGCCGGCCGTCCCGGTGCTGGATCTGCAGGCCGAGCCCGTAGGTGGCACCGTCCGCGACATCCGCGGCTTCCGCAGGCGCTGCGGGAGTACGCATCTCCTGCACGCTCCGCGCGCCGAGCACCTTGTCGTCCCCCTTGGTAAGGAAGACAGCGAAGCGCGCCAAATCACCGGTTGTGGACCAGAGTTGACCGGCCGGTGCCATCTGGCCGAGGTCCTCGGCTGGCTCCGGGAGCATCGCATCCGCCCAGGGATGCACCGCCCAGCCGCCGGCATGAGGCGCCTGCGGCTGCGCGCTCGTGCGACGGAGGCCCAGAGGTTCGAGCACTTCGCGCCCCAGTACCTCCTCCCACGGAGCCCCACGCAGCCGTTCGACGAGCGCTCCCAACAACGTGTAGCCCGGATTGGAGTAGTGGAAGCGGCGCCCGATCGGATGCCGGAAGGGCTGCTCGCCCAGTACGTCGGCGAGCTCGGGCCGCAGGGACCCCGGGGTGCGTTCCCACCACGGCGCGGGTGACTCGGCCGCCAACCCGCCTGTGTGGGCTAGAAGTTCGGCGATGGTGGCCTCCCCCGCCCCGGTGCCGGGCAGATGCTTCTCCAACGGGTCACCGAGGTCGAGGACGCCCTCGTCGCGCAGCCGCAGTACGAGAACAGCCGTGAAGGTCTTGGTGATCGAACCGATCCGGTACTGCACGTTCTCGTCGGGACCGTGTCCGTCCACCGATGTCCGCGAGCCGTGCCACACGGCTCGCCCGTCCCGTACCACCGCGGCTACCAGTGAGGGGGCTCGCCCTTCGGCCTGGGCCACGGCGATCCGGTGCAGCAACGCACGGCGCGTGGCGGGCAGCAGCTCTTCCTGAGGTGTCGTCATGCCGCCAGTCCACCCCGCTGACCCCGTGGGCGTCGACTCCATTTGGCCGGGCCCGGCCGGCCGGGGGTCAGGTCTGTGCCATGTCCACGAACCGCGAGTAGTGGCCCTGGAAGGCGACCGTGATCGTGGCCGTCGGACCGTTACGGTGCTTGCCCACGATGATGTCCGCCTCACCCGCGCGCGGCGACTCCTTCTCGTAGGCGTCCTCACGGTGCAGCAGGATCACCATGTCGGCGTCCTGCTCGATGGAGCCGGACTCACGCAGGTCGGACACCATCGGCTTCTTGTCCGTGCGCTGCTCGGGACCACGGTTGAGCTGCGAGAGCGCGATCACCGGGACCTCGAGCTCCTTGGCCAGGAGCTTGAGGTTACGGGACATGTCCGAGACCTCCTGCTGACGGCTCTCGGAACGCTTCGAACCACCGGCCTGCATCAGCTGGAGATAGTCGATGATCACAAGCTTGATGTCGTTGCGCTGCTTCAGCCGACGGCACTTCGCACGGATCTCCATCATCGAGAGGTTCGGGGAGTCGTCGATGTAGAGCGGAGCGGACGACACCTCGGGCATCCGACGTGCCAGGCGCGTCCAGTCATCGTCCGTCATGGTGCCGGAACGCATGTGGTGCAGGGCGACTCTCGCCTCGGCCGACAGCAGACGCATGGCGATCTCGTTGCGGCCCATTTCGAGGGAGAAGATGACGCTCGGCAGGTTGTTCTTGATCGACGCGGCACGCGCGAAGTCGAGCGCGAGCGTGGACTTGCCCATGGCGGGACGGGCCGCGATGACGATCATCTGGCCCGGGTGCAGGCCGTTGGTGAGCGAGTCGAGGTCGGTGAAGCCAGTGGGCACGCCGGTCATCTCGCCACTGCGTGAACCGATCGCCTCGATCTCGTCGAGGGCACCTTCCATGATGTCGCCGAGCGGCAGATAGTCCTCACTGGTGCGCTGCTCGGTGACCGCGTAGATCTCCGCCTGGGCGCGGTTGACGATCTCGTCGACGTCGTCCTCGGCCGCGTATCCCATCTGCGTGATGCGGGTACCGGCCTCGACCAGGCGGCGCAGCACCGCCCGCTCATGGACGATTTCCGCGTAGTACTCGGCGTTGGCCGCCGTCGGCACGGTCTGAACCAGGGTGTGCAGATACGATGCGCCGCCGACCTTGTTGATCTCGCCACGCTTGGTGAGTTCGGCGGCGATCGTGATGGGGTCGGCCGGCTCACCCTTGGCGTAGATGTCGAGGATCGCCTGGTAGACGGTCTCGTGCGCGGGTTTGTAGAAGTCGTGGCCCTTGAGGATCTCCACGACGTCAGCGATGGCGTCCTTCGACAGGAGCATGCCGCCGAGGACGGACTGCTCCGCATCGAGGTCCTGCGGCGGAACGCGTTCGAAGGCCGAACCGCCGCCGTCCCAGGCCCCGTTCTCCCCGCCGCGGTCGTGTTGCTCGTCACGGCCCCGGGCTCCGTCCCCGCGCCTGCGGGAAGAGGGCAGACGATCACTGGGACCGCTGTCGGCCCAAGGATCGTCCAAAGGCTCGGAAATGCTCACCCGAGCCACCTCCTCCCGTCCGCGAAGCGGACCTCTACCGTGCGTCTCTTTCCTACGGCACGGCACTGACAAGTGAGAGGCCCAACTCCGGTTCTGACGCGTCGGGTTTGTGATGATTTTCGGGCCGACGGACGGAGTGGGCGCCGGACTACCGTAGGCCCGCGGGCACCGTCAGCCAATCTGGTTATCCACAGGCCATGTGGACGACGGCCCAGATGCTGTGGAGAACTCCACAAAACCTGTGCACGACACAGTGGACAGGCCTGTGAACAAGCTTCGACCCATCCTGCGAAAACCGCCCCGACCTGCAAGTTTCCCGTCCACCGGCTGTGCAGAAGAAAAACTTCCCCAGTCGGACCAAGATCACTTGAAGTCATCACGAAGAGTGGTCGCCCCAGGCACTAAGGTAAGGGTCAGTCATGCATTGCATCTCTTACCTGTGGATGATTAGATTGGTGCTCATGACACAGGCTCCCGCGCCCGCCAGAAGCGCCCGGCAACAGCACGATCGAGAGATCGTCGTTCTGGCCGTTCCGGCCTTCGGCGCACTCGTCGCCGAGCCCCTCTTCGTCCTTGCCGACAGCGCGATCGTCGGCCATCTGGGCACGGCGCAACTTGCCGGTCTCGGCGTCGCCTCAGCTCTCCTCATGACAGCCGTCAGCATCTTCGTCTTCCTCGCTTACGCCACCACGGCCGCCGTCGCCCGACGTGTTGGCGCGGGCGATCTCTCAGCCGCCATCCGCCAGGGCATGGACGGGATCTGGCTAGCGTTACTGCTCGGCGCCACCGTCATCGCGATCGTCCTGCCCGCAGCACCAGCGATCGTGGAACTCTTCGGCGCCTCCGACACCGCAGCCCCATACGCGACCACCTACCTGCGGATCTCGTCATTCGGCATACCGGCCATGCTGGTTGTCCTTGCCGCGACGGGTGTCCTGCGTGGGCTGCAGGACACCCGGACACCTCTGTACGTCGCCATCGCGGGCTTCCTCGCCAACGCCGCCCTCAACGTGGGACTCGTCTATGGCGCCGACCTCGGCATCTCGGGTTCCGCGTGGGGCACCGTCATCGCACAATGCGGCATGGCCGCCGCCTATCTGGTGGTCGTCGTCCGCGGTGCCCGTCAGCACGGAGCCTCCCTACGCCCCGACGCCGCCGGGATCCGTGCCTCTGCTCAAGCCGGCGTCCCACTACTGGTCCGCACACTCTCCCTGCGAGCGATCCTGATGATCGCCACAGCTGTCGCGGCCCGCCTCGGCGACGCCGACATCGCGGCACACCAGATCATCCTGTCCCTGTGGAGCCTGATGGCCTTCGCCCTCGACGCGATCGCAATCGCGGGGCAAGCCATCATCGGACGCTATCTGGGCGCCGACGATCCCCAAGGAGCCCGAGCCGTCTGCCGTCGCATGGTGGAATGGGGCATCGCGGCCGGCGTCGTGCTCGGTCTGCTTGTGGTCATCGCCCGTCCACTCTTCCTGCCTCTGTTCACCAGTGATCCGATCGTCACGGACGCCGCCCTGCCGGCGCTTCTCATGGTGGCGCTCTCCCAGCCGATCTGCGGGATCGTCTTCGTCCTGGACGGTGTCCTGATGGGAGCGGGCGATGGAACGTACCTCGCCCGGGCGATGGTGCTCACCTTGGTGGTCTTCACCCCCGTGGCGCTGCTTGTCCCTACGGTCGGTGGCGGTCTCACCGTCCTCTGGGGAGCGATGACTTTGATGATGGCAGTCCGGATGCTGACCCTCTGGCTCCGTTCTCGCTCGGGCCAGTGGCTGGTCACGGGTGCCACCCGCTGACCGTTTCACGTGAAACCGGCGTTTCACGTGAAACATGGCCTCCCTGTGGGCCAAGGCCCTTGGCACGCGGAAGGGGCCGCACCCTGGCTGGGTGCGGCCCCTTCTCAGCTGTTCAGCCAAAATCCGGCGATCAGGCCGCGACGACCTCGATGTTGACCTTGGCGGCAACCTCGGGGTGCAGACGCACGGACGTCTCGTGGGCGCCCAGCGTCTTGATCGGCGTGCCCAGCTCAATGCGGCGCTTGTCGACCTCGGGGCCACCGGAAGCCTTGATCGCGGAAGCGATGTCGGCCGGAGTGACGGAACCGAAGAGACGACCGGCGTCGCCGGAGCGAACGGCCAGACGGACCTTGACGCCCTCGAGCTGGGCCTTCACGGAGTTGGCCTGCTCGATGGTCTGGATCTCGTGGATCTTGCGAGCACGACGGATCTGCTCGACGTCCTTCTCGCCACCCTTGGTCCAGCGGATAGCGAACTTCCGCGGGATCAGGTAGTTGCGAGCGTAGCCGTCCTTGACGTCGACGACGTCGCCCGCGGCACCGAGGCCGGAGACCTCGTGGGTGAGGATGATCTTCATGTGTCAGTCACCCTTCCCTTATCGCGCGGTGGAGGTGTAGGGCAGCAGCGCCATCTCACGGCTGTTCTTCACGGCCGTGGCGACGTCACGCTGGTGCTGCGTGCAGTTGCCGGTCACGCGGCGGGCACGGATCTTGCCGCGGTCGGAAATGAACTTCCGCAGCATGTTCGTGTCCTTGTAGTCCACGTACGTGACCTTGTCCTTGCAGAAAGCGCAGACCTTCTTCTTCGGCTTGCGCACAGGCGGCTTCGCCATGGTGTATCTCCTGTGTGATCAAGAAGTGTGGGTACGGCCCACCCTCGGCCCGAGGGCCTAGAAGGGGGGCTCGTCCGAGTAGCCGCCACCGCTGCCGCCGGAGTTTCCACCCCAGCCGCCGCCACCGCCGCCACCGCCGCCACCGCCCTGGTTGCCGCCGGCGGGTGTGCCGGTCGCCCACGGGTCGTCGGCAGGAGCTGCGCCGCCGCCCTGCTGGCCGCCGCCGGAGCCTCCGCCCCAGCTGCCGCCACCCTGGGCGCCACCGCCACCGCCACCGCCATAACCGCCCTGACCCTGCCCACCGCGACCGGTGGTCTTGGTGACCTTGGCCGTGGCATTGCGCAGGCTGGCGCCGACTTCCTCGACGTCCAGTTCGTAGACCGTGCGCTTGACGCCCTCACGGTCCTCGTAAGACCGCTGCTTCAGGCGGCCCTGCACGACGACGCGCATGCCTCGCTGGAGCGACTCGGCGACGTTCTCCGCAGCCTGACGCCAGACCGAGCAGGTCAGGAACAGGCTTTCGCCGTCCTTCCACTCGTTGGTCTGACGGTCGAAAGTGCGAGGAGTGGACGCGACACGGAACTTCGCGACCGCCGCACCGGAGGGGGTGAAGCGCAGCTCGGGGTCGTCGACAAGATTGCCGACGACCGTGATGACGGTCTCGCCTGCCATGGGGGAACCTCTCGGCGGGTTTGCTGCTGGCTGCTAGTGCTGCTACTCGAATCCCGATATCAACTGAGCGGGAGAGCTCAGTGGGTCTCGGGGCGGAGGACCTTGGTCCGGAGGACCGACTCGTTCAGGTTCAGCTGCCGGTCGAGCTCCTTGACGACCGCAGGCTCGGCCTGCAGGTCGATGACCGAGTAGATGCCCTCAGGCTTCTTCTTGATCTCGTACGAGAGACGACGACGGCCCCAGGTGTCGACCTTCTCGACCTTTCCGTTGCCCTCGCGGACGACGGAGAGGAAGTTCTCGATCAGGGGGGCGACAGCGCGCTCCTCCAGATCGGGGTCGAGGATGACCATCACCTCGTAGTGACGCATGTGGAACCCACCTCCTTTGGACTCAGCGGCCACGGTCGTTCCGTGGCAGGAGGGTTGTGATGCGTACGCAACGGTATCGGCCGCCACTGACAATCGGGGTTCCTCGGAGGATTCCTCAGCCGTGACGTGGGCAGACACCGGTGCAGACGGTACAGCCTACCCGCATACCGGCTTCCGGTTGAAATCCGGCCGCCTGGACCGTCAATCTGTACCCATCGGGTGTGTATGGCGCTACGATGCGCCGCCTTTCGCAGGAGGTGCCCCATGGCACAAGCATTGCGACCCAACACCGTCGGAGGACTGTTCGCCACGGACGGCAAGTCCCACCCTCTCCAGGACACACTGCTCGCGGTGACCCTGGTACTGGGCATCACTTCGTTCGTCACGGCGATGTTCGACGACCTGCACCTGCTCAGCTCCTGGACCGGCCTGGTGGGAATCCTCACCGGCGCGTACGGGCAGTGGATCTCGGTGACGACCCGGGAACGCTTCGGGCTGATCCTCGGCCTCGGCGCATCAGGGGTCGGCTTCTTCCTCGGCATGGCGCACGGCGGTCTCTTCGGCGGGGTCGTCGGCTGACGCCACGGACACCGCTCTCCAACCCTTCATAGAGGCACCACGGAACGCCTCGGCGCCCACAGGCCGGGGCGAAGTGCCGTATGCCCAGTCGAGGCGCTCGCAAGGCGCAGTAGGCTTCGCCGCGAGAGCCGGAGCCCCTGTACCCATGGGGACACACCAGCCCGAGGAGCGCCCCGAATGAGCCTGACCCTGAGGACGATCAGTCGCGAGCAGCATCTGGCATACATCCAGAGCCTGCCGTCGGCTAGCCACATGCAGGTTCCGGCCTGGGCGGAGGTCAAGGCGGAGTGGCGCTCCGAGAGCCTCGGTTGGTTCGACGATCGCAGCGGCGACTTGGTCGGCGCGGGGCTCGTCCTCTATCGGCAGCTGCCCAAGATCAAGCGCTATCTCGCGTATCTGCCCGAGGGCCCGGTCATCAACTGGTTCGCGCCGAATCTCACCGAGTGGCTGGAACCGATGCTCGCGCACCTCAAGCAACAGGGCGCCTTCTCCGTGAAGATGGGCCCGCCGGTCATCATCCGGCGCTGGGAGGCGGGCTCCATCAAGCAGGGCATCCAGAGCCCGGATGTGAAGCGACTGCGGGACATCGAGGCCGACTTCATCGAACCGCGCGCCTTCGAGGTGGCCGACAAACTGCGCCGCATGGGCTGGCAGCAGGGCGAGGACGGGGGCGCCGGCTTCGGTGACGTACAGCCCCGCTATGTCTTCCAGGTGCCCCTGGCGAACCGCTCGCTGGAGGAGGTCCACAAGAACTTCAACCAGCTGTGGCGCCGCAACATCAAGAAGGCCGAGAAGGCGGGCGTCGAGGTCGTCCAGGGCGGCTACCAGGACCTTGAGGAATGGCAGCGGCTCTACGAGATCACTGCCGTGCGCGATCACTTCCGGCCGCGCCCGCTGTCGTACTTCCAGCGTATGTGGACGGCCCTCAACACCGAGGACCCCAACCGCATGCGGCTGTACTTCGCCCAGCACGAAGGCGTGAATCTGTCGGCGGCGACGATGCTGATCGTCGGCGGGCATGTCTGGTACTCCTACGGCGCCTCCGACAACATCGGCCGTGAGGTCCGGCCCTCGAACGCGATGCAGTGGCGGATGCTCCGTGACGCCTACGCGCTCGGCGCGACCGCCTACGACCTGCGGGGCATCTCCGACTCGCTGGACGAGACCGACCACCTCTTCGGCCTGATCCAGTTCAAGGTGGGCACGGGCGGCCAGGCCGCCGAGTACCTCGGCGAGTGGGACTTCCCGCTCAACAAGCTGCTCCACAAGGCGCTCGACATCTACATGTCGCGCCGCTGACGTCGCGTTCCTCGCTTCAATAGCACCCATACCTCTGATACACCGCAGCCCCGAGAAAGGTTCCAGGTCCGGCCATGGCGCTCACGCTCTACGTCGACACCGCGCGCTGGCGGGCGCACCACAAGCACGTGCAGGAGCAGTTCCCGGGGCTCGTCCCCGTCTGCAAGGGCAATGGCTACGGCTTCGGGCACGAGCGGCTGGCGGAGGAGGCCACTCGCCTGGGCTCGGACGTCCTCGCCGTGGGCACGACGTACGAGGCCGCCCGGATAAGGGACTGGTTCGGCGGTGACCTGCTGGTGCTGACGCCGTACCGGCGCGGCGAGGAGCCCGTGCCGCTGCCCGACCGGGTCATCCGCTCGGTGTCCTCGATCGACGGGGTCTACGGCCTCGTGGGTGCGCGCGTGGTCATCGAGGTGATGTCCTCGATGAAGCGCCATGGCATCAGCGAGCAGGACCTGCCCCAGTTGCACGCGGCCATAGAGAACGTCCGCCTGGAGGGCTTCGCCATCCACCTGCCGCTGGACCGCACCGACGGCTCGGACGCCGTCGAGGAGGTCATCGGCTGGATGGACCGGCTGCGCGCGGCCCGGTTGCCGCTGCACACGATGTTCGTCAGCCACCTCAAGGCCGAGGACCTCGCCCGGCTCCAACAGCAGTTCCCGCAGACCCGCTTCCGCGCCCGTATCGGTACACGGCTGTGGCTCGGCGACCACGATGCCACGGAGTACCGCGGTGCCGTCCTGGACGTCACGCGCGTGACCAAGGGCGACCGCTTCGGCTACCGGCAGCAAAAGGCCGCCTCCGACGGCTTCCTGGTGGTCGTGGCGGGCGGAACGTCGCACGGGGTGGGCCTGGAGGCCCCCAAGGCGCTGCACGGCGTCATGCCGCGGGCCAAGGGCGTCGCCCGGGCCGGCCTCGCCACCGTCAACCGGAACCTTTCTCCGTTCGTCTGGGGCGGCAAGCAGCGCTGGTTCGCCGAGCCGCCGCACATGCAGGTGTCGATCCTGTTCGTGCCCGCCGACGCCGCGGAGCCGACGGTCGGCGACGAGCTGGTGGCCCATCTGCGGCACACCACCACGCAGTTCGACCGGATCGTCGACCGCTGAGCACTCTCGGACAACCGAAAGGCCGTACACGGAGCTTCGTGTACGGCCTTTCGTATGGGCCATGCTGGGCCACCCTCGCGGCGTTCGCTCAGAGCGAACTGCCGGTGGAGGGCGGTGTGGGCGCCCCGGCCACCCGGCTGCCCCACTCCACCTGAGGCCCGTCGAGGTGGGCCGCGTGCCGCGGCGGATGCGCGGAGGGGCCGAGAACGAAGACGTCCTCCGCGCCGTCGAGCACGCCGCCGGAGGGGTCGTCGTCACCGGCCAGGCGTACCACGTCCCGCTCGGGCATGAGGATGTCGCGCACGACCACCGCACACAGGTACAGCGTGCCCAGCAGGTGCAGGGCGATGGACCAGTGGTAGCCGTCGGTCGGCAGGCCCTTGTGGGCGTCTCCGCTGGTGGTGTACGCGAGGTACAACCAGATCCCCAGGAAGTACGCCGCCTCGCACGCCTGCCAGATCAGGAAGTCCCGCCACTTCGGCCGGGCCAACGCGGCCAGCGGCACCAGCCACAGGACGTACTGCGGCGAGTACACCTTGTTGGTGAGGATGAAGGCCGCGACGATCAGAAAGGCGAGCTGGGCGAAGCGCGGGCGGCGCGGAGCGGTCAGCACCAATGCCGCGACACCGGCGCAGCACAGCAGCATCAGCAGCGTGGCCATGGTGTTGACGGTGTCGGTGCTGGGCGGGTCGTTCGAGTTCTGGGCCCAGATCAGCCAGAAGGAACCGAAGTCGACGCCTCGCTCCTGGCTGAACGTGTAGAACTTCGACCAGCCGTCGAAAGCGAAGAACATCACCGGCAGGTTCACCACCAGCCAGGCGACCACCGCGCCCGCCAGGGCCGTGCCGAACTGCCGCCACTTGCCCGCGCGCCAGCACAGCAGGAGCAAGGGGCCGAGCAGGAGAAAGGGATAGAGCTTGGCGGCCGTGGCAAGCCCCAGCAGGACGCCGAATGCGAGAGAGCGCCCCCGGGACCACATCAGCATCGCGGCGGCCGTCAGAGCGACTGCCAGAAGGTCCCAGTTGATGGTGGCGGTCAGGGCGACGGCAGGCGCCAGGGCGACGAGCAGACCGTCCCAGGGGCGCCGGGCATGGGTACGGGTCACGCATACGGCGATGACGGCGGCGCACGCCATCAGCATCCCGGCGTTGACCATCCAGTACCACTGCTCCTGGTCCTGGATGCTGCCGCTGCCGGGTGTGAGCCACGAGGCGACCTCCATGAACACACCGGTGAGCACCGGGTATTCGAGGTACTGCATGTCACCGGGCAGCTTGTCGAAGTACGGGACGAGCCCGTCGGCGAAGCCACGCCCCTGGTACAGGTGCGGGATGTCGGAGTAACAGGCGTGCGTGTACTGCGAACTGGCGCCGAAGAACCAGGCGCCGTTGTAGCAGGGTGCTTTCTGGACCAGGCCGAGGACGAACATGCCGATCGCCACCAGAGCGATCACCCGGACGGGAGTCCACCAGGACCTTCCGAGCAGGGCGTGCCGCCCCAGGGGGCCACCGATCAGTTCACTGCCGGCCGCGGCGACCGCGTCGTCCTTCGTCGGCCGCACCGGCTCGGGCTCGTGCACGCTCGCTTGCGTCGATTCTGCGCTGGGCATGTCGCACATCCTGCCGTACGCACCTGAGAACCGGTGCGGGGTCGGCGACGGGCGTCCGGCTCGCCCTGTTCCACGACGGTACGCGCGCGCGTGTGCGTGTGACGGCCACGACAGGCTGCCTGTCTCGACGGCTTGTCCACCCGGTCGGCTGGTCCGTCACATCAGCTTGTCGGTGACGCCAGCTTGTCGATCCAGTGGCCCGGACACCTCTCCTGGGTACGGACCACGCCGAAGATCACCGAGTCACTGAGCGGGCCGGGCTTCTGGAAGCACACCTTCCACTGCTGCGGGGTGACTCGCTCGAGCTGGCCCCCACCGTTCGCTTCGCTGAGGCCGTACCCATAGCGCGCCTGTACGGCCGCGTCGAGTGCGGCGGGCAGACGCTTGCCCACCTGACTGGGCAGCGGGGCCCTGGGACTCGCTGCCGGGGCGGTGGACGCCGCGGACTCGCCCACCCCGGAGCCGGCGCAGCCGGCCGTTGCGGCGAGGCAGGCGGCGAGCACCGCCCCGGACACCGCTCGGCGGGAGGCTGTGTGGTTCAACTGGCGCATCCTTCGTCTCCTCCAGACGTCCAAGGCACGTTTCTCTCCCCGGCCGTCCAGGCCCGTCCTCTCCTCGGCTGTCCGAGGCACGTCCTCCTGCCATCCGAGCAGGTGGACGAGAGTGGTGGGGGGGGGCCCCGCCCCCCCCCCCCCCGCACCGCCCCCGGCCCCGGGGGCCCCCCCCCCCCCCCCCGCCCCCCCCCCCCCC
>Ga0307514_10004639_pt1 | contig 12599 bp, 8 predicted proteins | sample 16_EM_MG_FD_203088 | JGI IMG/M metagenome (GOLD analysis project Ga0307514, IMG submission 203088) | Populus trichocarpa ectomycorrhiza microbial communities from riparian zone in the Pacific Northwest, United States - 16_EM | ecosystem: Host-associated > Plants > Roots > Unclassified | place...
GTTGAATATCATGAGGGTGAACCCATGACTTCGAGAAGACCTTCACCTAGCATCTATATCCATGATCAAACAGCTTCTAGGGCAGCAACCTACCAAATAGGAAAACCGTCTGCTATCAAAACAAGCCGCTGACCACTGAAAATGCGCCTTTTTAAGAATTAAGGAATTTTCTCGATTTATCCTATCCTGAACGCCCCCCACCCCTCAATCCGCTGCAATACCCTCCTCCTAAGTATCCTCTTTATTACTGAAATATCTCTAATAGCTCTAGGGGCCCTAATACACTCCCCTCTGGGCTTCATGGTCACTTCCATCTGGGTGGTTTGCCAGCCTCCCATGGGGCCGTTTCAACTCCCTCACAGCAACCACCGCAACCCTATGCTCACCAGTCCAACTCAGTGTCCAACTTAGTTACCCTACGTTCTTCAATATCTAATCCAGCGTCAGTTTAGCGCATCCTGCCTAGGATCTAGCCTAGCATCCAATCTGCATCTAATAATGCAAGACCTGACCTAGTACCTAACATAGCATCCAGCCCAGTGCTCTCAGCACCCTGCACTAATATCAGTTATAATTGCGCTGAGTACATGGTAATTTTAAAGGGTTTAAAATGCCTTGAGAAAGACCAGTATATCACCATAGCCAAAACGGCTATTGGAGTCCAAAATGGAGGGTTATTGGAGCTCAAAATGGAGTGTATTGGAGCTCCAGGGTGATTAGACACCTCTGTTAGAGGTGAGCTGGTAATCAGGTCTAATTAGGTGGATAGCCGGGGATATAGTAGATATTAGGTGTCGTGTGAGGGTAATTATCACCATAATCACCAACTCGAGCCTAAGTCGTGCTGGATAACAGTGTAGAGGTATCGATAGGATACTAGTATATTCAGAACAAGAAGAATGCTCGAAGAGCTCTGCAACTATGGTACAGGATGGGCAAATATATAGGCAATGCAGGGTTGCTATCTCAGGCCACCCACCCACCTACGTAAGCTCAATCCCAGCTCATATCTCAGCCATAACAACCTCTCCAGGGGGTTAGGGTCCTCTGGACAGGGGTCATATTGAGGAGGTGGCTTTTGGGTACTGCATTGAATATGGCAGGGCATGAGGGTAACCATGTTGTAGAGCGTATTTACTTCCATAGTTTTGAATATAGCTGGGATCACTATCGTCATAATATATCACGAGATGTGGCTGGAGGTGTTGCTGCCGGGCTGCAGGGATGGCCAGAAGCTGATGGCTGGCCAATACCAGGCCCTGGATGGTAGCTATCTTCATGAACCAGGGAACCTCAAGCAGCAGAAGGCCGAGTTCAGGGTAACCAAATATTGTTACGAAATTGATTGCTACGTTCGGAAATCGTAAAGATACCCCGCAAATTGGACCTCTATGATTACAAACCATTTCCTAACCATTTCCTCACCATTTCCTTACCTCATAATTTTCTGCTTTCAGAAGCATTTCCGAGCTCTTTTCCTACTTATACAGGTGTTTGCTTGTGCCTATTTGATACCCTACCTATCTCGGAATGACATCACACTACCAAACTGCACTTCTACGCACTACCAAGTGCCTATGCCCTGCCTCCCCCACCATACCCAAGGAGCGCCTCCGTGAGAACTTTGTGCGAAATCTATGACTAGAGTGATGAGAATTGTGCATATAACATGTGGTACTAGCGCAAAGCTTAATTTTGTGTGAAGCGATTATCCATAGGACTGCTCCAGAAATTGGATAGAAATGGGATGGACATTGGGGGGGAATGTGAAGGAAGTGTCAAGGAAATGGTTATGAAATGCTACTGCCGGGGTGTACCATCCCTCACATTTCAAAACACTTACTTTTGACTAGTAGCTGGTTGCAGGGTTAACCATCAAAGCATCTATATGGTCGGGTCCATAGTTAGCACTGGATACGTAAATCTCCCATGCTGGAGCTCCAGTTTGCTATTGAGCTGTATTTATGTAGGTAAACTTTCGGAGCAATTGGCAAATGCCTGTTGGTGCTGCTCAATCGTAGTTTTTTTCAAAAACTTTTTCAAATTTTTTTAAAATCAAAATCGTGCGTCTCCCTGGTAGGAGGGAGGGGGGTATGACGAGCTCCCAGAATCTCGACTGGATTCAAGGGAGGGCAATTGAATCTGTCGACCCACGCAGTACAAAGCAAAATTGTTATGTAATATATGTTATCCTCCGCTTGGTTCTCGGTGGTCCCCTTGGTCCCTGACGCTCTCAGTAACAGGTATCCCCCACATTGCCCCACTGGTTCCGCTCGCCCTCCTCCTTTTCCCAGCGCGGTACGTCCAGGTCATCTTTTGGCTCCCCGGATCAGCTCGTGCTGATGGTGGGGGCACTGGAAAGGCGGTCCAGTCTGCTCTGGTGCCTCGCAGTGTTTGCAGGCCGTTGTGTCGTAGCGGCTCAGTTTGTGCATCCAAGTGTGGGAAATGCATAGTTTGGCTGTCCAATAATGCTACAACATGCGCATTATTCTGACCAGTCCCTGACTCACAATTAATGTGCGTAACTAGAGTGGTTGTGGGAATAGTGCCCACCTAACATATTATGGTGCAGGTCCAGGAAGTAGAGATTAAATTGTTTCAAAAATCCAATTGTTATGCTAATAGACTCAATTAGAACCAGAGTTATACTGAATATGCATGGGAGTAATTTGTAAGTACTATTTTGAGGCAGGGAGAGACATATGAGGTGGCAAGGAAATGAAGGTAGGACTTTAAGCATGTATGGACCACAGAGTGATATGTTGGTAATATAATCTCAATAAACATATGGACTCAATGTAGCATGTAATATGTGATCTAGTATAGTAAAATCCTATTCATACTATACGATGGTTAAGCAAGCGTAGTAGATAAACTTGTATAGGTAGAGTAGAAGGAACCACTCATGGTTCCTTCAGGGCGGCATGGCGACACCAGAGCTATAGATAAAGTGGCTCTCTGGTAGCTCTCCACAGAGCAGATCACCTCAATATACATCATCATCGTTGGGGGATTCACTTGGAGCTTCCAGGTTTGACGCTTCTCATAGAGAGGCTAGTTTGAGTTAAGCGTAACTGGTGTAGTTTTATTAGAGTCAAGTGTGAACTTACTGAATCTAAGGTATAGAGCGATGCTGCTGTGACCTATGTATATAAAGGAGTTTTCAATCAATAGTAAGGGTATTCTGGCAATCAAGGCACTATTGGTGGTGGACGTGGAGCCTGCTAAGGTGGAATGGTGCGATATCACGAAAATCACTAATATGGTACGTACAGGTGTAGAGCTGAGCCTAGAAAGTTGCCCATGCATACATAGGAAAATAGGAGGGACTTCTACCAATCAGGTGGTATCCCCCCAGTCTGTATCTCGGCCGTAACAATAAAATTAAACACAAATTACAGCATATATATTTGGCTTAAGTTTATTTATAATTCCTAAACTTTCCCCAGTTACCTGATAATGTATAAATACTTTTGGAATAACAGCATTGCGCTATTTATACTAGTGACGTCACCCTCAATGCTACAAGGCTCCTCTATGTCTATGACTCACGTCCCTATATATATGTTAATCTTCTATATATCCTACTAGAATTTTATTAATGCCAGGCCATTGGCCGTGATACTTGGTCTTATGGTACATGTTATAGCTAAAGTACATTGAGTTCCATACGTTTTCTATACATGCTTAAATCCCTACCTTAATTCCCTCATATATCTCTCGCTACCTCAAAACATTATTTTTTTTGAGTCTATACGCCCTATTATTACTCTGGTTCTAACTTGAGTTTATTCACATGACAATTGGATTTTTGAAACAATTTAATCCCTACTGCCTGGGGGTGCGTCATAATCAGCCTGGGTATGCACATCGGAGGTCCTGACGCAAGGTTACGCAGAACATACTTCAGCAGCTACATATACTAATAACGAACCTCCTCGAGAATAGTGCAGCCAGACTAGATTCTCTCCTAGGTCTTAAGTATATTCATGATTTTATGTAATTTATTCTACTGTAGGGTCTGCCACATGCTGTTACCCTCAACATGCATATTAGAAAGTTTGTAAGTTACCATACTATATATAGCCTAAGGCTCCCTTCGGGGGAAACGCGTATAGACTCAAAAGGGGGATACTATAAGGTCTGTTTCCATTTTGGTTCACACATGCTACCTCTAGCTCCTGGGTACCTGCAGATTATTTGCTATAATCTGATTTCGTGCCACTATAGCCATACATAGCTTTCAATTAAGCACTGCAATTAGATACTTAAGTAATTAAATAACCTGCATCCCGGAAGTACATCATATCCTGGCGAAATACATTGATGTACAAAGATGCTCCATTCTCTCCCATAAGTCACTCTCCCCAACCGCTCTGGAAACCCCTAGTTGAGCTATATGTAAATGGGGTCAAGATAGGCCTCTATTTTTTCTCCTTGCATCTAACGAGCCTTGCCTAGGCCAGGATGGGGTGGTACTAAGATACCCCACATCTGTGCATGGGGGGTTATCTCAGAAATTCAATAGCATCTTATTAAGCCTTCCTCCTCCACACAGACAGCATATCCGACCCCTTCCCAGCCTTGTGTGTCCTCTCCGGCTTGTACCGCTCGACTAACTCAAAATCCTCACTCAGCAACTCATCATATGTATGGGATCTCAGGCCCCAAGGTGGTCCAGGGAGCTCGAGGGGCTTGTATAGTGGGTATTCTAGACAAATTAAGAGACCTGTGCCCTTTACAAGGAGGTTGGTCATTTGTTTGGCCCATTGAGGCCGCAAGGCTGGGTGGAGAGCACAGAGGAACTGTGATGGATGGAGTTAGCAATGTATACTTTCTCGGAATAAGCCTAAAATGTCATGATGTTAATATACTTGGTAGTTGGTGGGCTTTGTGCTAAGGCGCCCATCTCTGTTTTCTATTTTTAATCGACATGGGAGAACAGCGCCTTCGGCTGTTGCCATGAAGTGTCGTTATGATATATGCAGCGTGGGTGCTCCAAATCAGAGGGGTGGGTTGATGGGTAATCTCACCGTATAATCATAGATCAAATCCACTGCCCCCTCAGTCTGCCCCTCTTCCCCGACAATCTCCCTCTTAACCCAATCGTCCTTGAAATAATCCCCCAGAACAAATTCGATCTTCCCCTCCCCCTTTCCACTTCCTCCCTCTCGAAGCGATTTATAGCACTCCCTCGCTATCTCAACTGCCTTTTCAGCAATTTCCACCCCGAAGCTGTCAAATCCGTGCTCCGCAAGAAGCTTCACGTCGTGACCCTTTCCACAGCCTGGGACAATTGCACGTTTCTGTGCTTTATTTACTACGGACCAAATTGCGGTGGCAGCGGCGCCAGTGGATCCCACTGGCGCTGAGTTGGTGGTGGCAGAGGAGAGCAGGTCAATTAAGGCGGGGGATGGAAAGCCTTTATCCCATGGCAGGAAGTTGTCAACCCAGAGTGGGTTCCATTGCGTGGATTGCTCCTCTACGGGACTATTGAGGGTGGGGGGACGCACGGTCAACAGTGTGCATGTGGGAATAGAGGTGGAGATTGCACTGACCGATTGAAAGTTTGGGCGAGGCGAAGTTGGTCTGGGTCTGTGATTTGCTCCATTCTTACGATATGGCCTTACGGAGTTTGATCGGACACAAGTGCTAACTTAGGTACCGTAGTGCTTATATTTGTGGGCAGGTGGGCTAGATGAAAATTGGGCTGTATAAAAACTCAAAGGATTTTTTTGCCTGATTATTCGTCCTTAGCCGAGGCGGAAGTCAAATCCGTGTAACATCTGGACCTCACGTGTTCTAGTTGGATATCCAGAAATAACCGTACCAAAGTTTTAAAGTTGGATGTTTTCGTTCCCGCCACTCTTCACTCTAGCCTACGAGAGCACTTGCCGGAAATCCTCTCACTCGCTGACAAGAACTCTACACGTAGAAATAAAGCCATGGAATGTGAAGAACGTGTTTTTTGCATGCACATATTTAGAGTTCCGTTCACCAGAGAGAAAAGATTCTCAGAGCAAGAGTTCCATAGCATTTTATTTTAGGTTGTTTCATTGTATGAGATGCGAATACGAGTGTGAATGAGTTGATCGAATTTTTTTTGGGGGGGTCTATACGTCTATGGAGATCTAAGCTGCACTTCAGTCTGGTGTGGCACTTATGAGATTGCTACAAGCGGTGGTGATTGTAACTTAAGCTACCACACAAAAATAAATCGGTCTGGGCACGAGAACAATTGTATACTAGTATAGCTAATAGAATCAACCCAACGGAATTTTTTTTTTTTGAGTATATACGTCTTTCCTCAAGGGGAGCCATAGGCTATGAGACGGTAACCCAATGGATTTTTTTTTTAAGTCTACACGCCTTTCAGCCTTACTGTAGGCTATGATACTTACCGATAGGCTTAAGGCAACAGGTTTTGCTTGAGCCAGTAGACGCCAAGCCTTTTCCGATATGTCTTATCGATAATTCCCTGCCAAGTCCAGCCAGAAAGTTGGCTTCCATTTCCCATCCACAATGTCTGCCCCCACCCCCACCCCCTGGGAACTCGGTGTAGCCTATCTTCTCCACTCCTGGCCAGCCCTCACTCTCGCTGTAACTTCAAACTGGGGCGGTGCCAACTCCTCCGAAAAACGCGACTGGCTCTGCGGCGCTATCGCTGACATGTTCCCCCCACTGGACCAGAGCACCACTAGTTCCACCGGGGGGGATAACGGAGAGCCTGACGACTACGATGTGGAGGAGACACTTGCGCAGGTAATGCAGGATGAGTTTGAGGTGCGGGTTGAGGATGGCAGTATCGTACATGTATGTTGTATATGCCATTGTGGGGTTTGATCGTTGAAGTTGGATGCGTACTGATTTGACTCTTCCTTGGAGAAACAGATTGCGCAGCAGATTATACTACTTCGCACCGCATTGCTTCAAGGAAACTTCGGCGTAGTGGAACAGCTCCGGGAAAGGTTTGAGAAGAACAAGGATAAAGTACCAGTTGCGGGTGTACAGGAGGGAAATGAGGACGAGGATTCTGAGGGTGGGGGGGAGGGTAATGGTGAGGAGATGGGAGATGCGGACGGCGGAGTACTTCCGGCATCACCTGAGCTAGCTGGATCCATTGTTGATGAGGATGGGTTTGAACTTGTACAGAGCAGGAGGTGGAGATAGACCTAATTTCCCCGCCAATTTGCGGATTTTCTTTTCCCTCTGCGTTTTTCCCCTTTCAGACTTCGCCCACGTTTGGACGGCATAGACGGCATAAATTCCCCACAAAACTGTCCAAGACTTCAACTCGAATTGAATTGCTTGCTATGGTATAACAGAAGTACAAGTCACCTGGGAAGCTACGTGCGTTATTCAACATTCCCCATCTTCACCCTATCTTTTCCATGAAACCTCCTCTGCTGTTGGCACATACACATCCTTCTTCAACCTCACAAAATTTAACCCATCAAACACAGGCAGAATTACATTCTCCAACCTCACATCCCTCTCCACCTTCTTATTAAATTCATCCAACGTCTTCGCCTGATCTATCACCGCCTGTCCCTCCTTCGTCACTGGGTTTCGGCTACTTGAATCCGCCACTAATCCTCGGCGGAGGATATTATCCGCAATCAATATCCCCCCAGGGACGAGCAAGTTGAGGTTGAGAATGATATCGAGATAGTTGCGGTATCCCGGCTTGTCGGCATCTATAAAGATCAAGTCGAATTGTTTCCCGGCAAGTGTAGGGAGGGTTTCTGCTGCGAAGCCTTCAATGAGTGTGATGGGTGGATGGGTGGGGAATTTATATTTCTCGAAGGCGGCTCGAGCGAAGTCTGAGCTGATCCCCGGAAGATCGAGGGTGATAACCTGGGGGATGGGAGGTTTAGCAGGGGTGATTCAGGGCTTTGAAATGTGTGGAAGGTTCATCTCCGGCTTAGGGGAGCTTTTGTTGCCATACATACCTCAGCGCCGGGTACACCCTTCATACCCTCTGCAAAGCAAAGTGCAGAATAACCCGTGAAGGATCCAATCTCAAGAACTATACAACGCAAATTCGGTCAGGTACATTACTCTTTGTACTCTCTGAGGTTGAAGCCCCTACCTTTCTTTACTCCCATCACCTTGGTGAACCAGACCAATAATTTCGCCTAAGAAGTATATACGTTCGTCAGTATCCCTGGTTGCGCCCCGGTTTGACCCCCCCAAGGGTCACAACCCACTAAATCTGATATATTGAGGAAAGTAGAAACCCACTTGTAAAGGATGCACCATCATAATCACTTCTGCGTTATTCTCCTCTGCCCATTTTGTTGACTCAACTCGGTGCTGGTCAATATGTGGTGCCACAGCCGTAGAGTGCAGAATTCCATAGTCGTATTGGGCCTCAGTAACTTCGGCATTGGGGAATAGCTCAGTTGCGAGATGCATTGCTCCGGGCGTATGTTATTTTAGTACTAGGATAGAAGATACGTATAGAGTCTCAAGCAGGAGGGAGGAGCCTTTTGTGAGTAGATATACCAGGTTGCTGTGGGGTTACCTGCTTGCGGGAGACGAGTATCCGTTATACCCGTACAGTATTTGCAGATCCTTGTCACTGTTATTACCCATGCTGGCTTTACATATCTAACTTAGATAGTAGTAGGGGAAAGGCAATTATCAAGCATAAAAATGACATTGAGTCTCCCTTCGGCCAAAAAAAAAAAAGAGTGAAATCCTGAATAATAAAGAGGGGCTTGGCATACGTAAGTAAGACTAATACCTATCCTACACTGATTACTAAGTACTTGTGGTAAAACTAATGGCATCACCAGAAACCCTCGGCCCAAGAGGGTCTTGGCATGAGACTAACCAGAAACTGTACATAGGTTGCCCGGATTGCCGGATTACAGATCTCTTTGCATTACAAATACCATATAAAGTATCTTCTATAATCATCAATGTTGTACTTGGTCAAACACCTAGCACTACAACCCTGCGAGGCACGCTGCAACCATCCTTCTGACTGCCGAACCCGGTGGTCTGATGACTTACATACATATAGATTGAGGCCAATGGGATTGTACCTAGACGTGGAGAGAACTCGAGTGTCCCATGAATTACCACACACTGCATGCACGCAGGTCTTCATATCTCTATTGGGCAGTTTGGTTATCTGCAGTAACTGCAGCGTGCGGTAATTCATGGGACACCGGAGTATAGTGCATACTTCTTGAGTTTATTTCCCTATGAGAGGGCTAAGTCTGGTTGTACGAGTGCCATTGACCTACCTAGCTCATTCGCAATTTTTCTGACCTAACTTCTCACATCCCTAGCCTGGGCACCCACATCCCAACCACTTGAAACTCTGCCTACTAGGTATCAGAGGAATCTCTTGATAGCGTACTACCGGTAGGTAGCGGCATGTTGTTGTTGGGTGTTTGGGAGCTCTTGGCTTGCTTACTACGTATATACAGTAAGTACTGTACTTAATCCATGCATTTTCTTAGCCTCGAGTGTCAGGGCGACGATTCACAGTTTTGACACCCAGTCAACAGCCGACAGCCTTTCCAACACACATCCGAGCCCCATAATCGATACAACCACTGAAGTATAAGCTGATACCCCCTTCCAAGTAGACCCATGGTTTCGTCGATAAGTTGGCAAGTTACGTCTCGGCCACAAATACAATCCATCCCCGGGTATGCTGTTTGTATCATACGTACAGTAGTACCTCATTAACCCGTCTTAATAACGGCGACTTTCCCCCAACTTTCGTCTGGCAATATTAAGTGACCAGCTAGCCCAAACCCCTACAGCCCACAATTGGGGCAGCACTAGGCTAGGTATCCTCAGTGAAAGTCTGGTGCAGGGCTCCCTTATTGTGTAGAGTTGCTGGGGTTTGTTAGAGAAGTGGGTGGAGTCCTCAAGATCTGAGTGTTCTAAAGCAACTATGCATCAATCAAAAGCTCAGTTTGCACCGACCCAATGCAAGTAGCAAACAAGAGATCACCGTCTCACCAGTATAACCAACCACTCTTTTCTTTAAGCTCAAGCAGCTCTGCCTGATAGCAGCCGCCCGTGGTAGCTTTCATAACCAGAATCCCTCCGGCTGTCCGTAATGGCAACTGCTATTGTTTAATGGTGCAGCTGCAGGGCGGGAAGTGATATTTCCCTTCCTACCACCACCGTATCGAACCACTACGACTCTCAGAACAATGGCCGCCTTGCCATCATTGGTATATTTCAAGCCATCGGATCTTTCGAAGCTGTAGTGCTCTTTCCCATCATTAGTGCACTTGGAGCCGCTAGGTCCAGAATGCCACCCCAATGGGAAATTTCCTCTGAAGCTCGTAAGGGAAATTTGACCCTCGGTGAGGGTAATTGCTGGTGAAATTCGGTTTTGAACCTGATGTGAGTCTTGTTGTGGTGCTCTCCCTTCCTCGAATTCTTGTCAGTGGATAACTCGAACTGTGATGGTACTCAGTTCTGTTCTCGTTCCCAGCTCAGTTCCATCTCAGAACCATATATGAAACGGTAACCGAATATAGACTTGGTGCTTACCTCTCATAAGTCCCAATGAATGTTCGCTTGTACTGTGTTCCGTACTTATCTATGCATAGTAGGAATGATCTCTGAAGAACAGATAAGAATTAATTGAGGGGTCTCAGTACGTGTGCTAGTTCCGCCGATTCTCAGAGTCTAATCATCAGCAGGAACCAAGGGTATAATACAGAGGCTGGGCACGAGAACACAGCGGGAAGGCATGGCTGATTGGGTTCAATAGCTAATATTGATGCGTGTCAGCCTTCACCCAGGCACTTGCAAGGAAAATTACAATAGTTTTTGGATATTCCTCTTTGGATAGTAAGCAGGCCCAACATCAGAACATCAGTGCCCGTAGGGTTCGAGACCAAGCAGGATTCCTTCACTTTGTCCATAAATCACCAGTAAGTTTATAAGATAAGCTTTAGCATCCACTCTGCTAAGTGCAAGCATTGGATATATACATACGAGCAGAGTAGATAGCATTGCTAACAAGATAAGGCCCTCTTGTTACCTCTTTGTATCTCTTTGCTGCCCTACGCATCCACTGGTACCTCAACTATCATTGTATGTCAATAGAAATCCCTCCCTCTAGGAGAAATAGAAATAAATTGTCCTTCGTCCAGGCTTACTACCTGCTACGTTTCCGTGTGCTAACTTATTGACCGCGAATTTATTTATTCTTTCCCAGGTAATGAAATGTTACCTTATTCAACAGATAAAGTACAAAATATTGAATATATCGCTGCTCGTATGTCGATTACAACCCCATACTTGTACACGGGGCAAAATTGAGGCGCATACATCAAAAGGGAGAAGGCACGAAGAAACACAATGTGTTTGTAAAGCAGAATGAGGAGCTTCTTAGGCATTAGTACCCAATGCCATAAGTATCCTCCCCAACCAAAATATCCCCGAGTGTATCAACCTCTCCAGGTTTGTCAAACCATTCCTCATAAGTCACTGGGGCCTCTTCTTTGTGAATGACCTTTTCCATCTTACCATCCCCCGCCGTAACTTCAGCCTTGAGCTGCGCTTCCATGAATACCAGGAGTTTTTCTTTCAATGCAGCAGCCAGAGTAGCTCTTACACTACTGTGGCCACCAATATTATTTGCCTTCAGAGGTCCTTCTCCATCGCAATCGGCGGTTTTTAACTTGATATCACAAACAGGAGTGTTTGGGCGGCACGGGCTTTTCACTGTTCCCTGAAGCTCTTCTTGCTTGTGGCCGGTGAGATTTCGGGTACTTTCTCACTGCATTAGCATCTAATCCCAGATTGACTGCTCCAGTCAGGGGAGGGCGGGGATCTTGAGAAGGGAAATACGAACTCCTTGATAGGCCCGACAGCTGGTATAATTTCGTAACGGTTGCCGAACTTGTCAAGAGGCATGATGAACGAAAAACCTGTAATATCTGAATATTAGACTCTAGTCCATTATAATGCCCACTGCAGAAGATAGACTCATACAAAGATCCACCTGTGTTATAGGAATATCTTCCAATGGATGGGAGGGAGTGGACGTCGGCCGGCTCCCCCTAATAAAGTAGCTGGCCAGACTAGGTCACCACATGACGTTTGCAGGGCTTGCAACTTGCAATAATTGCCTCCACGAATGACTTCCGTATATGGAAGTCGGCAGAGACCAAGGAGCTGTTTTGGGCAATTAGACTTCTTGGCAAAACCGTTCCATACTTAACACTACAATAGCCCACAAAGGATGTTTTCATCACATTATGTATTACTCAAAACACTTAGGTGCCCTGGAATCCTTCATATAATTCTTCATGCTAATATCTTTGACTCGAGCCAAGTATACTACTCATAGTTATTCTGCCATACTTATTCCGTAATTGGACAGTGACGCTCCCGGAATAGGCAAAATTAATAAAGGGCAGCGCGATAGATTCTCCAGTCACGGTGACTCAATGCATGGAAACCACCCCCTACCTTAATCCGTGGAAGAAATGATTGTATTACTCAAAGAAGAGTGAAAAGAGCTGACTGCGGAAGTAGCTTCGGAAAGTATAACTGGGCAGATTGCAGCTTGTATTGCAGCAGAGGGTGGAAATAGATTCTGAATTTAG
>Ga0307514_10004640_pt1 | contig 12598 bp, 12 predicted proteins | sample 16_EM_MG_FD_203088 | JGI IMG/M metagenome (GOLD analysis project Ga0307514, IMG submission 203088) | Populus trichocarpa ectomycorrhiza microbial communities from riparian zone in the Pacific Northwest, United States - 16_EM | ecosystem: Host-associated > Plants > Roots > Unclassified | place...
TCATCTTGCCCCCCCCTCTCCTCTTGCCCCCCCCTCTCCTCTTGCCCACCCCTCTCCTTCCCCTCGTGGAAGGCACGGCCTCAAACGGCGGTTGAGGGAGTGACGACAACGACGTGCTGAGCGGCAGCAGGACCGTGGGGAAGCGGGTGGGGGAGCGGGTGTAGACAACCGGGGTGGAATAATTGTGGTTGGAAATATGTACCACAATTGTAGCTTTGCTGTGACATAAAATTAATAAGATGCATTCACGTAGTTTATGGAATGCATATACATATGCATATGCCAAGGCCCAGTTCGCATATGCGCACACATACGCATATATGCCCGCATATATATTATTCCCAAATAGGCAGGTGGAAAAGACTTTTGTTGTGAACCTCCGTACAAGTTACACGTATACTTACCATACTGTCACATAGACAAGCTGCAGAAGTTACATAAGATCACGAGTCAGCACGCTAGGCTTCACTAGGTAATTGGACCCGTAAGTACTTCCAGATCGGGTAGTCCCTTCCTGTTTAGTCTTAGCCCCAATGGGACGTAGAGTTTATGTTCGTTTTGTCCTGATCACTGACGAAGCAAGCAAGGGAATAGCCATAACAAAAATGAAAAAATCAATTCCTCCACTGGTTATGCCTATGATAGTTTCGATGGACTGGGGCGTCCGCAGAGAATGTCTAGTCCATATCTGTGCGAAAAAACTTCTATCAGATTTGAAACACACTTAGGTCAGACAGAGTATAACATACCCCACTCCACACTCACACTGCTTGTCTTGGGTTTATTGACAGAACGTTTTTTGGAAGAGGGAATGTCTCATCCATATAATGCGACCCTTTTTCGATATGGATGTATAGTTGGTTTCATACTCCATAGTACTGTCCGCATTGGTGGTATCAGGGTGCTGTATATAGTAGTCCCATAGCTTTTGCATGTTTTGTAAGTGCATCGACGACCATGTTTTGTGTAGCAATATAGTCAATTAAGTATTGGCCAGATTCCACCATATGTGTAATGAAACCTGCACAGACATAGATATGTTTTGTGCGTGGTCTATATCCTGTATGTTTCGCTAATGCAAGGGTATCCTGATTGCTGGAATAGAGTAAAGAAACCTTTTCAGTTGGATGTTTTCTAGTGGCTTCTGTACCCGCGATAAATTCCGCTCCTGTAGAGCTTAGGGAAATCAATCCCTGTCGTTTTAGATACCAGGACACACGCTCTCATAGACCTTCGGGATTTTGTGCAACCCATTGGGGAGGCATCAAAGTATCCGATTAGGAATGTTGGTACTGGAGTAGGTTGCGACGGATCTCATTCCTTCCTAGTGTCAAGGGAACAGTGCCATGGGAATGTAAATAACGGAATATGCGTATAATACCCACCCCGTGTCTTAAGGTGGGGTATGCGGGTAATTGTACCAGTTTGGTCACTGCATAGGCTATATCTATCTGGACGGGTCCCAGCGTTAGGTACATTAGTCGGCCAATTGCACGTTGGTGCACTCGAGTTTCTGCCTTGTTTAATGGAACATCGTCAGTTTTTGCGTCCCACCACTCCTTTGGATCCATTGGTATAGAGACTGGGGTAGCATTTGACAGAATAATCCTTCGAGTATATTTGGAGTCTGGGTCCAAATCTTTCCCTTGCTTCCTGAGTTTCACTTTTGTTTCCAACAATTAGGATATCATGTACATGTCCTAGTATGAACAGGAGATGGTAGAACCAGAGTGCTTGGTTTGGTGAGATTCGTTGTAGTCCCACCCCGTTGAGGTAATCACTCAAGCCTTCTCATCATTTGTTTGAGGCCGTAGATTAGCTTTAACATTAAGCAAACCATGCCAGGGTGACTAGGGCCCTCATATTTCTTCCTTTTGAAGGAATCTTTTTTTTTTGTTTTTTTAAAGAATCATTAATCGCATTCATCCTATATAGAATATGGCGATGGACTGCAGCTCCCGGCATGCCGGGTGGCCTCTCTCTTCCACACGGGCCAGTCCCTGCCCCCTCCGCTATCTACGTACAAAAAACCCCTTACATGACGAATTCCGCAACCGCCTCACACCATTCTTCGTCTTTCCACAACATCTCACTCACCCTGCCCTTCCCATCCCCTACCCACGCACACCTCATCAGATGCGCTGCATTCTGCGCCGTCCACCCGTCACAAACACACCACTGCTCTTCGCTCTTTCCCATCTCCCACAGCCACTGACGCTGGGGGCCTTTTGAAGGAATCATTAAGCGTATTCAGCCTATATAGACTATGACGATGGCCCGCAGCTCCCTGGGTTTTCCCTCGGGTAGCATAGCGCCCTCATCCTTCTGGTTGTGCTATGTATATCAGGAATCCTTTGAGTATGCCATGCCGTTGAAGAATGCCGAGACGAAATCACCTTGTTCGATTTACCAGTCATTGATAGCTAAAATAATTCGTAGGAATACCCTTATTGAAGTTTATGTATTAACCTTTTCAAATTCCTCACTTTAGTGATGTACAGTATTACGAGGATTAATATTGCGTTAGACAAGACCGCTACCTACTTCATGCCACTAGGTATGAGAGAAGATGACCTGCTATGTAAGTACACTGGGCCGGCCGGTAGTGAGACACTCGCATGTAGCTTCAAACATTAGATGAGGTTGCAAAAACAATTCGCGATACCTAGTCAGAACCGCGAGAAGTGCGTATGCACACGCTCCACAGAAAAACTGCGAGCCGTCATCCTAGGCCAGCACCCACATCAATATAGGTACTATGTAGTCTGGCCACAGCCAGCGTTCTTTCGCTACGGCTAGGCTCAGGGAGATACATATCCTCCCAGCCTTCTTCAACTGCCTACATGTACGGGGTGCGACCAGCGGAGTCCGTTGAGTTGGCATGGTTTTTTTTGAGGATCATTACTCGTATTCAGTCTATCTAGACTATGACGAGAGACAGCACCTACTAGTAGGTTATCCATCCACGGAGCCGGTCCCTGCTCCACTATTCCTTCTACTTAACATGCAAAAGACTATCTAACGCCGTACGAATCTCGCCACCTCCCGGCACTATTCCGGGTTCTGCCACGCCTCCTCAATGGACCTCCCCTTCCCGCTCCTCACTAGCGGACATCTCAGCAGGTGGGCAGCGTTCTGGGCTACCCCGTTGAGTTGACATCTACACCTTTATCCAACAATACCCCGCAGAATTCAGTGTGCCCTTGTTCCACCGCATAAAACAGTGGTGTGCGGCCAGCGGAGTCCTTCGAGTCAACATCTGCATGCGCACCTCTATCCATCAATATCTCGCGGAACCCAGTACGCCCTTGTTCCGCCGCATAAGACAGTGGTGTGCGGCCAGCAGAGTCCTTCAACTCAACATTCGCACCTCTATCTATCAAAAGCTGGCAGGATCCAGAGTGCCCTTTTTCCGCCGCATAAGACAGTGGCGTGCGGCCGGCGGAGTCAGTTGAATCGACAGTCGCACCCCTATCCAATAGTATCCCGCAGATTACAAAGCACTGATATGAAGCCCCCCCCGCCGCATACGACACTGGTGTGCGGCCAGCAGAGTCTTTCGAGTCAACATCCGCATCTCTATCCATCAATAGCTGACAGGATTCAGTGTTCCCTTTTTCCACTCCATAAGACAGTGGTGTGCGACCAGCGGAGTCCTTCGAGTCAACATTCGCACCTCTATCCATCAACAGCTTGCAGGTTTGGTTGTCGCCAGAGTCCGCCGCATGGTGCAGTGGTGTGAAACCATGGACATCCCGCTCCTCGATATCCGCGCCGCATGCAAGTAATATGCGCACCGTAAACACGTCTTTCTTTTTGACATGTTTGTGAAGCCTTCCAGGTTGTGAAACCCACCTGATTCTCAATGATGCTCTCCGGCCACCCGAAGAGCTTTGCGCTCGTAGTGCTTGTGCATAAGGCGCTGTATCATATAAATCGGATAGACATACCGGAAGCTCTAGCACAGGAATCGCAGAAGTCGACAGTGCTCCCAAGCTCATTGCAGCCAGTATGGACCAACTGTCCCCGTTCACTGATGGACTTCGGTTCGCGGACAAGGTACAATGTGGTGAGCTACTCCAGCCCCAGCGTCGAGAGGTTGGGTCTAGTCGCTTGTATACTTTGGAATCCAGGAGTTCATCGGTAAAGGCGCGCATTGAGAAGGTTGATGCTGTGGCCCTGGTGGAAGTACCATCATCAAAGTCGGTTGGGGTCTCCAGGCGCGGAACCAATGTAACGGATGTACTGCCCCCAGCTTGGATTGAGACTGAAATCTCTGGGCTATCCTGCTGCAGATCTGTAGATGAGACAGCTCCTGCCTCACATGTATCCTGGCGCTTTATGAGTTCTCGGAGTTGACATGAAATGGTGTGATTGGAGTCTAGTATTTTGGCAACTATTTCGTGGAGCTGCGCAAGGCTTTTGGCCGCTTCAGATCCCTGGTTACTAGATATGCGTACGCATTAGTCGATCTAGACATACCCAAAAAATTAAACTGATCTGGGGACGAGATCAATATCTGGAAAGAAACATGCAGTGGCCTACCATTGAATGATATTCAACATCAAATTTAAACTCAATTTATGCCGTTGCAGGTCCTCAAGGATCTCAGCCACCTCATCGCTTGTCCACAGCGCCCATTTAATTCTATCATGTAGAACTCGCACTGTACTCGCACCCTTCTGTGCCGTATTTTTCGGGTGCAGAGTGGTAACCCCCTGGCGAAGCCCTCTCACCTCATCAAGCTTTTGATCTAGGTTTGAGCAGACCAAGACACACCCCCTCAGGGTTGTCATCAAGTGATGGATAGAAATCATTTCCATGCGGTCCTTGCTTGCAGGTTCCTTTGTGCTACCAACGAGGAGCCGTATCTGGCAAAAGATGAGGTTGAGTTCTTCCATTTCGTCTTGGATCTCCCTGACACTTTCAGGTGCATCCTTCGCAGTGCTGTAGAGCTCGCACGCCTTCCCTGCGATCTGAGCTGTAAGTACGATTAAGGTCGAAATCAATAGTGGGTCAGCCATTCAAGCTGCTAGTATGAGCTACCGATGGTGCCGTGGTATATTTCGATATAAGAGAGTACAGCCAACGTAGGAAGGACAATATTGTCGATGAAAAACGTGAGGCTGAGAGCAAACCGCAGGTGGTTCCGCACGCAAATATATTTTGCAGAGGCTCAGAGGAAGAAAAGCAATATGGCAAAATAAAGTGCAGTACTCAAGCTGCATTATCCCCAACACCAAATAGAGTGGAAGATGATACATACAGTATCTACTAATTAATATATAGAGCCGAACGTGATATTTCTGTCATGGTTTGCAAGAGCCTACATAAGGATAATCTCTTCCAACATGATAACTCACCAGTTCATATTGCTAACGTTATCACCGCTTTCTTAGATAAGTATGGTTTCGACGTTAGTAATCACCCTCCCTACTATGGAAAGATTTGGAATGAGATTCTGGGATCTTTTTTCAAGACACTCTATGAATCTATGCCACGAACGGTGGTTGCTACGCCGGCTGGGATCAAAGAGGAGCATCCCATATATCCCAAGGCGCCAGCACATCTGAGATGGGTCACCGAGAGCATCTAAATGGTTCGTCTATATGGTGACGGACAAGGCCCCCAACAGCAGTGGCTGTATACATGTATGAGATTGGCAAATCGGAAGAGCCCTGGTGCGTATGCGACGGTTGGACGCCGAAGAATGTGGCTCATTTACAGCGATGCCCCTGGGTGCGTGACGGCAGGGGGCGGTCGAGCGAGCAGATATGGGATGATGGGGAGTGGTGCAGGGAGGTACTGTAGCGGATTTCATCATGTAGCCTTGTAGATAGTATGGGGAGGGCAGGGACTGGCCTGGGTGGAAGCGAGAGGCCACCTGGGAACCCCCGAGAGCTGCAGTCCATCGCCATATTCTAGATGGGGTGAATGCGATTAATGATAATTTAAAAATAAAAATAAAATTCTATGCCACGAAGAGTGGCAGCAGTGATTAAGGCAGGCAGGAAGTGATCTCGTGCCCAGACTCTTATCTACCTACACTAAAATAATCTTTCCCCCGCAGCGTATTTATTTTAGTGTAGGTAGATAAGAGTCTGGGCGCGAGATCAGGCAGGAAGTATTATATCTTGTCTTTCTTCTCTTTTTCTATAAGCTATAGGTAACAGACGTGTTGTTTTCCCTTCTTCTATTCCTGGATGTCTTTCATTTATTTCTGGCTACGATATCTGGCTGTCTTTCTGGCTACGATACCTATCTGGTCAATGGCTCTATCACTGTATTTTATTGGACACAGTTTTTAGCGCGCGTTTCAGGCGATGTGAGCCGCAGCGCTGATCCTTAGGCTATGAGGTGGATTCACCATCAGTTTTTTTTGGGGGGGGAGTGTTCTCGTAGCCGTGACTCTAGCCTGATCTGCTGAGACAGAGCCACCGTGCATATATACTAGTACATATAGTATATACAACTTTTACAAGGTATATCCGACAATTTTGATGCACGGTGGACTCTGTCTCAGCAGCCTTAGGCTAGAGTACCGTACAGACGCATAGATCATAATGTGAAACATATCAATTTGAGCACCAAGATCTAGGTATATAGGTACACTATTCAGTGCGAAGAGTGAAAACTATGGATCTGCCGACTCTTCAGGTAATGCATGGGAGTCATTTAAGCTATCGCTGCCAGTATACATACTTGTTCTAATTTTAAAATCCTCTGCAGCAAAGCCTTTAATCTGTAGCTCATGATCTCCACTGGAAAAGTAACCCCAAGGTCTCGGAATGCCTCCTGAATCATAGCTTCTTCATCTTTGCAAAATTGAGACTATGCAGGGCCCACAACATGAGTTGTCATGACCCGCCGGTCTCCAATTGGCCAGACAAGACCTGGATTTTCATGTTCCTTGTTGTCAACATAAGCTTCTGTATAATTTCGTAAATACTGCTTAAAAGGCTTGTTGATTGCAGTATCAAGAGGCTGAATTAACCTTGTGCATCCACTAGGAATTAGGGAAGGTGTAATATTTGCTGACCGTAGGGTTTGTAAAGAACAACCAGAGCAGCTACGAAAGCGGACGACACCACGAGATAGCCCTCGTCGTCCACAACAAGAATATCTACTCAGACCGTGGGGAAACAACCATTCCTCCCTCTTTCCTCTCACTTCTTTCAACTTTCCCTCACGAAGATGTCCTCACCGGGCATTGGTCCACGAGGCCTACGATTGTGTGTCGGGAGCAACACCGGTGTCCACTCAGGGAAAAGATAGTTCCCACACCACCACGCGGAGCGACGTCACGACATCACAGCGAATACGAATATTTGTAATTCCCACACCACCGCCTGACCAACCAGAGCCAGAAGTGTTCCCAAGTGACCCGGAACCGGAAAGCCAAGTCCCGCCCCGGGGTTCGTGAGATATTCGGATCTGGGATTTAATGGAAAAGAATTTATAAGGGTCGCACGTGATTTGGTGAAGTTGTGCCCGGGGACAGTAGGGACAATGCACGCTGACTGGTCCTACCGCGTGGTGGGCTTAACAAAGATGTGGCCGAAGTATACGGTGAAAAACGGTGATGCGGGCAGCAGCTGAGACGTACCGGGAAATGACCCTCGCAGAGCGGCGCATGCCTTGACGAAGACGGAGGCTAATATTCGAATTCAGCGACTGAACTTAGGATGTCATTCAATATGGTTACATAGTGAGTGAATTAGGGCAGGGACTGGCCCGTGTGGGGGAGAGAGGCCACCTGGTAACCCCAGGGGCTGCAGTCCATCGCCATACTCTAGATAGGGTGAATGCGATTAATGATTCTTTTAAAAAAGAAATTCACTGAATCCAGGAGGCATCTATGTCGATCGTCACGTGGGTATGTACCGATCGTTACCTACCCCAGCTACCTAATCTCATGCCAAGACTCTTATGTCTGGCTTAATAATAGCTTAGGTACGGATAGTCGCCTCAGTCATGCAGGCAGTCTCATGCCAAGCCCCTCTTGGGTCTTGGCATGGGACTATCATGCGGGGAAGCTGTGTTCATTAACTTGACACTGGTGCCACAGTCCTCCACTGCGGGTCCCAGTACTCTTCTATCCACTGTAGCCACCATTCTGAATCCTGGCGTAGCCCTGACAGAACTCTGCCCTACAAGTACTCCCTATCCCACGAGAATGACAGCTGGAACAGGGGTAGAAACAGCTGTATCCGATGAGGGGTTGTTTATTCCTGTGGGTTATATCCATCCACCTCAGTCCATTCTATATTCGATGAGCTCTGCTGAGTCCCTGTTCTGCTTTCCAGCTCATTGACTTCTCCCACTTCCTCCATGGCAGCGCGGAAGAGAAACAAGCGTGTGCAAAGGCTATAGTTTCAGGCTTCAAGGATGCTGGGTTTATCTACCTCAAGAACCATGGAATTCCAGAGCAGACAGTACAAGATTTGTTTCAGAAGGTACCCTTGTTTTTTACCCTCCAAAGCTCAAGCACCACATTAAGAAATTCCCTGTGATTAACTATACTGTCGTATATAGTCCATAGAGTTCTTTAAACGCCCACAATCTCAGAAGGAATCCCTGGCTTGGCAAAGTGCAAGATCAAATCGGGGCTACGTCACCTTCGGTCGTGAGAAAGTTATTCGCCTTACTTCCAACGTGGACGTGGACATTTTGCGGGGAAAATTCCCCGATCTTAAGGAATCCTTTGAGATTGGGCGCTCCGATCAACCAGAATACCCCAATCTATGGCCAGACAAGTTCGACACTGCCGGTGTCGAGTTCAAGAAGAATATGGAGGCCTTTTTCGAGACAGGGACCAAAATGCATGTCCAGCTCATGCGGGCAATTGCAACAGGCTTGGGAATACAAGAGGACTGGTTTGACAAACATTGCAAGTCAGCGGATAATAATCTTCGGCTCCTGCACTATCCGAGAGTGAAGAAGGAGGTTCTTGGAACAGGTGCTGATGACGACGCGGCGCAAGCTGGCAACGGAAACGAGTCAAAGTCTGTCCGTGCAGCTGCCCACACCGATTACGGCACTGTCACCCTTCTTTTCCAGGATAATGCAGGGGGGCTACAGGTACGCTCTGCAAGCGGGACATATGTCAATGCGACCCCCATCCCTGGAACGATCGTTGTCAACGCTGGAGACCTGCTCGCCAGATGGTCAAATGATCAAATCAAGTCCACTGAACACAGGGTGGTTAAGCCACCTAGTCAGCCAGAGGCTGTGCAGGGAGAGGATGGTCAGGTGGAGGAATGGTATCCGGCGAGATATAGCTGTGTATTCTTTTGCAACCCTGACTATACTAGCTTCATTGAAGCCATTCCAGGCACATATGGGGGGGATAAGGGCGAGCGAAAATATCCGGGGATTAAGTGTGAGGATTATATGGTCAATAGGCTTGCGAGCACGTATGCTTGAGTTGCGAAGATGTATTGAGGTTGTATTACAATATAATTGACATATGAGAAAACACCGATAAGTGATATCAAAGAATCTAAATAATATTATACTACCTAACCTAGTTCAGGCTGAACCTCTTCACCCCAAATGAATTTCAGGGTAAACATTCATGGGAATCACTAAAGTCTTCTGCCTAGGCCCCAGAGGATCTAGGTCTTCCAAACAGGATTTACATAAAGCTGCTTAGCTTCAACTAAATGAAATCGCAAACTAGATTCAAATGGGAGGGGTGAGGCCCAATAACAAAACTCAAGCATCCCCTTACAAAGACTACAGTGTATCTTTATAGCTCTAGGCCATAAGTCTATGTCGACCGTCAGTTTTACACTGGGCTGCAACCATTAACCCAGACAGAGCCTGACCTACGTGTTCAGAACGTGGGCCGGGTAGTTTCTATTTACCTTCTCATACAAATTTGTACGACAGCGATTTATTCCAGTGATGTGTGCACCTTGTTAAATGTAGACGCAGCACGAATCTTGGATAAGGTAATAAATCTAGATACTGCTTTCATGAATCCAAGAGCGCCAGGTGCCAATTTATGGTTGACCACTTTCAGTGAATCCTCCAACACTGGTACCAGTGGTCTTAAGGTAAAAAAACTGACAATAGACGTAGACTATCTACTTACCTGGTATAAATATGATAGTACTTTTTCTACCAATATGGTTCCAGTACCGAAAGAGCTACCTAGAAGTCATTTTTATTCCTGTAAACCACCCCAGCGAGATCGATTCACATTAAATGCAGCCGTTATTGCCGAGTATGACAAAACAATACCATGGGTAATCCCAATGCCGCCAGCATCAGCTTAGCAATCTCATAATAGTAGATGATATACCTGCTCCAGCAATCTGTCACTCATGTGGCCCGTATTGGTATTAAATATATATTGCCGACCCTCTATTAGCCTCAACTGACTCTCTATAACAGTCCCGATACACATTCTGAAGCATGGCATTTGATTGGATCCCTGATCCCTTTCCCCATATATAACCCCACATTCCATGCATACCAAAGGTCCATAACCATATATCAATGTGCATCCTGTGTAATAATTGTTCCCCCCCTGACGCAAGCAATAAATGGATCCTTGGTGAGGTGGCCTGGGGATGCTTTGTGATTGAGTTTATTTCCTTGACAGCTCGTTTAAGAAGTTTCCAAAAAAAAAGTTTCCAGATAAGAGCCAAAAATGGATCTATCTGCAAAGAATTGATACAAAATACGTCTTAGCCTAGACCACTGCCAGAGCTGTTTGTACTTTATATGATACATCTGCTGTGAGTAGCACAGTTAACAACGGAGGGGGTGATTTGTAGGAGGTATACCAGGAGCAGCTTACGGTCCGTAGGGGCTATATAGATCTTGTAACGAGGGGAGTGGTATAGAATGCATATCAGATGTATGAGGTATCGAGGCCGGAAGGAAGCTTCTGCAATGCTGAAGAGTTAAGAAACTGTCTATATTCATCATTAATGCTCCCGGAGTCAGATCAGGTGTTTTTGAAGGCGTATATAGAATTTCAATTTTTGTGATCCCCTGCCCACCATGCAGAGTCCTAGATCGGGCTGTAGGCTTTTAGGTGTAAACATGACTCACCATTTTATCTAGTGCATATCTAGGGAAAGATGCTAGACGCTCCGCGGTGAGGTTTTCATACTGGGTGAACAACATCTTCTGTGGCTAAGACATCCAACCAACTCATTTTTGTGTGCATTGCAGTTCCTAATAGCTACTGTTATTTTCCCTTACCCCCGCCCAGGAGGCAAGGGACATGCAAAAATCTAGTACAAAGGAAGGAATCATATTCATACCCCAATGAAAGTTATATACGGAGTGGACCTTTGGCACCCAGGCGAACACTCACTACAGATGAGAAAGCATATTATATTCGTGCGGTCAGTGCCCTCACGTCTGCACCTGTTCATAATGCTGTTACCCGCGGGAATATAAAGTCCAAACCTCTTATCCACGCTGTGGATAACTCTTATACTCTGCCCAAGCAATACCCAAGGTCAATCCTTTTCTTGCAGACATTTTACTGAGACCCTTTTATTGTCTTTCCTGCCGTGACACTGATAGTTTATGGCCGTGTATGAGAACACACTGCACTAGTGGACAGCCGTGCGTGCCCTTCTTGATAATAACTGTGGACTCTGGTATGGTACTAAGGAAGGGTCGTACAGATACTGGGACTACATCTTTTGTATGATAAATACGAGTAATGATTATTTAAAGAGAAAGGAAGAATTGAGTAATGCCTTTCCCATCCTTTCCCATTAGATCCTAGCATTGGCTTCGAAAAGAGAAGGTGATCATTTCGGGGGAATGGTAAGTTGCAGATCTCGCAAAATGAATAGTTCCACCCGGCCACTCCGAAAATCAGGAACCATGGCTGACATCATGAATAAGGGCATCATTTTTTGAATGTTTTATAATTTCATTACTCAGAAATGCTCAACGCAGAGTTAAAAACCAGACAAGCCATACTTTCTGAGGAATTACAGGCGAAACACAGCCTGTCTCCCCATTATACCTTTGATTGTTGTTTGCTTGATATACCTATTGGTATGCATAACTCCGCTGTGCAGCTTACAGGCCGCGCTAACGCAACCAACAACCCTGAGTCGCCTATCTGGGGTACAGAAGGACTGAAATAACATCTTAAGCTCGATATCCCACGCGCAAAAACCCATTGCGTGCTTTGAACTACTACCCGATAGTACCTAGGTCATATGTTGAGAAGTACACTACTCCGTAAGTAGGTAGGTACTCATTTCTAGCTAACGAATTTCTGAGCACAAGCTTAAGCTGCTTTTTCGCGGGGCAACGTGTTGCACAAAGAGCGATCCACATCAGGAGCGGGGTCACAGCGAAGATTTCCACACGCCTGAAACCAGTATTGCGCTAGCACAAGAGTGCTCTCGACGTCTGAATGCAGCATAGTAGAGAGAGGTCCGGGCCTGTTGCATGGGGTAATCTGACCATGTGGGAAGGAGTTGTTTGTTGTTGTTGTTTGTTATGTATGCGGGGGAAAACAAGCATGGGATACGTAGGGGCCATGAGGACAGGCAAACGGCATATAGAGTCTTTCCTTAAGTTGAATGTTTCCTTTTTCCTCTCCCTCTCT
>Ga0307514_10004641_pt1 | contig 12596 bp, 11 predicted proteins | sample 16_EM_MG_FD_203088 | JGI IMG/M metagenome (GOLD analysis project Ga0307514, IMG submission 203088) | Populus trichocarpa ectomycorrhiza microbial communities from riparian zone in the Pacific Northwest, United States - 16_EM | ecosystem: Host-associated > Plants > Roots > Unclassified | place...
ACATTCTCGCCCATCGTTATCTTCGCGAACGAGACGCCGCTAAACTCTTCTGCCAACTTATTTCGGGAGTCTGGTATATCCATCAAAAGAAGATCGTCCATCGAGACCTCAAACTAGAAAATTTACTTCTCGATCGCAACCGAAATGTAATCATCACCGATTTCGGCTTCGCCAACCGCTTTGAACATAAAGCGGACGACCTGATGCAAACATCTTGTGGAAGTCCGTGCTATGCAGCACCTGAGCTGGTTATCAGCGAGGGTTTGTACGTCGGTAGTGCTGTCGATATCTGGAGTTGTGGTGTCATTCTCTATGCCATGTTGGCGGGCTACCTTCCATTCGACGACGACCCTGCGAATCCAGACGGTGATAACATCAATCTGCTTTATAAGTATATTGTTAGCACCCCTCTATCATTCCCCGAATACATTTCCATGGAGGCCCGCGACCTTCTCGGCACAATGCTCGTCCCAGACCCGACTCGTCGCACAACATTAGACAGTGTCATGCGGCATCCTTGGCTCAGCGCATATCACGGTTCCCGCACAGATGGAAGGCCAAATGCGTTTGGCAAGACAGTTGAAGAGTTGGAGAAGTCCGCCATGGATCAACACAACCTGAAGCGTCAGGCTTACCAAAGACAAATGCGTGCTGCTGCTACGACCACGACTGCTGCCATTTCGCCTTCGAGGACGCAAAGTCATCGTGCAGAAGCCTCTGCGCCAGCGTCGTCCTCTCGCAGTCGATCGACTCAACCGGAATATCTCTATGAGTCTTCTGTGGATCAGTCCACGATTCTTCCTTCGACGGCCACCCCAACCCACCATGGAACTAACAAAAAGACTTACGGGAGTCCTGCTGCTCTGGGCCTTGCCGAAGACGATCCGTTCGCTGGTCCTGGTGGGAGCAGAACTAACAATGCTGCAGCTAGCAACAACGATCCTCGTGTTCCAAGTTCGGCCCTCTCGCCCACAGCTCAGTCTCAAGGCCACCGACCATCATCCTCCAGCGGTGGAGGGTCATTCAGGCATACAATTCAGGTCGAGTACGACGATCCATCGAAGACCAGCAACAGGGATGAAAAAAGGCGTGAAAGAAGCGGTAGTCAAGGTCAATCAATCGCACACCAGCAGCAGTACAATGGTACAGCAATGGGCTCTGCTCCGGGTCCTGCCACACCTTCGAAAGGACGTAAGTCTTCACAAAGCGGCATCAAACCTCTGCCCCCTTCGCCGCCTACGGCTGCCACTCAGTCCTCTCGTCGTGGACCTGTTCAGCAGACGCCTAAGATCGCACCACCTGCCAACGATGCTCGGTCTGCCGAACCCAACCGTATTCACGTTCCTGAGGTCGTTCTCGTTTCTGCCACACCCAGAGGTTCAGCGCCTCCCGAACAGCAAGACAAAGACAAAGATAGCGGCAGCCAAAACTCGGCATCATCAAACAAACGAGGTCATAAACGCGGAAAGTTGAGCCTCGACAAGATTGGACTCGGCAAGATCTTCGGGTCTGGTTCTGCTGCACCGCCTGTGGCCACGTCCGTTAACGGCAGTGGAACGAGTTCCAGTCGAAATGGTAGTGTCATTACTCCTGTGCCTTCAGATGGACAGGTAAGTGCCTCTTCCGTTCTCTCAGGTGGAGACAAGGAGGAGTCCGAAAAAAAGTCGAGGAGGAATACATTGACCGTCATGGTTGAGCCGTTCAGTCGCTCTATCCGTGGCAAAAAGGCAAAGATGGCTAGTTCGCTGCTGTCCTCTCAGCCCAACACCGCGAGTTTGCCTGGTACAAATTCAACTACGCCAGCTGTTTCGGATGCATCATTTTCACCTGCTCAGGACACCACTGGCATGCAAGCTTCCACTAACAAGGCAAAAAAAGTGATGCAGTGGTTCAGGACCAAGTCAAAAGGTCACGATTCGGTTGGATTCCCGACTGAGGACGGCGTCACTCCAAAAGATCGTAAAGCTTTTTCCTCCTCCAGCAGTACTCTTAATCATGTCATGCCATCAACTGCTTTGGGACTTGCAGAATCGGCCATGTCGCCACAGGTGATCGTCACTTCGCCGAACTCAGCGCGGCATGCTCCGCCTACACATTTTCATGTAGGTCGATCGGCGAGCGCTTCGACAGAGACTTCTATCGCTACGCCTAGTTTTGTTACCCGCTTCCGAAACTCGATCACTGCGAGCACTGTAACCCCTCTTCGCACGACAGAAAAGATTCGTCCTCATGACCAGTTCCGCATCCACCATGGTGCTGTTGACCCGACAGCGATTACGACTCGGCCACCTCCTGAAGTCATGGCCCTTGTTAAGAAGGTGCTTGAAGGTATGGGCATTGAAGTTCAGTTGGAAAGTGAATACAAGTACCGTTGCATCCGTGCAAAGAAAAAGAAGGGGACGATGGTCCCTTCCGCAATCACTCCGGCTACTCCTGGGGGTAATGTCAGCCCATCCACACGAAATGGCCCTGGTTTGGCTGCTGTATCTATGGTTGGTAGCGCAGCTTCGAATGGGGTGAATTTTGTTAGTCCCGTACCTTTCAGTCTTCTTTTCTGACCCTCATGTGTTGGTTTTAGGTTGATAAGCGTGGTCTCCCTCTTCCTTCCCCGTCTGCCTTTTCTGGCACTGGGGGAATGCTAAGAGGGTTACTGAGACGGAGGCAATCATCTCAGTCGAATCACGCTCACTCATCTTCATCATTGGCCTTTGACGACGAGACGTCGGTCATCGTCAGTGAACCTCTCTCATCTACCGACATTGCATATGGCGACCCCACTCAAGATGCAGGTGATGAAGTCCGCTTCTCCGTGGAATTGACCAGGATAGATCGTTTGAACGATACCTACAGCTTGGACATCAGACGACTCAAAGGAAACTTGCGGAGTTATAAGTTCTTGTATGATACCCTTAGAGAGTGCGCGCTTTTTTTGTCGACTGCGGTGTTGTTTTCTGACGTCAACTGGATTTCTGCAGACGCGCGAACCTCTCTGCAAATCCCGCTTAGACCGTCAAACTCAATTTTTTTATCTTCAGGTGTTGTTGCTTTTCTAAAATCTCTCCCTTTGTTCTTCCACGTCGCTCCCGGTATCCTTGACTTTCATAATGCTTTCCGTCCGTTGATATTTTTTTTCAATACGCTTTCCTGACATACCCTAATGACCGTTTGGGTACCACTTGATTCTTCTTTCAATTTATTCCTTTAGCCTCTTGATTTTTTCTGTTTACTCCATTTCCAACCAGTCTAATCACCTAAAAAACCATGAAACAACAATCTTGTGACATTTCCTACCTAGTTATATCCGTGTTCTGTTCCTCTCACCGATGTTTTACTATCAGTTCGACTTTATCTTTTCTAATTCATTATCTCTCACTACTATTATCCATCAATTGCAATTCATCTAAATTGTTAGCCATCTAATAAGCCACCTTCATTTCCGTGGGAGGAGGCGTACAAGTGGTGGACTCTTTGCAACGCATTTTTGTAATGGGCTCTTCGCTTTAACTTTTGGACTGGATTGCTTTGCTCAATGATTCATGCATACAGCCCTCATTTTCAATTTGCCACGAGGTACTGTAGACGGGGAACATATTCCTGGGTTGACGGTGACCAGGAATTACGGGACGAGCTCCTTGCCTCGTGTCTTCATTTTCAACCTTCATTATGCAAAATCAGGGTATCAAGACATCTGCCCGCGGTCTCACGATTACTCGTACTCCGTGTTCTATTTGAACTTTCGAGTTGGGTCCTCGTGTTTCATCCCCTCTTCAGCGGGCAACCCCATTAACAAACTGACTCACCGAGGGGATATCATTCCCATTCATTATTATCTCTGGTTTGTGGCACTGTGTGCAATCTCTTTGTGTGCGGACATTTACCGGTCATACTCTTTCAGGCAAAAATGGCGATTATGAAGAAAATCTACCCTTCAGTACCTGTATAAAAAAGGTTTGGACCCTTGTTTCAACGTCCCCTATTGTTTTCCATTCCCGCAACACTTTTTTACGGTCTCGGTAAGATTAATCTTTCCACGATGGCAGGGCATAAATTGATCCATTCTTTCTAGTTTCTGCATTCGCGTCGAAATGGCTTCAGCAACAGCTCTTTCCAGTCCCGTCGCGAGCCTTGATCTCCATCGGGGAGCGATTGACCAGACGACAATCACCACTCAGCCGCCTCAAAGAGTTATGCAACGAATGCGCACCCTCCTGCGTGGTATGGGCATCCGCGTCGAGGAGGAGAGTGCATTTCGGTATCGATGCATTAGAGCGAAGAAGATCGATGACGCCCCATCCGTTAGTGCTGCCTTTTCTGCTACCAAGTGAGCGACAGATCTTAACAACACTTTCAGAATCAGCTGCTGTACGGTTCCCCCACAGAAGATCCCGCCGATGAAGTACGCTTCACGGTCGAATTGACAAGGCTAGTGGGTCTAAATGACACGTATAGTCTCGATATCCGACGTTTGAGGGGGAACTTGAGGAGCTACAAGTTCATCTATGACACAATTCGGGGGTGAGTTATACGTGTATCCAATGGGTTCAACCTCATTGTATTTACCATGTGTAGACGCGCGGAACTGAATTAGTGACCAATATTGACGTCCCCCATCTTTTCAGAGTGCAGACTCCATTGTAGAACACTCGATCATTGTAGTATGGCCATCTTACTTTACGATTCATTACAGGGAATATATATACGACTACGTCGGACAGATTACGATAAATAAGAAATGTGTGGATAAATGAACATATCCTTGTTGGATGATGCTCTGCGCTACTCTCGAGCTCTGACCGCCCCCAGATACCCTTACCCTTTGATCGTGCTTGAACTCCTTCCATCGTTCTTAACATTCAGAATACTAGTCGATTCATCCACGGGCGTAGGCATAGCCGAGCTCAAGGGTGAGACTGTCGTCGTTGTGCTCATCGGTGGCAGGGCTGGGAATGCCGAAAGCTGTGACGAACCAGAATTTGACGAACCGTCGCTGCCAGTAGGGCTGGGGCTTCCTGCTGGTTGCCAATCAATGCCCATGATAGGACTATCTGGCGTGATGGCCCCGCCCCTCATACTACCGTAGTACCCCTTGAACCCCTTGAAAGGCATTGCTTTCGAATCGAGTCGTAAGCGCGGAGGTGCAGCTCTGCGTTTTAGAGACGTGGACATGGTGCACGACGTGCTGAGTCTTTGGTGCTGGGCAAAGTCCGTAGAAGACCCGTCGCTTGCATGTTCATAGGGTATATTGGAATCGGCGGACAATTTTAACAACAGAGGGTCGATCTGATGCTCGAAAGGCTCTTCTTTGACACCTTGCTCTTCTGGGTGTTGTTGCGGCTGTGTCATAAACAGGTAAGCAGACTGTTGCTGTTGAACATCCAAATTCGGAGGTGTAAACGAAAGGATGGTTGGATCGGTGAGATCTGCTTCCTGAAGAGGCTTGTATTCCTCCTGAGCGAAGTAGTCAGGACTCCAGAGAGGCAAGATGCTAGGTACCCTCGGACGCTGTGCACGTACACCAAGATCGCCGTCTTGGGTGATCTCAAAATCCTTATTCTGCATGAACTCCGCGTAAGCATCAGCATAGTCATCGTGTCGGTGTTGCCATCCATTTGGAAGACCCTTGTAAAGAGAAACCTCACGAGACATGGGGACACCATGAAAACCACGACTAGCACTAGTTATGTTGGCAAAAGATGCCTTCACTCCGCGTGCACGGAGGACTGCCTCACGATAAGCAACTTCGATTGGATCGGCTTCTTCTACAGTCAGAGACGCAGGTTTACTTCCTTGACGACCCATGACTGGCCAAGGAATGCCAGGAGCAGCAACAGGACCTTCGGGACCAGCGTCATAGTTTGTGAAGTACTCAGTCAGGCGCGTCAGCTGGTCCTCCTCCGCCCTTTGCTCGGCGATCTGATTTGCAAGAGTGGCCGAATCGATGGTACCGCATTTCTTCATGATACAAGTTGGGCATGCCTTGATGAAATTTGAAACAAGATCCTTGGGAACCCAGGTATAGTGTTTCCTTATCAAAGCGCAGGTCTTATCGCGGCCACCATGCCCAGTACTCCGATGGCAATAACACAGAAGATCGTAGAGCTGCTCTTGAACCGCGACAAGCAAGTTATCATGTAGAAGCACTTCCTGTGGACGATTGTTGGTGTTACCGAAGACACCTAGTGTGCTTTGGTGCGTCTTGCTCAGAGTAAACATCTTCCGAGCCCAGAACCTGAACTGTGCAGTTTCACCCTGAGCATCAGGCTGATGAAGGACGTCCCAGATTCTATCGAACAAAGCCTGAGATATCAATGCTTTACCTTGCCTTCGAGGGGTCAGCGAGTGGATGTAAGTCGCCTCGACTTGTTTGTACTGCGCAAAGGTGGGAAAGCCCGGTCGCTCGACTGGGACGTATACATCGTTGTCATTAGTGAAAAGATCAAAGGAAGGATTGTTGCCAGTAATCATAGTACCCGAAGCGCCCATGTCAGCGAGTTGCTTCGATTCTTGCATCAAGTCCGATGCAGTAGGATATAGAGTAGAAGTAGCACCCCTTTTATAAGGCTTAAAGACACCAGAGGAGTTCCGTTTTGAGAGAGTGGGTCGAGAGGGAGACATCAAAGACGAAGCTAGATAGAAAAGGACTTGTGGGCGTAAAAATTCGTCGATAGACGTCAAGACAAGACTAGACCGAGTGTGTGTATAGGAGAATGTTTTAAATGCACTGTAAATTGAACGATATGGTAGTTGACGAACAAGAATTTGCGTTTGAGGCTGACCGTCCGCCAAAATCGCGAAATACCCCTAATAGTTACATCACGTGGATACGCCGCTACATGAATACATTGTCACAGTTATCTGCCGCAATAGATTAGAGCTCATTCTACGAGGATCCACAGAAGTAAGGTACAAGAAGTACAACAAACTAAATTATACAAAATAGGAAGACAAAACAATCTTCACGCAATATGATGCCTGCAGAACGAAGTCGAGAGTGATAACATGGATTACTGTGCCGTTCCTTCAACGCCCTTCTTCGCGGCTTTGATATTGCCAGTCAAGCTCTTGTGAATGAACGGTAGGACACCTCCCCCAGCAATTGTGGCACGAACAAGAGTATCCAATTCTTCGTCTCCACGGATGGCCAATTGTAGATGGCGAGGAGTAATGCGCTTGACACGAAGATCCTTGGATGCATTTCCTGAACGATGTTTGATGTATCAGGCACATCATCCAGCATAACAGCATCTATGTCTTACCCGCAAGTTCCAATACCTCAGCTGTGAGGTATTCCAAGATTGCGGAAGTGTATACCGCAGCTTTGGCTCCAATTCGGACGTTGTGTTGTGTTCTTTGCTTCAAGTAACGGTGAATACGGCCGACAGGAAACTGCAAATAATTCGCCAAAGTAATCATGAAGATTCGCAAATGAAACAAACTTGAAGTCCTGCTTTCTGACTCCTTGTTTGGATTGTGCGTTGACCGCCACCAACTTGCGTATTTCCACCAGTAGTAGCACCTCCCTTGGACTTCCCACCACCTGCTTTTCCTGACGGGGCCATTGCTGAAATTTGATATTACATTCCAAGAAAAGTTAGACAGGATAGATAGAACAATTGGGCAAACGTACATAGGGACGTTTAAATAGATTTTTCGATGATTTGGTCTACCTGAAGTAAAGATGAGTAAATAACCGTATGATAAGTTTTTTTGAAATGAGACACACCAACGGCAACGTTGTGGTTCTAAAGAAAGACGTGTGAATACCTATTTGGTGATTCACACCCATTTCTTCGTTATCAACAAAGGTCACATGTCCCCCTATTGCTTCACGAAATATTGTAGAAACACGATCTGGTAGGTATAACCCTATCAAGACGCGTGAATACCTTATCTTGTGCGCAGTAGGCGGCTTTGTACGACAACGGATAGATTCTGTGAGGGCCAAAGCGTTAGCCCCATGAATCACCGAGGTTTTGCTGACATAATCGTCACACAACTTTTGAGTTGTGGCAGGCGCTTATCAATTTTCAAGTTTGGAAGAGACTGCCATGTTCAAAAAACCGCTTAGCCACTTGAAAACTTCTTCTCCTCTGCGGAGCTCAGATTGTAGAAAATTGAGGCAACGTGTCGTAGCTGCGTTTGGATTGACGCCGGGGCAAGGCGATGTTTTGGTGCCAGATGGGACGTTGTCTGTTAAATTCAGCACTTACACCAATGAAACTGGGGTAAGCAGTTGTCAGTCAATTATTTCATGATACAGTGTGCACTTCCAGAATTTAGGTTGCATATTTGGATCCAGAGGGAAACCCTCTCTGGCTCACGATTGGAAAAGGTTCGGAAGATCTTATCCCTTCGATCTATACGTTATGGAAGAAGGAAGACCTCTTACCATTCCTTTCTACGCCATTGTCTGTCATACCTATTCTTCTGGGAGGAGCTGATCTGATGATTCCGGGAGGTCGGTGAACCTTTTTTCATCCTTTGGAAACAAATACCTAATTGACACTCTTACCCCCAAGACAGTTATACATTCTCCCCTGTCTTTGGTTGAACATCAACTAGTAGCAATTCGTCGTCAGGGATCGAGGGATGGAAGCGTAGTGGTGTCCCCTCCTCTTGCTGTTGGCCGTATGTCGGTGTCAAGCAACAGTTTGCAAGGTTCTGGGAAGAAGGGGAAAGCAGTCCTTGTGATCCACACCTGGAGAGATCACCTCTGGGAAATGGGATCCAAGCAAGAAGTGCCTGAGGACACCGACTTCAATACATTAGTCGGTGAACAAAACGATTTTGAAGCTTTATTACGTCCTGCAGATGAGACGCAGAGTTCTGAAGCACAACTGACTCTTCCTTCGGCAAACGAAACTGAGCCTAGTCCTGCTACACAACTGTCGGAAATGACAACGTCTGTGACATTCACCTCTCAAGAGGTGACAGAAATTTTAAACAAATCTTTACTCCAAGCTATTACGGAAAGTATATCGCCTCTCCCACCTCTCGCATTCCCAATGACCGCTTCCATCTTCTATTCGAACCACATCCTCCCCAGTAGGCCTGCATATCCGACCCTTGTTGTTCAGCCCGATGGCCTATCTAGAGGTGCAATCGCAGGTCCAGACGAGCCTCCTCGCGTCGACACGGAAATCACCATCAAATCTTCCGGTCATAAATCCCTCACTGCCTTCTTGAAAGCGGCTGAGAAAAGTGGACTGCTCAATCTCAAATCTCCGCAGAAACAGCAACCAGACGTTCTTGTTACATCTGTAAATGCTTCGCACCCAAGCGTTCTGTCGCACGAGTCATTCGTGACCATCAAAGCTTTAGAGCTCAAGGCTGCGAAAAAAGCTGCGAGGGATGCAAAGGAAAGGGAAGGACAGTCCGGAAACGGAGAGATATATGTTCAGCAGTTGTGGAAGCCATATCAAGAAACTGTTGACCTTTTCGAGGACATGGGTGAGAGGTGAGCAAAGATCTTCCCGAGTCACGAATCTTCGTTCATTTTTTTGGTTGCGACATAAGTAAGACTGAACTTTTCGCCTCAACACAAATCAGTCAAGTTATCAATAAATATATCAAAACGCACAACCTGGTAAACCAAAACGACCAGGCGTATGTCAACCTGGACGACCTTCTGCGTGCGTCTGTTAAAGTGAAGACGAACGTCAAAGCAGAAAGCGGCGATGCCGAAAAGCCTTTGCAATTTATGAGAAGAGATGAACTTGTTAGAAACGTTCTTGAGAGGATGCAAAGTTGGCATGAGATTCGGGTGGGGGGAAAGGAAGTTGTGATCAAGTGAGTCGCCCTGCTTGTGTTTATATAAATAGGTTTTTTAATCAAGAATTCATACTTAGGAAGGGTACACTGTCACCTGTTCGTGTAGTTACAAAAGTCAGACAAGGTCGCAAGGCGTGTACGCTCATTACGGGATTTGAGCCATTCCTCGTCATTGACGCGCAAGAGATGGCGGACGAACTCAGGAAGACGTGTGCTGGAGCGACATCTGGTATGTTACTTCGTTACTATGATTGTCCTGTAACATGTATTAAACGATACTGGGCTACAGTTGCCCCGGTTCCCGGGAGACCCGCTGGGTCAAGCTTGGAGATCTTTGTTCAAGGCAAGCAGTCCAAAGCGGTAGTTGATTATTTGCAGTCAAAGGGGATCCCGAAAAAGTGGATTGAGGTTTCTGACTTGACAGGAAAGAAGTGAAGGGTAGTGATGAGGAAATCCAAACGTATTGTACGATATCTACAGGGTCGTAAAGCCTTTGTGTATGATCAAAAAAACGGTCGCTGAACCAAAAAAAGTGGGCGCCTAGTGCGACTCCGAAGTAGTATTCCCACGACTATGATAGAGTCAATTTTATCAGATAAACAAAACCGTCATGGACGTCGAAGGTAGTGACAGTCGCGAACTGCTCATCGTCTACGCAACAGAGACGGGAAATGCTCGTGATGCAGCGGATTACATCGCTCGGCAGTGTCGTAGAATCTCCTTCCGATGTTTTCTTGTGAATGTCGAAAACATTACCTTGGTGTGGCATTTACTTTTTTGCTTGTGGTATTTTTGTTCTGACTCTAAATTGGTCTGTCTCTTGCGAAAAAGCCGGATTTGCTCTCCGAAACTATAGTGATTTTTGTAGTATCTACCACTGGTTCTGGAGTCGAACCCAGGTCTATGACCCCTCTATGGAACAACCTCTTGCGTTCAGACTTGCCGTCCAACGCATTCGACGAGCTGTTCTTCTCGGTTTTTGGTTTGGGAGACACTGCGTATGATAAATTCTGCTGGTCGGCGAAAAAGTTATCTAGAAGGATGGCGTCTCTTGGTGCAACTGAACTCTATGGGCGGGGGGAAGGCGATGACCAGCATCCTCTGGGGTAAGCCATTGATTTCAAGCTGGAATGAATAAGTCGTGATCAGACTTCAGAATAGACGGCGCTTTGCGACCTTGGGCGGACGGGCTCCTTGATCAGTTGCTCGAGATGTTCCCTTTGCCAAATGGTTTAGGGATAACACCCGCGAATGATATACCCTCACCCCGTGTATTGCTCAAACCCGTCTCGCACAACATTTTGGAAAAGGAGCAAGATTTTATCGAGACAAGCGTGCAACATCACAAAGGCATTGTTAAAGTTAACAAACGGATCACGGCAGAAGACTGGTATCAAGATGTGCGTCACATTGAAATCGGTTTCGAGGACGATGTTCAGTCAGTTTTCTTTGGTGACACAATCAATGAAATCTCTTTTCACACAAATTGCAGGTATGACCCTGGAGACGTTGCTGTTATTCGTCCATGTGCAGCTGCCAACGACGTAAACACCCTTCTGGACACAATGGATTGGAATGACATCGCAGACGATGCTTTTAAAATTGAAAGGAACGTGTCTGGTAGGTTGACTTAGAGTCGTCCTTTACCTTTGCAATATCATGCCTTGCTTTCCAGATCAATCAATGCCGGACCACCTACCCACAATTACCACGCTTAGGTCACTTTTTACTCGTATCCTGGACTTTAATGCCATCCCAAGAAGGTCATTCTTTGAATACCTTCGATGTTTTACCTCAGATACCTTGGAGAGGGAGAAATTAGATGATTTTCTATCTTCCGAAGGAGCGGTTGGTAATTCGTCTTCATGATTCCTCCGGGCAACTTTTTTACTTGTTCACCCAAGGATGAACTATACGAGTATTGCTACCAAGTCAAACGGACAATACTTGAGGTATTAGCAGACTTTAGACACGTGAAGATTCCAAGGGATTATATTTTCGATGTCTTTCCACCACTACGACCAAGGGAGTTTTCAATCGCGAGTTCCATCAAGGTAAGTAGCTCAGAATTTTTTCTGTGTATCAGTCAAGTCTGATGATTGATTAGAAACACCCTCGTCAAATCCACCTCTGTGTTGCAATCGTGAAATATCGGACAAGGCTCAAATTTCCCAGGAAGGGCGTATGCACATCCTACATTTCGATGCTGAAATTAGGTGTGACTCGGACGTCATTCCTTTATGTCACTTTGTACTGAGATTTATCAGATGATACTCTCCAGATTGGAGTAAAGAAAGGGCTTATTAAGTTGCCAGCGAAAATCGAAGTACCAGTCATCTGTGTCGGACCTGGAACGGGAATAGCCCCGATGAGAGCCGTCATTGAACAGAGAATCCAGTCTGGTGCTCAAGGTAAACCACAACTTCCATATTTAAAGTTCGTCAATTGCAATTCACAAATTCTTCTATCTTTTCCAGCAAATACGTTATATTTCGGGTGCAGATCATCCACGAAAGACCACCATTATGCGTCAGAATGGCAAACTTGTGTCTCAGAACAAAATCTACATTACAGAGTTGCATTTTCGAGGGGCAAACCCGAAGGCGAAAAAAGGGTTTATGTTCAGGATCTCATTCAAGAGGACGCGGAGCAGATCTGGAAGCTGGTCGGGGAGCATAAGGCGTGGATATTCATTTCGGGGTAAAAAAACTTATCTGTCCTCCTCTCTGATGCTAACCTTCATTCGCTCTGATCTGAAGCTCGTCAAACAAGATGCCCGCTGCTGTAAAGGCAGCAATTGTTCATGCCGCCAAGACGCAAGGTGC
>Ga0307514_10004642_pt1 | contig 12595 bp, 13 predicted proteins | sample 16_EM_MG_FD_203088 | JGI IMG/M metagenome (GOLD analysis project Ga0307514, IMG submission 203088) | Populus trichocarpa ectomycorrhiza microbial communities from riparian zone in the Pacific Northwest, United States - 16_EM | ecosystem: Host-associated > Plants > Roots > Unclassified | place...
AAACTGAACCTGCATCATAAGGGTTAGATAAACAAGCATGGGATGATGGCCAAGGGATAGGTGGAGGCTGTGGTCGGGTGGTTATTTGGAGTGGCAGAGTTGAGTGTTGTGGGCTGTTTAGGTGGCTGGTGGAAGTGGGTGCTGGTGGGTGGTTTAGCAAATTTGGGAGGGTGACAGTAGCGGGTGGGGTGGGGGTTATGGTGGAGACCTTTACAATCTGTTCAAAATTATCAAATGGAAACACATGTTCATGGAAGCGGACATGACGGGAAATATAAATACGGTGAGATGCTATGTCAAAACATCGATAACCAAGATGCGAGGAACTATATACAAAGAACACACATGGAGAGGAACGAAAATCCAATTTATGATTATTATATGGACGCAGAAAAGGAAAACAGAGACACCAAAAGTACGTAGAAAATGATAATCAGGAGACCGTTGAAATAAACAATCAAACGGGGAGCGATGGGCAAGAATAGGAGTAGGCATGCGATTTATAAGATAAACAAAGGTTTCAAAAGCATAATTCCAAAATCAAAAAGGTGTTTTGCATTGCCCTAAAAGAGTAAGACCTATTTCCACAATATGCCTATGACGACACTCTACTGTGCCATTTTGTTTATGAGTGTGGGGACAAATTATACAATGATGAATACCAACGGTTTGACAAAATATGGATAATTTGCGGTATTGACCGCCCCAATCAGTTTGAACAGATTTTATTTTTAATGAAAATTGACGTTCAGCGAGAGTCTGAAATTGATGAAAAACATAGTAAACATCAGACTTGGCAACGAGGATAATACCATACATATTTAGTATAAGCATCAACAAAGATAACAAAATAACAATAGCCATCTGAAGAAAATAGAGGAGTAGGGCCTCATACATCACTAAAAATTAATTCAAGCGGAGCAGAATGTTTGTGACCCGTAGGTCCTAAAGACAAACGCGATGATTTTCCTAAAGGACAACTTTGACATTGAAAATTATGTTTTTTTTTGTTACAAATGATCTTATTTTTCGAGATTAACAATTGAAAAATATGAGAAGTAGGATGACCTAGTCGACGATGCCAGAAATCGGCAAAGGCAGAAGTGCAGGGAGACCAATAGGCTTGAGGAACTGACGTGACAGAAGACTTGGTCAGGGTATAGAGACCATCTTTACTCTGACCTGAGAGAAGGACTTCATGGGTGTTGAGATCCTTGACATAAAACACACGAGGGTGAAATTCAAGATAAACAATGTTATCAAGATAAAATTTCTGAACAGAGAGCAGAGGTTTTGTGATTGCAGGAACATGAAGAACATTAGATAAGGTGAAAGAACGATGTGGTGTATATATTTTTGTATGACCGAGATGAGATATAGGGAGGCCCTTACCATCACCAATATGCAAATTATCATTACCAAGATACGGTTCTGAAGCAGTCAAGGTGGCAAGATCAGGTATGAAGTGTTGATTAGCACCGGTATCCGGAAACCAATCAACAGAACCGGTTGAGGAGAGATTGTGCTGCATCAGATTGGTAGTAGGCTGTTGGCCATAACCTCGCTGCTGGAATTGAGGACAGTGGGGAGATGTATGGCCGAAATTTTGACACAGTTGGCAGTGTGGATTCTGCCCCCTATTGCGCTGCCAAGAGCCCTGCCGACTGTCATCGAAGGAGGAGTTTTTGAAGCTGCGGTGATCAGGTCTGGAGCCAGCAAACTGGTTGCCTCTGCTGCTGATTGGTTGGGATGCCAGCCACCATTGAAGCGGCCCTTACTGCGGCCAGAATTGCCAAAGGCCTAGCGCTGCGTAACAAGGGCAGATGATGGAGTATTGGGTGTGGGCAGCAGAGGAGCATGTATGGCAGCTGAAGATTTGTGAAGAAATTCATGCGTGAGGAGATGACTGTGAAGATTTGCATATGATAAAGGTTCGGCCTTGGTAATAAGACTTGTAACTAAGTCTTTAAATTCTCCTCGAATACCATAAAACACATATAAATTGAAATCTTTAAGCGAAATTGGCCGACCAGCAGCGGCCAATTCATCAAATAAGGCCTTAGCTTTTTGCATAAATTGAGTTACTAATTCATCACCCTGTCGAAGATCCTGAAGAGAGCCGTGAAGTTGTATAATACGAGAGTTTGAGGTGGAAGCAAGAGTGTGCTCAAGAGCGCGCCAAGCTGAACAAGAGCTTTGATAGCCAATAACAAGATGCAAAACTTCCATAGATAGGGAGGAAAGAAGAGCACTCAGAATGAGTTGGTCTTGTTGTTTCCAACGAAGAAAGAGCGGATTTACCTGAAGAGAGATACCATCTCCTGCAAGAACATGTGAAGGTGGACATGTGTTGGAACCATCAACAAAACCAAAAACTCCTTGGCCTAGGAGATACGGTGTTTATTAATTTGAGGGAGATGACTTGATAAGTGTGAGAGAGGGAGATAATGCTTGCGGCAGCAGAGACAACAGTTGCATCAGACATGGACTGCAAGAAGAGGTGTTCACCAACAATGGCAGAGGAGAAACCAGGCGGTGAGGCAGCAGAGGATGCGCTACAGGAGAAGGCTGTACTGCCAAAGAAGATGTATGTGGCGACTGTTCCATTGAAGAAGGGAGGCTCTGATACCAAGTTGAAAATAATAGAATGTGTTAGGTTGTGCCTTAACTAACCTTCCTATTTATATATATGTGGCAAAACACTACAGTAACTGTAGGGATTACAACATTGGAATAATCCTATATTAATTTTCTATTCTGATATATACGTGCTATACATTCTATAATATATAGGCACTACTCGGTCTCAAAACATATCTACACTAGAAATTTCAAACCATGCCTTCAAATAAAATTAAAACTCATTCTACCAACAGATCTAAGAACCAAATATCTAAAATTTCCATAAAAAATCAACAGAATCTAAAAACAATTATTATTATTCCAACTTGAAAATTCTACATAAATGTGTATTTCTATCTTGAAATAAATGTAGTATTGATCAAGTAGAATGTGTCGTAACACTTTCAGAGAATTGACAAATAAAAAAAGAAATACCAATGGAAACAATTCTATCAGTAAATTGCAGTGAAATTTATCGACGTAATATTGTCTCGTTATGTCCCTTGGTATAAACCGATAAAAAAAATTATTTGTGTATCCTAAAGGAATTACAGTCGAAAAAAAAGGAATGAAAAAAAATGATGTGTCATGTTACAGATGGTATTATCGATCAAATAAACTCGTCACTAATATATGTCGGTAATATTTAAATTATGATCTAGCGAGCAACCACCCTCCCCTTCCATTTCTTCTTCTTCCTCTATTTTTCTCTATAAATAATAGCAACCCCTCTTTTATCACAAATCAAACTCTCATCACCAGAAATTTGGTCACTCCAACACTCAATTTGCCAGCATCCCTATTCTGGTTCAATTGTTTTTAGTATTCCCCACATCAAGCAAAACTACCCATTTTTTATTTTAAATAATTTTTAAAATGTTATTTTTTTTATTTATTTTTTTTTGCATTTTAATGTAGTATATGAAGTTTGTTTGTGTGTTTACATGTTTTATAGCATTTGTTTCATAGAAATTTATTGTATGAATGTATGATTTATACATGTTAGAGTTTGTTTGAGATTTTAAAAAATTGTATTTGGTTGTAATTTGATGAAATTCATTTTGATTTTGATTTTGTGATTGAGGTGTATTGTAATGAAATAAATAATGGCTTATTTAATGAGTGTGTTTTATATTTTATTAATTTTATTGTTAAGTTGAAAGTCTTATTAAATATGGAGGAATTTGATTTTTTGTAAAAAAAAATGATAATGATTTAAAGATACTATTAAAATACATTGAATAAGTTTGAGTTAAATCAATATTAGCTAATTTATTTAGTTCATATAATTAATTAATACATGTTATCATTAATATTCTATGTAGGTTTGATATAAGTAATGGATGATCATTCTTGTATGTATCAAGTTTTACCTGAAGGGTTGCACACGATGAATTATTGTAATAGGGTTGAGGATTTTATTAATTATGCACTATTTAATCAGAGAAATATTAGTGGAGGGGGTATTATATGTCCATGTAAAAGATATAAAAAATTGATCTAGATATTGTTATGATGTATCTTCTATAAAAAAAAAAAAATCTCATGGAAAAATACTTTTGTAGATATGCACACAAAGAGTCATATGTTCCTTACGAGATCATGGTAGAAAGGATGGTTAGGTCGACTTTTAATTCTAGCAACGTGTATGGAGTAATCCTTATAGAAGTATGGTTATGGATGCGATGAGAATTAATTATGGTTATGCAAGTGAATGTTCAATCGTAGATAAAGAATCAAATACAGACGCGACCAGATTTCTTGATCTTTTGAAAGACTCCAATGAACCATTATAGGATGAATGCAAAATTCATAGTAAAGTATCGGACATTGCACAGCTGTTCATCATAAAACACATATCATGAGCTAAGTGAGACCAGTTATGCCAGAATTGTTGAATTGGCAAAAAAAAAATTTACATGAAGGGAATAGAGTGGAAGAGAACTTTTATGCTACTAAATACATGATGAAACCCCTTGGCCTAGGCCCTAGGATACCAAGAAATTGACATGTGTCCAAACTTGTGCATGTTGTACTACCTTAAAAATACAAATTTGACCGAATGTAAAACTTGTGGGCATGCTCATTATAAACTCAGAACTGGAAGGGGAAGGAATCTTGTCACATATAGAAAGCTTAGATACTTTCTAATCACTCCTAGACTACAAAAGTTATTCATGTCTCCAAAAATTGCTGAGCATATGGCATGACATCATTCACATGATGCGTTGGATAGATTCATAGTGCACTTTTTTATGGTAAAGCCTAGAAACAATTTAATATGGTGCATCCTTAGTTTTCAATGGAATCACAGAATGTACGTCATAGGTTATGTATAATGTAATTTTTTTCAATATAATTTATATTTGTTAAGAGATGTTCAAGTCTTTTTTTTTACACAATTTATAGTGAAAAATAAGGAATAAGAGTTTCAAAAATTATCAAATTACATAAAAAATTATGATTTGATAAAATTTTGAATGTCAATAATTCTTCAAATAATCAAATCTATCACCAAAAAAAAATATTAGTACTAGACCTAAATCATAATCCTTATAGTAAAAGAATCTTTATTGAAAGTTATATGGTTAATATAGAATCTAACTAGAATTAGGATTCCTAAACTAAACGAAAACAATTACTAAGAAAGAAATATGAACAACAACCTCTAGACCTAATTTAGACATGAAAATGACCTCGACTCATTATAGCTAGCTAACTTCTTATACATTTAGGTCTATAAAATGCGTTTGTAAAATATTTGTTTGATCCAACGGTTAGATCAAGAGTTATGCTCATCTTTGTCATCAAGCTTGTTAAACTTGTCTAAACTTTTTGTAAACCAAAAATCGCATAACAAGCGTCTCACTCATTCGTGCAGTTAATTCTATTAACTATTTCATTTCATAAATTGACTTAGCTCTTATTTTTGGTGAATGACTCAACTTTTATTGCTTATTATCTATAAAGCTAAATGGTATGTTCTTTTTACTGTAGCAACACCATTGTTCGCCTTCTCACATTTTACTATGGATTACAATAATGGAATTTTTGACAATTTTGAATTTGGTCCTCAAACTTCTTTTTTTTTTTGCACAATTGAGCTCGAATTAGAGCCCAATTACTTCTTTTTTTTGTCAGGATTGAATTGCAAGACAAGTGAATGAAGTGAAATACAAGGGTAATCTAGGTGGCACGATCGAATTTATTAGTGAAGTACATTTTCCCTCATATTTTTTTGCTATAAAGTAATCGGTCATTTGCGTTTTTCAAATATGCATTGCAGTACTTAACTTCAATTTCATTACTTTTCGATCCTTATTGGGTGAAAGGAGATAAAGGCAATCACTAGAATCCAGCCTAGAGAGAGAAAGGCGTTGTTTCAATGATTTCAACCATCAAAATGTTAGATTTTTGTTTCAAATGGTTTCATATAATGAGGGGGGGTTGAATTAGGTGTTTTGATACCTTGAAAATGCCTAAAAAAACATATCTGAGCTAGGAAAGAAATTGGATTCTGGGTTGATTCTTGGTTTTGGATCGTTTTTTGCGCTTTTGGAGGTTAAGGGTGGGTAAAAGAAGGTTATAAAGGTGTTTTCTAGGTGTTTGGAGTTGAAAATTCATTTTTAAAGGACAAAAATCAGGCACCCTAATTTTTCGGTCACCGCAATAGCCAAAATCTGGGTATGTCAGACGATGCATCGTTTTTTTCAAATAAAATTGGGGTGGACAACATGTCATTCACCTCATTATCTTTATAAAAAAAAAAGGCTTGCACACGAGCCCTTTAGTCATAGGCTATGAGTTAGGTCGGACCTCATTCTTTGCTTTTTTCTTTTTTCTTTTTCTTTTTTTTTTTAGTTTTTTTTAGAACTTTTTTATATGTTTTTTAAATAATTTTTAAATTTGTATTTTACTTCTCTATGATTTGTTTTTGCTTATTTATCCTCTTTTAAATAGTGATTAGTTTTTAATTATATTAGGTTTGTTTAATTTTTTAAGAGAATTGTATTATTCATTGGTATTTTTTTTAATATATATTAAGAAATATAAAAAATTATTATGATATTTTTTTTATATATGCAGCGTTGCATAGTTGTTTTTTCTTTTTACTTTATCCAAAATATTTTATGTGTTTGACGATTTCTATTTCAATTTGATTGGAATAAATAAATTCATTACACACAAGCAGGTAAATTACTCATATTACAATAGTAAATATCTTGATCTATATTTATCTCTTAGTTTTTTTAATTTTTTTCTTTAAGAAAAAAAATTACGAATCCAAAATGGGTTTGTTATGGTGTCTTTTTTCTCTCTTTTTTACTGAACTTGACTTCTTTTCTTCACCTATTTTTCTCATATTCTAAAAAAAAATAGTTTCATACAAAAGGTCTGACGAGTTTAACTTTTTTTTCTTTTTTTCATTACTGTTTTCAACATCTCAGTATTAGGTTGGTGTTTAATTTTGCGATCGTCTATTTTTTATCATGTAGTTAAATAAAAAATAGTTTTTCAAAATACAAATTATAATCCCACTAGATTCAATAACCCGATTCACAGGTTTGGCGTGCTAGCCCAAGTTACCTGGTTCATAGGTTTGATGAGTGCACCAACTAGGCAGATATGTTTTTTTTTATTGTTGGTCCTTTTATTGTTTTTAATAGTTTTTTCTTGATTTTATTCTTCAATATTGGATTGGTTAATAAATAAACTGCAAATATAATAAAAAATTAGTTTAGAAAGAAAAACATTATTAAACTCAATGGAGTCCACGACACAAGTTACTTGGGTTTTGAGATTGAGATAATTTGTCATTGTCTCAAAAAAAATTTTGAAAATAGATATCATTTTGAAATTATTTTTTAAAGTTAAGTCATATTTTTACCAGTCAATAAAATTATATTTGAACCCATAAAATCAATCAATTTGATTCAAATTAGTTCTCTTGCTATTTAGTTGGAAACTTGAATCAGATAAAAAGTTAAATTGCTGGGTTTCAAGAAAAGCAATTCGATCCACACCGGAACACAAGCCAATTGACTGCTATATCTATTACGCAAATGAGTTCGGAAGCTGGTTAATCGCCTGCCATTAACATCCATGTTTTGAAAACATTTACTATATTCTGCCAAGCATTTCTATAAAAGAAAATCTGCACCTTCAGTCCTATTAATTATAACAGATGAATAAGTGAAAGAAGAAGAAATTTGATAATTATTTTATTGTTTCAATCTTTTATTTTTATTTTTATTTTTATTTTTATTTTTATTTTTATTTTTTTACCAGTGGAACTACAAGGAAGACCTTAGATTTTATCAGACATCAAAACAATGTAGTTTACCTTAGGTAGGGCGTAGTTGGGGTGCTAATACATTCCCTTTACGCAACCAGTCTCCGTACCCGATCTCTGAGACCAGTTAGGGTTTCTAGTGACTAGAATACTAGGTGGCGACTCCCGTTCAAATTTTCCACTGATGAAAGACAAGAATTTCTTGTCTCCCCATGTTTGCCAGATAGACTTACATATACCTGAGGGTGGACGATTCATCGTGACACCGTACACGTGCGACAGAATGGCGACTCCGCTAGGGACCTTATGGACTAAGCTTTGTTTATGTCTGATTATCATGTTTTATTGTTTGGTTTGTGTGTTATTGTTAATATGCATTTCCTCATTTGCTCATACGTTTTAATTTTGTACATATTTGTTCATGCATTGTATAAAATTGTTTCATGAATCATTCACATTTTATGAGAGTTTATACTGAGAAAAACTTTAGGTTAAGTAAGGGACTAGCAGCTTACCTTACAACTTTTAGTCAAGATTTAAGTTTGTGTAAACCCCAACTCTTCATGAGTGCTTAGACTGGTAATGATTGGTGTTCATGTCATCTCATTACCTACTGAGCCCCCATATTGCCCTCACGAGGGTGATCACTAGGACAACAAGAGACCCTTTTGAGACTAGGTAGAAAGTCACCCATCATGTAATGGCCCAAAACCCATCCTCGAGTATGAGCTCCCTAATACGCATGTACATACATTTGTATCCATACACATACATTAATTCATTGTAAATAACATACATTCATCAGATTGAAATATAGATCCCCAAAAAGTCTACAACACCCGACTTCAAGCAAGAAACATGGAAGATGAAGAGCGTGCTCACCGTGATGCCCATTTTCAAGAAGAGTTGGAGTCTCTGAAGAGAAGCGTGGCTCGCCTCACTAGCTTACTCGAGCAAACACTAAGAAATACCTCTGGTGTAGGTCCTTCTAACTGACCAGTCACCGTTAATCAGGCTCCGACTACAGTTCAGCTTGAAGAAAGAATGAGCGAACATGGTCAAGAGCCTCAGCAAAATCCAATATTTGTGCAGTCAGCAACACCTGCACTAGCCCCGACAATCGTGGAGGCATTTGCTAACGAGTCCCATAAGGCCAAGTCATCTGATAGCATTGATCAAGATAAGATAGAGGTGTTGGAATCCAGAATCAAAGTCATTGAATGGGTAGACTTATATGACCCAGTTTGGGCAGCAGAGATGTGTCTAATCCCAAATGTGGTTGTCCCGAAAAAGTTTCGTGTTCCAAAGTTCATCAAATATAGTGGAACACGATGCCCCATGACTCACCTCAAGTCCTCCACTACAATAAAATAGCAGAGGTAGTACATGATGAAAAACTACTGATGCATTTTTTCAAGATAGTTTAAGTGGGACAACATTGAGCTGGTACATGAGATTGGACAACACAAAAATCCGGAGATGGAAGGATCTGATGGATGTTTTTGTCAAGCAGTACAAGTACAACATGGACATCGCTCCCGACATAACTAGCTTGTCCAATATAGAGAAAAGGGACAAAGAAAGCATAAGGGAATACGCTCAAAGATGGCGGGAATTAGCTGCTCAAGTACATCCCCCACTTTTAGACAAAGAGATGGTTACTTTATTTGCCGACACACTCAAGGCACCATACTACGAACATGTTATGGATAGTTCGGCCCAGAAATTCACTAACGTTGTGGTAGTGTGTGAACGCATAGAGCAAGGCGTCAGGAGTGGTAGAATTTATGCACCCACTAAGAAAAGATTCTTCGAAAGAAAAGAGGTCAACCATGTTGAAGATGTCTACAAGAGTAGGAAAATGCATCCCAAAACTACCACACTCCATCCCAAATTACCAACATCAAAAAACCCGAGTCCCAAAACTTTTAAGCCAAAAGCCAAATTGGAAATTACCAAAGGGTCCAAGAACAACTACCTTCATTACCGCTACCCCTGAATGAGATGTACCAGAAGCTATTAAGCATCGGACATATAGCTCCCGAACCTCTGGCACCTTTGCAGCCCCCTTACCCCGGCTGGTATAAGCCAGAGCTCACTTGCGAATACCATGTTGGTGTTGCCAGACACGACATTCACACTTGCAACACCTTCAAGAGAAAGCTTATGCAATTAATCAAGGCAGGGTTGATAGCATTTGAAGACACTCCTAATGTGAACACGAACCCTCTACCTAATCATGCTTGAAGCGATGGATTAGAAACGCACTAGCAATGGAATGTTCGGAATCTAAAAGTATCAATGGTGAAGGTAGGGTGCAAAAGGGTAGCATAAATTTTGAAGGACTCAAATTCCAACCATAGTTTTTATCTCCATCATCCCAAGAATTATTATGGGGAGGCTAGCCTAAGAGAAGATTTACCAAAATGGAAGGATGAGGCCTGCCCTATTATTGCCTTTTGTTTAATCATGTTAGTTTCAACATGTTTCAGTCTTGTCGGTAATTTGGCTCATAATGCCACAAGACTTTCTTTGTCAAGTGAGTCTTCTTGTTAATAAGATCAATTATTTTCCTGTGCTCATAACATGTTTTCCTTTTTTCCAAAACTATGCATGATCTCACATGTTCACAAGAACTTTTTGGGAATTCAAAGTTTGGTACAAAAATAGAAATCATATTGGTGTTTGTCCAAAACAAACGAATTCTGGAAATTCAAGTGATTCCTTAGAAAGGTAACTATACACCTAAGAAACTTGAAAAAAAAAAAAACAAACAAACAAACACAAGAAAAAAAAAACATGAGGTGACTCAAAAGTTGAGTTTTATTTGAATGAAAAATCATTTTGCATACTCGCATGAAAGCAAGGCTTACCGATTTCACATTGCTAGAACACCCCAGATTTCGCCTCTGAGTCAATTGAATGCCATCTAATATATGACTCATTCCATAAACCAGAGTATATATCCCTGAAACCCAGTGACTGACCATCAGTTAGCATCTCCTGGACTGCTTACTCTCTGTCAAGTTCTGTTTTCATTTCTGAAAACCCTCTTTGAGCGTTACGGATGTTTCCTTGCTTAATGCCGGACTCCAGAGAATCTGTGCTATCTTCTCCTTGATCATCCATCAAATGTTCTACACTCCCATTTGCTGATAGAAGCTTCATCTTCCTTTTTCTTCTTCTTAGTGTCATTGGATGTTTTAAGCACCTGAGTTATTTTACTGCGTACTTGTTGGAAAAACTGATATATAAAGAACAGATTATTGTTGATGAACTAAGAAAAAGAACAAAGAACAAAGAACAAAGTCTAAAGTCTTTACAGTTGAAAGAACAAGGAGCAGAAAATGTCTCAGTTGGTTACTGTCATCCCCAATGTTTTATTTATAGAAGGAAACAAACATTACAGAAAAATAAAACACTAAAGAAACGTACCAGCTATGTTCTCCTTTATCAAAGGAGTTGTATAACAAGCTGGTCTAATCCTAGATAAGCTTAAACAAATGAATTGAAAGAAACATCCTAATCTAGATAATGCTATCAGCTAACAGATAGATAACTATCAGCTAACAGATAGATAGCAATGCAGTAGATTACTACAAAGTAATCCTGTTCTAGCTTTGGTACCAAACTTCAACAGTACTGTCGTTTTTTGCTTGGGGAAAGAGCAAGAAACTGCACCAGAAAGATGACTTCCAAATTCGTCTCACGGGCTTGTAGTATGGTTTGGGCTGCCAAGCATTTCTATACAGCAAAATCTGCATTCCTAAGTGTAACAGATGAACAAGGTGAAGGATGAAAAACGTTAACAATTATTTAATTATTTCCAGTTGTTTATTTTATTTTTATTTTTTTGGCGTATGGGGCATTGGGACTACAAGGACTCCATTCATGAGTTGGCTTGTCCTACTTCTGGACATGAATGAAGGAGAGAGCAAAGGATGGAGCCACAAACTCACAGCACACAAAATACCAAACTACATTTTGATCCTTTAATTATAATATTGTATAATAGAATCCTTATTTGATCAAATTGGATAAACAAGTAGATATTCAGAAAACTAGAGTTGCAGTAGCAAGCAATGAGTATATCATCTACTTTGATCATATAATACACAGTCCAATTGGAATTGATAAACTCGCGACTAGTTGAATATTAAATAAATGGTAAAATAAAATGATTGAAATAAATTACTGATACAAATTATTGAGTACTATTTTGTAAAGACGAGATGGAAAAAATCTTAATAAAATTGTTTCTCAATCTTTCGATCATCTATATATATTGAAAGCCCATTTGTTTAGTTTAGGGACTGTTTCGTACTTTGACATCTAAGTCAAGGATTAAAAGTAAACATGCATTTATTACATGTTTCAATCTACATAGAGAATTTGTATCCTAATCGGATGAGGATATGAATGTTGTCAAGTATCCTCAGTAAACCAAATTTATCCAGGATTAAATTTCCTTAACATGGAGGATATTGGAAACAGAGTAAATCCAAGTTGGCCCTAGCTGCCATCCGAATCAGGGCAGGATACATCCTTGGTCGGTATAGGAGAGTATATAAGTGCGTGTGCATGTATCAGGTTAGTCGTTCGTCTTCAACAAGGCATTGAAAAAACCCTAGTCATAGTGTGCGAGAGAGAAAAATAGAAGCATAGTTTTCTGTGTGGAAA
>Ga0307514_10004643_pt1 | contig 12593 bp, 12 predicted proteins | sample 16_EM_MG_FD_203088 | JGI IMG/M metagenome (GOLD analysis project Ga0307514, IMG submission 203088) | Populus trichocarpa ectomycorrhiza microbial communities from riparian zone in the Pacific Northwest, United States - 16_EM | ecosystem: Host-associated > Plants > Roots > Unclassified | place...
TTATTTTTTACTTCCCCCCGCGGGCCCCCCCCCCCCCCCCCAATTTGTCCCTGGGGGGGGGGGGGGGGGGGGGTTATTTTGGGGGGGGGGGGGGGGGGTTTTCAGATACTCCCACGTCATGACTTCCGGAGCCGCTCTCCGATTCTGGCCCGCCCTTCCCTTACCAAGTCCCTCCGGTCATGGGGAAGGGAAAAATACGTAACCGATTTATCCGGACGCCGGCATGGCAGTGCGCGATTCGCTCGTGGACTGGAACAGCAAGCTTTACCCCCCAGCTGATCATCGTATAGCTCCAGGCTAGCAAATCTCTTTTCCTGTACTGTACCTGTGCATTGTTCCACCAGGTCGCTAGCGAGGCATTATCCTTGAGATGCTGGATACGGTACCTATATAGTTGATTATTCTCGTGAACAATAGAAGGGGCAGGGGTTGAACAATAGAACAATCGCTTATCATAATACTTGGACCTATACTGGTACAGTCCGATACAGTCCGCATGATCTCTCGATGCCTCACAGATCCCCAGGCATAGGTAACTTTATTTCTGCGCCTTCTGTGACAAGTAGCCTGGCCTAACTCATTTAGGAAAGAGTAGACCGTAAATTCCTCAAAATTGTTTACCGTTTCAATTACTTGATTGTAGAGATATCGATGTGTTGGATTCCGCGAACATACTAGCTGCCAGTCACCCTGCATGTGGTGTTAAGGGCCCTCAAGGCTCCAATTGCCCTCATGTTTGCATGCTCCTGTAAAGGGTCCAACCAACGACAACGACACCCAAAACGGCAATGTGCATTTGTGACATCCAAACTAACAAAACAGCGGCTGATATGTACAGTTCATGACTTGTGGCCCCAGTGTATCAACCTATACTCCCAACAATTCTATACCAAAATGCCCTAAGGATAATCTGCGGACCATCGTGGCTCGAGGCAGGTAAGTGCTGTCCCTGCATTCTCCTACTGTCATACTCGCGCATCAATTGTTGTAATCATCGCCCATGTAGACCGCATCCTTCGACAACACTGCAACTTTCTACATATATCACGCACATCATTAGCTTACACTTGCCTGATTCTCGCACTGTTGGTTACCGAGAAAGGCACCTCCGGAGCCAACGTACCTTGAAGAATCTCCTCCACTCTAACGGATCCCCCTTCACCTTTACGAACTCTATACTTGCCATGTCCTCGGAAACCCTGTCCACTATCACGTCGCCTGATAATGGACAACGACGAGAGTCTGTTGTTTGGATCTTGATCCACACCGGTTCATAATATTCATCGTCATATACCTCTGGTTTCTGTGGCGGTACAGCTATTCCAATCCTATGCAAGCTCTCTGATATTATTGGAAGGAGCTGCTGGAAGGGCAATTGAGAGTAGAACTTGGTGAGGGCCTGTGGTGGACAGATATCATTAAAACGCTGAGCAGCCTGGGTCAGTGATGGCGGGATTTGTGGGACTGGTGCGAATTGGCTCATCATAGGGTCCTCTCTCAGAGACGATTTGATATTCCCAGTCCGTGAAGCTGGTGCTGTTGATGGAAATTCTCGAGCCCTCCTCTCAACAGGCTGAGAAGCCGATATTCCGTGCCCAATCCGATTCCTTTCCAGCAACTGACGACCAACAGTCATATGGACGGGTTGGGTGCATGGCAGTTGCTCAAAGTCCTGTGGCTCTGGCTCTTGTAAGCCAGCAAATGGCCTGTTGAAGTCGATGTGAAGACCCTCCATCAACTTTGTTGCAAGGAGGATACGATCGGTGCAGTTCCCGTTTTCAGCTAGGAGGGGGTTTCGGCGAGTAAACCAGGGATGGTGGCGGGCGTCCTCTAGGGACATACGGGTTGAAGTGTCCACTTTCATCATGCCTCGAAGGAGGGCTGGGAGTTATGTCAATACACTATGGATGACTATAGGCCTATTCGGAAGGGGGAACATACATAAGGCTTCCGCTGGTAACTTCTGCCAGAGTTCATCTCCAGTCCGGCCTTTAGTTTTCTTATATTCGGTAAACTCCCAGGACATGTCTGAAGGTTCATCCCATGGAGTGTTTCCTGCTAACATCACAAATAATACCACTCCGCAAGACCATATATCCACTAGGTCACTGTAGTAACTCCTAGTTGCAACCTGAAATCATAATATCTACTGTCAGCTTGTGTTGACGCGAACGTATGGTAAATGCAGAAGAAGGCGATAAACACCTCAGGCGCCACATACGGAGGGGATCCGCAGATTGATGTCGACAGCTTCCGCTGCCCACGCAGCTGGAACATGGCAGCAAGACCAAAATCGGCAATCTTCAAGTTGCCATCCTTGTCAAGTAGCATGTTTTCAGGCTTGATATCTAAGAAGGCGTGTCAGTGTTTCTCCATCATTGAAAAATGATTGGACGTACCTCGGTGTGAAATGCCTTTCCCATGTAGATATGTGACACCAGCAATGAGTTGGGTAAAATAAAAGTGCGCGATGTCCTCTGAAACTCCAGCATCCGCCTCTGTAACCAAGTCCAATCAGATATTAGTTGCCCCAATTTTTCAGAGACATTACACTGTACAACATACCTATTTTGTCAAATAAATCACCACCCTCAGCCAATTCCATAGCTATCCACCTCCATACAGCATCCTCACCATGCGCAAGATACTGAATGATATTGGGATGGATTCCACAGTACTTGTGTATTGTTATCTCAAGGTCCATCTGCCTCCGATTGACATAGCCGCTGGCCATAGCATGCTGTTTATGAATGAATTTGACTGCAAACACTCTTCCATTGCCGTCTATGCCCTTTTTTATTCTATATCTCCGCGGAATAGATCAATATTTGGCTGCAAAATGGAGCACAAAGTTGTACGGAATATTGTGAACATACGACGCATAGGCACCTCTCCCAATCGTCTTACTGAGAACCTGAAAGGGTAGATCCGTGGGAAGAGGGTCGGGTTGACTATAGTCGGACTTCATGCCGTCAGCGTCCATAACCTTCCTAAGGCCGGGAGAGAATGAATCAACAAACCATCCTGATATCGATACAATGAAATAGAGTACAATCCCCAACTTTCAGCCCAAAATTAAAGTAACAGTGAGGTGCAAATACAATGTACTCTGAGTACTAATCAGATTGAAGTACGTGCAATCAGAGCAAAAGAGCTGCTTTCCTTCATTATTGGCCGAAAGTGGTTGGCGAATGGCTGTTATGTGCTTACATTACCTAGACCTAACTGGGAAGTTTGTTTATTAGTATTCTGTTCTCAACCTCCACAATATCACCCAGCAACCAGCATAACGGAAACTACGCTTTGAAATTTTGCTATCCAAACGCAATTAAATCACATCAGTCACTCGAACCCAAAATGGACTATTCTATCGAAGATGTCGAGAATACCTCCAGCTCGAATTCCGCTCAGCCTGAGAAGACCAACAAGGCTCCCCAAAGAGTGGAAGCTGGCTCAGTTACCAAGCGGTACGGGGAATCCTTAAAAGTACGTTCGGGAATTCAGGTTATCTGACACAGTTTCTATATAGCCTGCAAACTGAGCTCATGCAACTCATGATGTCCCCCAGTCCCGGTGTGTCCGCCTTTCCCGATGATGGGAATCTCCTGCAATGGACTGGCACAATAAGTGGTCCAGACGGGACATTTTACGGTATGATTGCATGTTCAAATGTGGCTTCCATTTCCGGGGAAAAGTGCGCAGTTGGCTTATTTTTGCACTGCAGAGGGCTTAACCTTCAAGCTCAGCTTTTGCTTCCCCTCAAACTATCCCTACTCACCGCCAACTGTCCTCTTCACCACTCCAATGTTCCACCCTAACGTCGACATGGCTGGGAGGATCTGTCTTGACATCTTGAAAGACAAGTGGTCTGCTGTATATAACGTCCAGTCTATCCTCCTCTCCCTGCAGAGCTTGCTGGGGGAGCCCAACAATAAGTCCCCATTGAATGGACAGGCTGCCGAGCTATGGGACAAGAATCCCACTGAGTATGTCACCTCTAATATAACCTTATGCTATCTACATATGATAACCCCAAGCTAAAACCTCCCAGATACAAACGTCTTCTTATGCTCCGACACCGCGAAGCCGACGAATAAGTCCCTGTACTGCTGAAGATAATATGGTACGATTGAACATGGAGGAGGTGGCGTTTTGTTATTAAATTGTACTTTCCTTTCTCATGACATGCAGCATGATTGTTTTTCACGTTTCTAGTTGGATTTTACGTGTGTACACTGGAAGCCATTCACGTTTGAGGTACGTTGCAGTTGGGCTGTTTGAGCATGCACCGCATAGTCAAAGGCAAAGCATGATGAGTATTGGATAGGAATAGGCGGGGGGAAAGAATGATGGATTTCCAGCCCAAGGTGACGATGAACTAGGCAAGAAATAGAATAATCTAGGACTGGGCTGAATTCTGTGAATTTTGGATTTGGCACTCCTGCATAGCGCTCGAGTGTTTAGTATCCCCATAGGGATAATTATTTATAAATTCTCTTCTCCGCTCCGAGTGTTAGACGTGATACCAAGAAAAATACAGAGAGACCATATTGTCGAAGGGCACAAGAACAGACAGGAGGGTGTGCTCTGGAGTAGTACTTCGAGACCTCAATTCTGTAATGAAACTGCCCGGCTGGTTTCAGAATAGAGTGAGAAGACTTAAATGTCTGCGATTCTACTAGTATTGATTTGTAGCACATTCTGCCTTCCTAAGTATTACCCTCAGGTTGGAGAATTATCTGAATCTAGTACCAGTACGCAACCTATCGCCTCATAGCGCCAATGAAAGTTAACACCTTCTGCATATACACTCACTGTACCTTCAAAGAAAAGGGGCAAGAAGGTGGTTGGCCCACGAAGGGACAGTCCTTAAGATAGACCTTGTACATCTGAAAACATTCATCGGCAATGTCATGATAGTCATAGCAAAAGCCGTGTAACCACAAAATTAGGACCTTGCTTACCTCGTGAAGAGTTGAGTAATTGGTTCTTGGGGTAGTTGAAGCATCGAGAGCTCTAGATCTAGCCAGCCCCAATGCTGCAAAAAAAGAGTAATGATTACAAGGTATAGGGTGGCATATGGGTGGTGTGTAGAAGCTCTTCGACTGTATTGCATACATACAGGAGCAGTACGTATACGTAGTTTTGATCTAGCGGTGGGAATGGCATGTGAACAGATAAAAACAGCCTTGGAATCGCGAGGCTGAGTAGCATGCTTGCGTGTCCAAGTTGATGTTGCACGAGATTAGGTGGATCATGTTCCAGATTACTGTTTGTTCATTCTATCGAGTATGCCACCGGGGCTAATGGAATCCAACAGTTGAGCGCTCCGCTGCTGTATTCTAGTACGCCCATGAAAAGTAAAACTTCAAGTGACCCCAACCTTCCCATGCCCATTCCATCCATCTTAACTTTTACTCTCAAGAGCGAGGAAGAGATATACCACTCAAAACTGGAAGCCGATACTTAAGATGAGGACCCTCAGTCATACCATCCCACGGCCCTCTGTCCTGTTTCCAATTCTAATCCCCCAAACCACCCAACCAACTTCCATTATCGCCCTATCTCCAGCCAAACCCCAAAAGGAATCAGTACCCAATAACATGATAAAAACGCCAATGCTCCATGTGACAAAGATAATTACAGGAGAAACACTTCAGGAAACTGATGGTTAACAGAGTTGCGGATTGATATATATATAAGGACTGAATACTTTTGTCCAGAATTTTAAGTATTCATCATTGTACTAGAATTAAAATGTGTCAGCTATAATCCACTCTTCGACTCAGAATTCAAGTGAGGGTAACATACATGTCAAGGATTGTTCCTCCCATGCTGTTGAGAGCATTTGGTAGGGGTGTAGTTGGGGTTGTTGTAGGAGCCGAGCTTGTAGCCGGCTTTGATAGAGCCGACTGGACATCGAGTTTCTTCTCCACAGCAGGTGTTGCCCAGGTTGGCACCGACCATTGGAAGCCAGTGAATGACTTCAGTTGAAAGCCTGCCTTGGACCACTTCTTGCAAGGTTTTCCAGTACGATCTAAAGCTCTTAATTGTGCATTGATAGCACCTTGGTTGGCTTTCGGTCCCAATTTGTGCGGTCCGCTCGTTCCGGGAATAGCGAGGGTTGGTATTGCTCCGTTGTCACTACTCGTTGTGATGTTAGTATATCATTTCAATGCAAAAGTAATTCAAGTCATATTGAAATACTTACAGTTTCTGCTTCTTCCTACCAGGCTTCCCAGCAGGCGCTCCAGGTTGTCGTCCTCTCTTTGGCCCTGGTTTCGCACCAGGTGTCCCAGCTGCCCCATTAGTAGCGATAGATAGTGCCTCCGACCCAACTGGTGACCCAGCTTGAGGTGTCGCACCGGCAGCAAGAGGTGAAGAGTTTCTTGGTGAATTTGCCGACGACTCAGTGGTGCTGTTCGCGTTTGAAGGGGAGACCGTGGTAGTATCCTTTGTTATTGCTGCTGGTGCCCACTTGGCCAACTTCCCAGGGGCTACCTTAAGGACTATTATCTTTCGTGGGCCAGCCACCTTCTTGTCCATTTTCTTTGGAGGCATCGTGGATATATTTGCAGAAGATGTTTTGAGTGAATAGGAAGATGAGAGTGGGCTGGCCGAAGAGACAGCAGAGCGGACCATGGGTTTTAGTAGAAGGTTTGGTAGAGCCGTGTGGCCGTGATGGAAGCGAAAGCTGCCAGGTGGGTGGAACTAGTCGCCCAGAAAATTCTTGTGAGGCCAAAGGTAAAAGAGGCTTCGCCCGCTGGGTGAGCGGGATCCACAGATATTCAAACAAGGCAACTAGCCTTTTGAGTGGGCGGTTTTAAGTTACCTAGACAAGCCTGAGCGAAAGCCAAATCACGACGGCAAAGGGCTGAGGTGAGGTGGTGCGCAGGTGACGATCGAGATGTCAAGTGAGCCAGGCAAGGTATGTAACCATTAACTGAATTAACCCCTGACTATGAAGAATTCGTCAGGAAAATGGTGTTGAGTGCAAGTTGGTGATAGTGTGAGCGAGAGGAGGCATGAGTATGAAAGCGGAAAGTTTGGACGACGGCAGGCAGTTGGGCGAGTGTTTTTTTAATTTGGGGTGATAGGGAGACATGGTGAATAATTTGGGGGTGGGCAGCGAAGCGTTAGGGGGTCAGATGCCGTTGAATTAAAAAATGGATGGATAGTCCAGAGAGTTGTTGCTAGCAATTGGAAAAGCGTGCGATGTTCGGAGTTCAGGTTTGATTTGTGCTCACGCGCCTGCGCCGCAGCCATCTCTTGACGCGCCGAAAATGTGTGCACCAGCCACAGCATGGTGCCTGACTAAGGCGCTGGACTCGGCATTTGCGAGAGCGGGTCTTTCTTTATTGTACATATATACTATCGACCTACTTTTCTATACTGGAGTGGCCTTCGTTTCATAGGGCATGTACGGAGTAATGTAGACGAGAATCCGCAGCCGGTCAGATCTCCCAACTTTCCCCAGCAGAGTGGGGGCATGATGTGCGCCTTGTGTTGAGAAATCTTTTCCAGGAGGTACCGTAGGTAAATACAATGCGTAGGTGAAAGTTATGGCGCGTTAGTGCATATAAAATGCAGGGGGGCGCGCCATAACTTTCACCTACGCACTGTAAGTAAGTAGCTGGACGTTGGCGCGGGCTCCTGGTTTCTGCGTTCGGCTCTTTCCACAAGCTGGTGCAGCCAAATTAATCCTGGCGATTCCTATGCTAAACGCCCCGTGAGCCTTGATTAAGCCCGTGATGGCATCGCAAACGGGGGAAGCATTATTATTCTAGTCCTCGAGCCACTTACATAGCTACTGTTTTTTCTTTCTTTCTCTCTTGAGTCTATACGTCTATGGAGCCTTAGGCCATGGGACGGTTACATAGCTACTTTTTTTTTTTTGGAGTCTCCCCCGAAGGGAGCCTTAGGATATGGGGCGGATTACATCGCTACTACTAGGTATCCTCTCTAATATGTTACGCTACACATCGCGGGGGACATGGTTCCGATATCCTCCTCACTACGCATTTGGCCAATATACTTGTGCAAGCAGCAATATTCGTCGGCAACACGCCCAGCCTGTTTGAGAACAGCCTTTCCTTGCTTGTATTGTCTCCCCTCTGCATTGGCATGGTGAGACGTGCTGGGATCCGGAGCAGTGCCGCTCTCTTAGGTAGCTGATTGCAAATAATCAAGACATTCTTATGTATACAGGTGGGAGAAAAAAGAGACAAAAGTTCATGGTATATATATTAGGACCGTCTCAGGCTCGAAGGTGACTATAGGTTGCACAAGGCCTAGGAGACGAAGCTCCTTCATATTAACCATATCCCCCTCTATGTACAGTACGTCTGGCATCTGACTATGATGGCGACGTAACTGTGTAAACACTATTGACCACCCCTACTATACCAAGACATGTACGGAGTATGTTGGCCGTACGTACCTGGCAGGTGTTGATACCTGGTCTCCAGCTGGAATCAGCCTAGTTGTTGCATGCAAGTTGCAAGTGCCTGGCGGGCATCGATCAAGCAACGAGGCTTCGGAGCATATTGTGGCCGGGGACTCGATGGCCACAATACTGCTGTACCTTGTGCCCCCTGTGCCAATGCCAACCGCAGAGCAGAGCAGAGCAGAGCAGAAAACAGAGCAGAGAGATAGAAAGATAGACTTCCTGCCAAACCGTATACTTTATACACCTCTGGATCTATGTAGCAAAAGTATGTGTACGCTTGCACCCAGGGCGTAGGTACAGTACATGTACCTATCCGGACCCATAATGCCTCGACTAGCCTGTGGACTCTTGTCTGGATGCTGGGCCAATCTGCCACTGCCCGTCAGCCAGCTTCGTTCGTTCTCAACTTCGCTATGACATGCTAGGTCAAGAGCACGCCAGCTTCAACTGGGTGCACGCATATGCCATCCATTACAAGGGGCTGTTAATAATGTCTCGCCTATTCGCAGCTTATTAGTTTCGGGCCAGCAGCTTATCCACTTCTATACACTTCCCCCTCACCGCAACAGTAATCAACCCCACAACAACAACAACACAAAATTTCGATGCATCTTTGATATCACTCTTGCAGACATCAGGTGTTTTGGCTAAGGCTACGCAGCGTTTTGGGTCGGTTCAAGATACAAAGGGAAACTCGGCCGAATAATGGACTGTTGAACCAGCTGACCTCATAACTGCTGGTCACTCATTGCCGCAGATATTCTGCAGACCGTACCTTACAGCAACTAGAGTATCCTTAATATACTTACAACGTCATTCGTCATCCGCCAGAAACTGTCTACCCAACTCTCTCGTCTAGAGTGTTGACGATCGATCGAAGGTTTCGTTAGGCTAAAGACTATTGGGGCGAGCCTATTCCACGACAGCTCCCCAGCAACTATGTCGGGGTCGTCTTCTCTGCGAAGGGCTGCTATGGTAGCTCCGGCGAGCTCCTACGCTTCAGTAGCGTCAGGACAATCTCGGCTCTCAGCAGCTTCGACTTCGGACCTGCATAATAATGCTCCAGGCTCTAACCGATACATCTCCGCAACAAATACCTTTGCTACGAAACAGCCCCAATCGATGCCCACGCCACCACCTTTACCAGAGTATCTCAAGCAGACAGCCTATTCGGAGCGCCTGTCACAACATGCCAAAACCCAGCAAGCTAAATCACCATCCTACAGCTCTCTATCAACCCCGATGTCATCATTAACATTACCCGGGCGGCTTCCCTCAGTCCATCGAGGGATAGCTTTTGATGCTGCGGAATCCGTGCCAGTAGAAGATGATACCATAACACCTTTACCATCCCGTTGGGACGAACACGACAAATGGACAGGAATTGAGGTTCTCAATGACGGGTCAGAGGTGAAGTTTATTGGTATGGGCGATTTATATACTGCCTAGAGCATGCACTGATGGCAGAATAGGTCCGCAGAAAGTGAACGACAATGAGGCAGCAGCCGTGCGGGCGGATCATCCCATGTCGCCCCAGTGTGGAATATACTACTTTGAATGCAAGATAATATCAAAGGGCAAGGATAGGTTGGGCTATAATCGTTTGTTGGGGAAATGGAGCCGTAGCTGATATATAATGTGTGCAGTTTGATTGGGATTGGATTCTGTGGTGGGAAAGTTGCAATGAATCGTCTTCCCGGATGGGAGCCGGAATCTTGGGGGTATCATGGTGACGATGGAAATGCGTTTTGTTCCCATGGCCCTGGTAAAAGTTATGGTCCTCAATTTGCTGCAAACGACGTGATAGGATGTGGGGTGGATTTCAATAATAGGTCCGCCTTCTTCACGAAAAATGGAGTAAACTTAGGTATACCAACTATCTGGGAAGGGCGTAGGATTCATGCTGATAGCTCCATGTTTCTAGGTACTGCCTTCCGGGAAATAAAGGCAGGGAAACTATATCCAGCGGTGGGGATGAAAAGACTAGGAGAGCATGTTCGTGTGAATTTCGGACAGGAAGAATTTATTTTTGATATTGCGAGCCACATGAAGGTATGTTACGGCTGTGAACCCTGAGTTTGGTGGATTTAGGCCCTTATGTCTTTTACAGGAGGAGAAAGCCATTATTTACGCCGAAATAAATCAACGCCCGAACCCACCCCCATCATTGGACGAGTCTACATTAATACAGGCTTTTGTTGCCTCATATTTGGCACATGATGGATACGTTGATACCGCCAAAGCATTTGCCGAAGATGTGCAAAAAGAGGCACGGGCGTTGGCAAGTAGTGGGAGGCGAGGGAGCGCGCGTCCCCTGAGCATCAAGGAAGATCAACATGCTATAAATCGCCAAAGTATGTTGCAACACCTTCCACCCTTACTGGGGTAAAATCATACTGACTCTTTACCAGAGATTCGAACAGCAATTTTGCAAGGCAAGATTGATGATGCATTGGAACTCACACAAGACCTCTATCCAAATGTGTTCAAAGAAAATGAAATGATTCATTTCCGATTGAAATGCCGGAAACTAGTTGAGATGATTCGCCTTGTATCTGAAGCATCCTCACACTCGAGCAGTTACAACCACTCACATTCACACTTAAAGTTACAGCAGTATAAACACCTCTCACATCATGATGATCACATGGAAGATGTTTTTGGCCGAGATATAGAAATTGACGACCATTCATCTGGAGCTGGGGAATGGGAGAAATTAGAGGGAATGGACAAGATGGATGTGGATGAAGAACAGGACAATTCCCGACTTAAGGGACCATTAGACGATGCAGTAAAGTACGCTCAACAGCTTCGCGTCGATTTCAAAGCAGGCGCAAGACCCGAGATACAGAAGGCGTTGGAAGAGTCGTTCAGTTTAGTTGCCTATCAGGATCCGAAGAACTCGGTCCTTTCTCACCTTTTTGATGAAGATGGGCGGGTTGCAGTCGCAGAGGAGCTCAATTCCGCTATTCTTGGTAAGTCCCTCTTGTATATTTACCCTATTGATAATAGGCTTGGTCTGACATCATTGGCAATAGTCTCTCTGGGCAAATCCTCTATCGCTCCCCTAGAAAGGCTAGTGCAACAAGTGACCGCCCTAGCACAGGAACTCAGCGAAGATGGAGGCCCAGCAGCATTTGTCAATATTCACAGCGACGTTTTGAAGACTTGCACCTTCTGATAACTTGATGCATTGTTTAGGTTCCTGTCTTTCTGGGTTGTTTGTCGATTTTCGTTCTGGACTCCTCTTCGTCTTAAAGCTATGATACTATTCTCTTTCATTGTATGGTGTATGGTCTCTGGGTTTTTCACTCCATATCTAAGTAATTCGACATGATGGGGTTGTGAAGTTTGAACTCGTGGTTTTTGATTATCTCGGCTCGACTTGCAGAGCAGAACTGGGGGAGGGTGGGGAGGGGGAGATGGGGGAAAGGCTGGATCACAATGTGGTCCTGTATATAGTAGCTGGTAGAGACTGTTTTCCTCATGGAATAATTTGTAAGGGTACTACCATGGCTAATACTTGCTAAGACTGGTTCAGTCTCGGGTGGTTACCCTGAACCTTGGAACTGGCTTACTACACACATCAGGGTAACTGGAGTTAATTGGGCTTTATAGATTCAGTCTTGGCATATCGTTAGGTAAGTCGATTCTGATCACGTTGATTCGCTGCCAAGGGATTTTCACCAACGTAACTACCAAATAACCACACTTTGATATTTCTGCTCCTGATTTTGTCACGATGGTAGGGTAGATTCAAAACTTGGGGGGATGGATAGCTGGCTAACTGGTTGATTGGGGGTGGTGGGATATAGTCTGCGCAGAACTCGGCAGGTATTCAGACATTACTTGATGTAGGGCTCCTCCCCACAGACTGCTTTATCGATCCGGCGTTCCCTTTTCTCAGGCGAGATATAGTCGTGGATATGGTTCTGAGAAAGGCTACGAAATCTGGAGGTGTTATGTCCAGTGGAGGAGAAAAACAAGGACGAGGGGGGGGGAAAGGAGAACGAGAATGAGGGAGATACATGGAGGAGAGCTACATTGAATGGTCATGACCAACCCACAGCTAACAGCCCATATCGCTATACCACAGGCAGAGCGAGAAGCCCAGAAGACCGTTGTGAAGGGTACCACTCACTTT
>Ga0307514_10004644_pt1 | contig 12591 bp, 4 predicted proteins | sample 16_EM_MG_FD_203088 | JGI IMG/M metagenome (GOLD analysis project Ga0307514, IMG submission 203088) | Populus trichocarpa ectomycorrhiza microbial communities from riparian zone in the Pacific Northwest, United States - 16_EM | ecosystem: Host-associated > Plants > Roots > Unclassified | place...
TCCGTCGGTAAATCAGAACACGGATGCTGTGACAAGAAGAGTTCAAGATATGACTTGTTGTGCTGAGAAGAGGGAGATTGTTTTGGGGGGGAGGGGGGGCGCTGGTTGTTTGCAGTTGGGGAGAGTTGAGATGAGGAAGAAGAAGGAGAAATATGGGAGGATAGGGTCGAGTGAGAGGGGATATATTAACTTTTACCGCCGACTTCACCGACGGACTATTCCGTCTGTGATTCCGTCGGCTACTCTGACGGCAAACAGGGCACGTCACCGTACGGAGCTGCCGTTTTGAATCCCTCGGTGATTTTGTCGGCATTTTCATCGGTGAATCGGTCACGTCACCGTACGGAGCTAACGTTTTGAATCCCTCGGTGATTCTGTTAGTAAAAAAAATACCCGCAATAACCTCCACGTCAGCGAACCGCCCTCTTTTTTTTTAATTCTCAGCATTCCATCCGTAATTTCATCGGTATATACCGATGGATTTTGGCCGTCGGTATCTACCAATGAAAGTACAAACAGAGTAAATGCTGTCGGTAATGGCGACCTCAAATTACCGACAAAATTATTTCGTCGGCAATTCCGTTGGTATTAAGCGAATTTCTGGTAGTGTAATAAGTTACTAAATAAATATAAGTGCAAAAAACTTAAATGAATAAGTTATTTAATTATAAAAGAAAAAACTTTTAAAGAGTTTTTTAAAAGATAAAAAAAATCTTCTAGCCAAACCCAGTATAAACAACTTTCAATACCTAACAATTTTTAAATTGTTGTCATCTTAACTAAAACATTTAGTTGCTAACAATTAATACATAAACTCTCCCTAGGAATCTGCAGGCTTTCTGACTCTTCAACGAACAATTCTTCTTGATAATTTTCTACACACTTCACTCATGTGTTAAAAGTATATGTTGCAAAACTCTATGTAACTCCTTAGCTAATTGGGCACTCTTGCTCCGCTACAATAGCTGCTCTACAAAATGCTTATGATTGTCCTTCCTTATATACAAATCCATGTGATAAGGATAAAAACCTTTGGTAAACATTATTTTCAAGCTTCCTAGTCTGTTAAGTTCTTAACAGACTACTAACGTGTTTCACAAAAACACTTCTCTGATTGTTATCTTCGAATAACTTGTATTTATAATTTATTTGAACTTTTTATATAATTTATCCAAACAAACTAGGTAATTACAAAAATAATCGTGTTATATCCTATAAGATAAACTTGATTAATTCTTCATCTAATTTGGATAAACTAACTATCTAAACAAATTCATCTTCATCAACGCAAATAATCATTCATCAATCATAGCCAATCATTTTGACATTTATAATCTTCCTTTTTAGTTGATTTGTGACAAAACATAATAATGATTAGCATGCAAAAAGCTCAGATGGTTCAATCATAAAAAGATACTTCATTAAAGTATACCTACAAGCACAATTAAAACAGTGTTTATATAGTATAAGAATAGTTAATAATATTTATGCAACAACATCCTAACAGTTCTTAACATGTTTCATACAAACAATTTATAACATATTCAAAGAATACTTCATGCAACATGTTCCATCCTAACAGTTTATAATATGTTCAAAAACTATTACGCATCAGATATTGTTATGCAACTGTATGCATCAAGTTCAAAGTGCATCAAGTATTCAGCATAAAGGTTTCTATGCTACAAAAAATATCCTAGTTATTACAAACCAGAATATTCAATATTCTTAATTGATTCAAAATCAGTAAAATTCCATAAAAGCAAAAAAAGATTTTTTGACAACTAGTTGTGTTTGCTTTTTCTCCCTTGCATCCATCATTCTCTCCCCTTTTGTTTTAGCACCAATCCTAGTCCTCATCTTCACCAACAACATACTAATGCACTTATTCAACATCCAAGCCAAATTGAACAAATCTATCATTAACCTATATAATATCTTGTTGCATATATGTTAGCAATTTGTCAACAACATCAATTTTTAGTTCCCACTCACCAATAAAACTATCAAACTTATTTGATAGTACTTGTAGTTGTTAAATTATAAGAGGGAATAGGTGGTTGGTTTGAGAATTGAAACTCCTAGTAAACTTTCAATCTGATCCAACAGTCAAATTGATAGTTATGCTTGATAATGTAAAACTGGACAATAGACATAATTACGCTAAAATCTGAATTTTCTTGTTCAATCTTTTCTTGGATTGTATCATTCCCTCTCTTTAAGATGATAAGTCCCTTGATGAATATGTAACATGAAGGATATTCACCATCAACCCGAAATGAAGGATATTCACCATCAAAACCCTACATAGTCTTGTTAGCAAAGAAAATATTTTGAATAAACCTTTTCTTAACATATAAGCTCTCCTTTACAGCCATATTCTTCTTTGTAAGCCTTAATTGGTCCTCGTAAACCTATTTAAGTGTTAAAGAAATAATAACTACAGACTTCCTATCTTTCACAAAAGAAAATCTATTATTGAACCCAACATGCATAGCTTTCTAATCATATTACCAAGGCCTACCCAACAACAAATAGCTATCATGCATAGGTACAACATCACATAACACCTCATCACAATAATTTCCAATAAAAAATGCAACTAAAACCTTTTAAGCACTTTCACTTCTCCATAATTATATATTCAATCATTACAATTTATATGAAATAAGGTGTTTTGTACTATGCAAGTTCAATTTATCCACCAATAAGTAGTAGCCACATTATTACATCTTCTATTATCAATCACATACCTTCTTTTGAACATGGCACCTCATATGGAAGAAGTTCTCTCATTGCTCCTCCAAATCTCTCACTTTAACTTGCAAATTCAATACTTATTTTACCAAAAATGCCCCCCTCATCTGAATACTCAACACAATTATCATTAGCATCCTAAAGTGGAGTTATCTCCTCCCCATCACTAGCCTCTCCACTAGTCACACCCTCACCATGAGCCTTCATAACCATAGCTCACTTGTTTAAACACTACAAACCATCATAACCAACTCTCAAAAAATGAAATACATTTTATATCACGATTACAAGATGTAAGAGTTTCAACTTTACCTCTAATATCAGTAGAGATGTCTTTCTTCTTTTTTGGATTCTCAATTCTCTCCCTCACTTTCGGTTGAGATTCAACAACCCCCACATTAGCCTTCCAATTAGGTTTCTAAGGTGACGAAGAACATAACGGTCAGTTTGGCTATGAACTACCCTTATGCTTAAGTTGTCTCTCTATTTTTTTTTTCATATGCATCATATTCTCTAACTCCATATAATATTATAACTCTATAATATTCACAATCTCATGATTTAGCTCATTCAAGAACCTAGTCATAATAGTCTCTCTATCCTCCACTAAATTAGCCAGAACCATCGCAATCTTCATCTCCTTGTGATACTCATCAATATTCTTTCTACCTTGGCTCAAACACTGTAACTTTTGGTATAATTCCTTATAATAATGATTCTAGATAAATCATCTCCTCATAATAGCCTTCATCTTTTTCGAAGTCTCAATAGGCCTCTCACGATTCCTTTTACGACTCAACATAAGCTAATTACACAATAAAATAGCGTAGTCCATGAGCTCAATTACGATAAGCTTAACCTTTTTACCCTTCGAATAGTTATGACAATTAAATAAGAGCTTTATCTTCTTCTCCCACTCCAAATACACCTTAGGATTGTTTTTCCCTTGAAATGAAGGAATTTTCATCTTAATATTGTCCAAACTCTTATCTACCCCATTTTAGTACCTAAAATTACCCATATCATCTTCTTGGTTGAACTGCCCATCTCTTATAACCCCCTCATACCCATGGTTTCTAGCCTGCCCTAACTGATCTCTATAGCCTAAAAGCACAATATTATAATCTGCATTACCCATCTCATCAAAATTATCATCAACAACGGGACTAACACTCCTTTCACGCCTTTTAACATTTTTTCCACCCAAATCAACTCTATTATGCAAACCATTAATTTGAGCATCACGTCTCTCCTTTTCTACATCATATCTTCTAAATTCTCTATTGCCCTGTTTATCATTTCCATATGTTGTGTTAAGGCTTGAATTTGAAAAGGTTGATTTTCAATTGGTGGTGTTGTCTTGGTATTGTTCGACATCTTTAAATTTGTAAAATACATTAGTGATAAAGAACAATTTATTTCCTCATTTATTCCCTCATATGTTCACACTCCTCATGTGTTTACACTTCTCTCGTGTTTCACTCATTTAGGCTTTTCACTTTGAAATTCAATACAACCAAATAGAACAACATGTTAGTACAATCCAAATATGTGTAACAAATAAAGAAGCAAGAAATATAAAAAAACAAAAACAAAAATGAGACTACAATTATGATTTTGCGAATAGCAAATGAATTTGTATGAAATATAGACTTTTTAAAGACGCGGAATAAATAAGAAGCAAAATTAATGAAAATAACTTTATTAACCCCCAAATATCCCAAATATAAATTTAGTATACTGATTAGGTTGATTTCGACAGTAGCAAAACATTTTTTATAAGTTGACGCAAATTAGACCTGTTTACGTAATCTACTACCATACAAATCAAACAAAGTTCAAATGACCCCAAATTTAATATTTGATGTTATTATACCCAAAAAAAAACATATAATGTGAATTTTAAAGCGACTCTAGCATGGTTTGATTCACTTTCTTTTGTATTAGGTTTTCTGACAGAACTATATCTTTAGCTTTCTAACATCTTTTTTTTATTTAGTGTTACTGATATGTAGGGATAATAACTAAAATAATGAGAAATTGTTTTTCATAATAATAGATGTCGCAAGCAAGAGAAAGAGTAGAAGATTAAAATCAAAGAGAAATTTAAACACGAAATATAACAAAACAAAATTTTCAAAAAGGTATAACCTAAATTTTTGGAGCCTAGCTCTGATATCAACTAATATAAGCCCCATGAATATAAAGATCCAAAAACCCACAATGAAGTAGATGACAAACCTGGAAAGCTAAAATTAAGGTTTATGGTAGATAAACCTTGACCTAGATATAATTATGTACCTGAGAATCAAAGGTATTAGAAATTGACCTTGGACCCACTGATTATATAAAAAAATCAAGAAACAAAAGTATGTAAAGACACCGCACAGTCAGTTATACCTTGATAAGTCAAATTTATTCTTAGTCCCATGAAAGAGAAAAGTGATGTATCATGCAAAACAAAAGTTTATTCACATTATACCATTAAACAGTTTTATCGACGGATTCATTCCGTCGGTGTGAGGCACGCAAACTATCGGTAACATTTTTACCGACAGCCTCACTAACGGAATCCGTCCGTTGGAATATTGATCGTCGGTAATTTCCCTTTCCGTCACTAATTTTATCAGGAATTAAAAAAAACCAAACACCAACGGTATTACAGACGGCTAAGCGCGCCAAAAAAAAATTCTCGTGAGAACTTTACCAACGGAATCATTTCGTCTATATTTTCAACGGTAATCACCGACGGATATATGCCGTCAATAATAGTAATGGTAAACATCGACGAAATATATCTGTCGATAATTGTGGCATAGATGGTAATTTTTTTGCAACTCTCGGTAAAATACCTACGGCCAGTTTCCGTCTGGAAAACCGTCAGTATTTATTTAAAATATTTTAAAAACAATTATTTATTAATAGTAAAAAAACTTAATAACCAAATAAAATTGTATTAAACATTAAAAATAAAAAAATAATGTTAAATAATATTCATCCAAATATTCATTACAAATTTAATGTGTTTAAAAAACAAAATTGAACTAGAATAGCGGCAGAGCTGGAGGAGGAGGATGAGGAGGAGGAGGAGGAGGAGGTTGGTTGTTCTCGGGACCGTACGGCCAAAAAAGGGCTGCACATGTATCATCACTCATCCTTGATCTAATCTTCATGATCATTTAACGGAGATGATCATAATCCGTTGAGAGTCGTTCATATTGTTGTTTCAAGGCCATGAACTCCTCAGACTGGGTGCTCGATACTGATGGAGAGCTCCCAACGGTTGAGAACTACGGGCAACCGCAAGTTTTCAACCATAATGTTGGAGAGCCCATAGACCCTATTTTTATCGGGTCCACCAGCCGATCCTACATCCATCCACAAATCCAGATCGAAATCCGGATGGGTCGAAGGATCGTCCCCATATCTCTCCCTCAACCGGCTATTATAGGTCTCCTAAATGTTTTTTAAAAAAAGCATCATATTCAATTCAAGAAAATAATAACTTACAAAATAAAATGATTGAACGAACATATCACGAAGTGCTGAGCACAGTTGTCCGCGAACTGCTGCACACCTTTTTGGCGGTTTTGACTCCGCACGTGCGTCTCTACAAACAGCTTCATTGGACTCGGCTCACGTCCAAGAGACGTAGCCTGTAAGGAAAAAAAATATTGTAAGTTAAATATATTTATAAGCAACAACAAATTAATTAACGATATATTTCATTTAAATTAATCTTACCATCCGCTTCGCATGTGCGCTGAACGGGATAGAGTCGTCGGTGTGCGTGGTCACCGAACAATGAATTTGCCGGTTCAGGTTGTTGGCACCAGACTATAAGCGCCGTAAGAACCGCTCAGACATCACGTGCTCAATATATGTCGTCCATATATCTCCTAAGATGAATGGCGGTTTGAATTCCCGTCAAACTGCCACCTCATTCCATCCTTCAAGACCGTTATCCCTCGCATATTTTTTTGCCTTTTCTTGGGTTTCATACCAAAAGTCACGCAACCTACTTCCATAATAACAAATTAGAATTTAGAAAATAAAATTATAAAATAAAAATAAATATTATTTTCGATGTTATCTAGTTGTCGCGTGATTCTCTCATACCCTTCTCACAACATTGTTGTCCGCACTATCCCACTCAAATTTATGTTGTGTATATAAATAATTCATTTAAAATAAAAATAGTACAAGATATAAAATTATAAAAATAATTTATTAAAAATAAGCTGGAAATTAAAAGTTAACACCTACCTGAAATCGTCAAAACCATGCATCGATATTAGGTCTCCACTCAGGATGTCTGGAAACCTGACTCCATTGAAATAATGGAATCTCCATCGACGATTTAAACGCCGATGTTATTGTCCTGACAGCCTCAATGTTTGTGAACCTGAATTTAAATAAAATTAATAAAATATTAATTAGTTGTTCATAAATTAGGTGGTCATCCTTCCATTGTGCCTTGTATTTGCGGGTGAATTGACCCCGCTATAAAGGCACACCACCTCTGCGCCGCGCTAGAAGAGGCAGCATCACAAGTTGGCACAGATGCTTCGCCGTGATCAGCACCTAAGGATATGTCCTCCTCGCTGCTAGAAGAACTAGCTGCAACCGTCTGCTGACGACGTGCTGTAGATTTCATTCTACGCATCTACACATATTTATACAAATAATTACATAATTAACTTTGATTATTTAAAAAACAAATCGGCAACACCTCCCCTATACTGGAGACTACCCACAGTTTTTAAACCTACAAATCTTTACAACAACCACAACCCAATTGACTCCATTGGAATATCTTATATACAACCTAACATCTATAGAAATTCAACATCTATATATTTTCAACTAACATCTATAGAAATGTATAAATGACAATTAAAATTAATAAAAATAATAAATAAAAAAACATACAATCAATAATAGAAAAAAAATTGAGATAAAACAATGAAATTTAATTCTTCATTTTCAATTACCATTTCAATGTAAAATTCAACAATAACAATTAAAAGAGACTAAATTATCAAATAATTATTACAATACAAACAATAAAATAATTAAATTTTCATTCAACACATCTACACAAATTTATACGAATAATTAAATAATTAAATTCAATTATTTAAAAAAAAATCAACAGCACCTCTCTATATTAGAGATTACCCACAGTTTTCATACCTACAAATATTGATAATTACACAAATATTTCAAAATCAACTCAATACAACCTAACATCTATAGAAATTCAACATCTATATAATTTCAACTAACATCTATACAAATTGATAAATAACAATTAAAATTAATTGAAATAATAAAAAAAATAACAAGCAATAATATAATAAAATTAAGATAAACTAATTAAATTTAACTAAATATTTCAATTAACATTTTAAAGGCAAATTCAACAATAACAATTCATATTTAACATGATTTTTAGTTATTATAGCAATACAAACAATAAAATAAATTGAACAAATCAAAAGCAAAAACTAAAGATTTTAGGAATGAAAAATGTTAACCTTATAGTGTGTTGATTTCAAGATTTTATCTACAAACAATACACAAAACAAAGAACACCACAAAAATAATCATAATTAGAACAAAACAAAGTAAAAAAATACAAAGATAAAGAAAGGAGAATCATACCTTTTAATATGTTGAAAACTACAATCAAAACAACAAAAATACAATGAAAAACGCAAAAGATTGATACTGAGAGGAGAAGAGAAGGAGGAGAACATAAAAAATTAAAGGAGCCAGGAAAAAATAAACCGCGGAGGGGGGGTGTCAGTTTTATACTGCAGGTTTACCGACAGAACATAGAATACTATTTTTTGGGCGGTGGCATTAAATTCCGTCGGTAATTTCTGTCGGTATTATTTTGAAATTCGCATTAAAATTTTGAAAATCCCTCTAGATTTTTCGACTTCCGTTGGTAACTGTGTGTCAGAGCACGTGCGCATTGGATTTGCCGTGTCCGTCGGTAAATGTGCCGACCGACCAGGCAGTCTGACAGTCATGCGCGTTGGAATGTGCGCCATTCCATCGGTGAATGTGGCAGGAACCGTAATTGTTTTGCAACTCTCGAAAAAATACCGACGGGTACCATTCTGTCGGTATAGCCGTCAGTGAGTGTGGCAAAATATCGTAATTTTTTTGCAACTCTCGGTACAATACCGATGAGTAACAAGCTGTCAGTATTGTAGTCGGTGAAACTGTCAATCTTTTGCAAGTTTTGTTTGTATTGCATGTCTATCCTCTACACAAAAGCTTGAATTGCAAACTTACAGCACGCACAACATAATAACAAGAGCAAACAATTATAAAATAAATATTTCATGTTCCAAAATATTATCCATAATATTACATCATAAAAATAAGGCTTTACAACATATTTAGTCAGAATTTTTGTCTTCGTCGTCAATTGAATTGTTATCAGCTTCATCGCACTCTTCAATGTGGTTATCATCTTCTTCATCAACATTCTCTAGTCCACTAGAGCTCAAAACAGCATTCAACTCCTCTGCGTCAACATCAACAAGACTATCATCGAAAACATGAAAATTTGAATTTTCTTCTAAGTCAATCGAAGGAGCAACTCGGTATGGTTCAACCAACTCACTAGCTTGAAAGACTTCATCTATCACACTTGTGTCTTCATTCTCATCCTGAACAACCTCAACACGACTCCTGGGTTTAGTTTTTAAAACAGATAACCAATCAACTCTTGAGCGGTCCTTTCTAAAGAAAGGGGTGTATGCGTAATAGCACTTGACTTTTCTTTCAGGTCTCAGGCTTAGTAAAGACAGTGAAATAGCAGCACTACCTCCCATTTGATAAACTTTATATATCAAATAGAACAATAATCAATAAACGGATATTTTATAGTATTGACGTATAGTTAATTACCTTGCAAGAGATAATGAGTTTGTGATAGGACTTACATGTGTTATAAACCACGTGGTAAATTGTTCATCTTGTAATTGAAAGATCTGGGATTCGGTCAGTTGTGAGTTATTGGACAGTAAGTGTCGTACCCTCACGAGAGCGCAATGTCGCGACGACCCTCCCCGTGCGGGGAATAATGTCGGGGTCTTTGTTTTGTGAAAAGGGAGTCGCCACCTAGTATTATGGTCACTAGGAAACCTAACTGGTCTTTCAGAGATTCTAAGGCAAGGGGACTAGTTGCGTAAAGGGAAGGTTTTAGCACCCCTAGTACGCCATACCTAAGGTAAGCTGCTGGGTGTTTTTTTTTTCCTATAATTGCTATGGTGTTGATGTTCTTTAATCCCATCAGTTTCCTAGGATAAGTTTGCTATGATGAACGAACTTGGGTTCAAAGTCTAAGGGAAAGAACCATTGGCCAATATGGATCATACCTTTAAATATGTCTATAGAGTGCCAAAGAGAAACGGTGCAAATCTCTTGAAGTCTATGCTTGATTTGAAATAAATTTAGAATTTATGAATTTTGAGACGGCTAAGATAGAAATCTAAGGAGATTCAATGTGCTTAAGAGCTCATTTTTCCCTTAGTATTTCAAGTGTTCGCGACCCGTAAATCGCAAGGAAAAGAAATAAAAAAAAAACTAAGTTAGAAATCTAAGGAAATTCAAGGTGCTTTAAAAGCTTATTTTTGCCTTAGTATTTCATATTTTCAGGACTCATAAACTGTGGAATCAAAATTTAAAATGTCTCCAATTATAATTGAGGCTTCTTTCAAGGATGTGCAATTAAATTGTTCTAAATAAAATTTTAGGCATAAATCTGCCCTTATGTTAAAAATAAAACAAGTTGTATTCCTATTAACAATATTTTGGACATTTACCTTTCATAGGTTTATTTGCCCTTATATTATTAAGGGATAATGACTTGTTATTCCTAGAAAAATATTTTGATATTTACCACCTGGGGTTTCTTTATCCAAATATCAACAGTGAACAATGGCGAATTATTCCCAACAATATTTTGAATATTAACCCCTTTGGGGTTTCTTTATCCAAATATTTGTAGTGAATAATAACAAATTATTCCTAATAATATCTTGGATATTTACCCCTTTTGGATTTCTTTATCCAAACATTACTAATGAATAATAAAAAATTATTCCTAATAATATTTTGGATATTTACCCCTTTGGAATTTCTTTATCCAAACATTAATAATGAATAATAACAAATTGTTCCTAATAATGCTTCTTGCGGCAGAATTTTCGCTTTCTCATTAGATATTCAAACGTGAATATCTTGAGCTTCTGATATCGAAATCAAGCGACTCAAAAACCCAAATTCATCTACACATGTAGGACTACAACTTTCATGAAGAATTCGAGGTGAGATAAAATCGTTTTACAGAACAGAATCGAGCTGCAATCTTGTTGGTAAAAAATGGTCTCCTGATCTGATACAAAAACTGACAAATGTCGAGCATCCCAGGATGACTGAGAGTATAACCTAAGAATAACAACCAGTAAAATCATGATGGAAGCAGAGTCTTTAGTGCAAAACTCGGGTCGGAATCCTACTCGCGGCAGAATTCTCTACTTTCATGTTTAGATATTCAAATGAAAATATCTTGAGCTTCTGATATCAAAATCAAGTGATTCAAAAACCCAAATTTATCTACGCGTACAGGACTACAACTTCCGTGAAGGATTAAAAATGAGATAAGTTTGTTTTGAAGAATAGAATATGGCTGCAACCCGTTTGGTCAAAAAGGATCTCCTGATTTAATTCAGGAAACTGACAATGCCAAGCATCCTAATTTGACTAAGAGTCTACCATAAAAATAGTGAGCCCTAGGACCCAATAAAGGTGTAGGTCAATTCTTCAACATGTCATGAGTGACAGAATATAGCCGGGATGGTCGGATATTGCATGAAACCAAATCAAAATCCAAGCCTAAGTTGGAACAAAAAAATTACGACAACTTAAGAATCAGTTTTTTTTAATGCAACTTCTAAGGGATTTATCCAACCTTAAAGACCAAATAACAAAGGAAAAGATTTAGCATTATAAAGACTCCTAATTAGCCTAAGAATCCTGGCAATTTTGGCAGCAAAGGAAAAGGATAAAGAGAGCAGATGCCGGCTGAAACAGGGTTCGAAAAACATTTCTTTCTTCTTTGCTTTTGTCAATCTCCCAGCAACCTTTAACTAAACTTCTGCCTTCAATTTAAAAGGGATATACACCATCTTCTTTGGCACGTATGGCTAAAAAAATGAGTGACAACAGTAAGTGTCGTCGATGTTGCCTGCAAGGTTGTTCCATATTATATGAGTTTATGATATCACAATATATAAATAGTACACTCTTGACAAAGTTTAAGTCGAACATCTACTTACTTAATAAAAGGTCTCAGCTCATCACAGTTAAATAAGATATAATTGTGTGTTTGTCTGAACTCTATTTCAGACAAATATCTTTCTCTTACGACATTTTTAGGTGTGGATCGTCCAGGATTGGAGAATATTGACAAGTTCCCACTGGAAGGCATTTCACCACCATCATCATGCTGTGGGACACGGTTGATCCTCATTCTCAAATGAGGTTCGAAATAGTATGAGATAAATGTTGAGATCTCCTCAACAATATAGGCCTCACATATTGACGCCTCAACATGCGCCTTGTTCTTAACCTTTTTTTAAGATTGAACAAGTACCTGCATATATAGAATTAATCAAAAATTATCAATTAAAAAAATGAAAAAATGTTTAATTATGAATTATATAGCAACTGTAATATCTACTTCTTGAATGGATACATCCATCTGTACTGGATCGGTCCTCCAACTTTTACCTTAAACGATAAATGTAC
>Ga0307514_10004645_pt1 | contig 12590 bp, 13 predicted proteins | sample 16_EM_MG_FD_203088 | JGI IMG/M metagenome (GOLD analysis project Ga0307514, IMG submission 203088) | Populus trichocarpa ectomycorrhiza microbial communities from riparian zone in the Pacific Northwest, United States - 16_EM | ecosystem: Host-associated > Plants > Roots > Unclassified | place...
TGTTTTTGGCCTTCCATTTCCATTCCTCGATGGTGAGGCTGCTGCTTGTTGTTTCTTTGCGGGCGAGGAATTTTTGACTGGTGTATCCTCTTCGTCATCTGAGGTATTGAAGTACTCTTCCTCTGAAGGATCTATCTCTTTGACCCCTTGCCATCGCCCCCCGTTCATCCTGTTTCTGTTCCTTTCGTCAGGTGTTGATGGCGGTACTGGTGGTGCCCTCTCATTCCATTGCTCCCATCGTACAATGATGTTTGAGAATGTGTCGACATATTTTATCTTCTCAAGCTTTTCTCGGTAATTCTCGACGAGGTTGTTGACGTATTGTCGAATGTTTTCCTATTCCAGACTTATTAGTTCAGGGTAACCATAACAAATTGCTGGATTTATCTTACCCGCTTTATAAACTCGAAAAATTCCAGACACGCAGAGTTCAGTAGATTATCCTTTGGCATCGTCTCTATTACTAGGTCGAGTATAGGCTCAAGGAGATTCTTCTTTGTCAGATATTTCTCAAAGTGGGCGTCACGTAGTGCAACAAGAATCCGCATCAGTTTGACAACAGCTGTATAATAAATTAGTTCAACATAATAGCGTTTGATCAACACCTCCCTGGTAACATACCTAGCTTCAAATGTTTCTCAGGGCACTCTAAAAGACGAACAATTTTTGCAGGTAGGTCCTCCGCTATTATGAAGAACTTGCTCCTAAAGACATGCTGCCGAACGAAGAACCACAAGATCTCGAGAAGATGCGAATACAAAGCCACTTCAGATACAGTAAGGTGTTTCACTAAATAGGTGTTAGACTCACTACACATCAAATTCTCTCTACAACTCACCTGAGGGCCGCTTGTCCAGTTCCATCAGGGGTGCGAATAGTTTCTTTGCCGACTCGTCGTAAAAATCCTTTAAATACTTCTCAGCCCTTGGGTCCACTGAATAAAATAGTCGACTGGTTGTACTAGCCTTCCTCCTATCGCCGCTCGGGTAATCTGCCTGTGGGACCGTTTGAGGGTCCAACAAAACCTTTATAGCATCCGAAACCTGGGCCTTCACCCCAAAGTCCTGCTCAGACTGAAGAAGCTCAATGAGTGTATCCGTAATAGGCTTGTGGCCATCATTCAGCTGCTTAAACACAAAGCTCCTCATCATTTGAGAATCATGATCAATCATAGCCATAATTACATCCATCCCCGCTATTCGAACAGACGCCGTTTCACACTTCATGGCGTAATCGATCATAGCAAATAAGCCATGATGTATAAAAGTCTGGTACAGCGGTTGCCGTGCCGGTGCTTGGATATTTTTGGCGATTTGGCAACACTGTTGGATGAAGAGCACTGCGTCCTTTTTCCGTTGAACCTCTGGGTTCTGTGCTTGGAAAATGCCAAATAATTCCTTCTGAAACCCGATATTCCCCTGCACCCACTGTATTACCTCCACTTGGTGGTAGAAAATGAGAGAGTTTAGGACAGAGAAAGTCGGGTCGTCTAGTATCCTGGCGAGAATCACATCCTTGAGATATTGGAGCCGGTAGATCCAATGTATCTTCTTCTTCACCTCTGGATTTTCGATACGTACCACCTCCTTGAATTTTGAGGTATCAGAAAGAAATTGCCGGTGATTGGCCTTGTGCGTCGGAAAGTCTGGGTCATCTGTTCATAAAACGGCAGTTAATAACCAGTATCATGATAGATCAAAGTGTTGATTGGAGCAAGCAGTGGCATCTCTTACACTCTAGCATCCCTACAATGCCTAATATAACCTCATCCGTCACAATGTGCTCAATAATCATGGTATCGTTCAAGAGAATAACCATCTTTGTGATATTGCATAGTCTGTGTAAATCGGATAAACTCTCCAAATCTTCGGCCACTTGAAGCAAAGGAATCAATTTTCCGATATAATCGTCCGCAAGCAGAAATTTCCCCAGAGAGTTTCGGCTCTCTGGTGATCCGGTGGCCTGTCGTATCATATTCTCAATATCCGGTAGGTTTCCCAGCTCTGGTGGCGGTAACATAACGGAATCTACAAGGGTATCGTTTGCATCGTCAGATAGTAATTCATCTGTATGTGCATGCTTCTTGCTCAGCTTTCCCAAACACAAAGTTGCACGATTTGGGATGCTAGAAGTGCGCACTTACCTTGGCTGACCGCTTGCATTCCCTGGACGTGATTAACGAATTCCCTACAGATATATTAGCCTTCCTCCAATTTTCCCAACGACCCAGAGTATATAAACCATATTGCAGCGCATCCCTCTGGCTCTTGAAAGCTCAGTGCCATATCCGTTCCATTCGGCTCCGTCCAGACAATCAGCGTTTCTACTAAAGTTAGGATATTCCCCAGCCAGTGCCGCAATCACAAATAGAAACTAACCCTGTTGCTTCTGATACCCATCATCTTTTATAATCTTCGTCTCTAGTAGGAGGCGCTCAGACTCCTCCTCAGATTTCACTTGAATATGCGGAACTTCCTGCGATATCGAAGATAACGAATCAGTTCCCTGCTCAAAATCCCGGGCCCTTCGCAACCCCTCCCTGTTCCAATTTCGCTGAATGGGCTCTCACATCCATCAAATGGCCCGTACAATAGCCTGTCCCTCTGTCGAACCAGTCATTATTCTTCAGCTCATACACCTTCACTCTCCGCGGTTGTGTTGGGGGGCTTGGCAGCACTCCATGTGCCATCATGTCGGAACTGGCGACGTCGTGTCAATGTCGGATGGAGGCGTATAAGGTGATGGGCTATTGTAACTATATCCTCCTCTTCTGCTATCGATCTGTACCTCCGACTCCTTTTTGCCTTCTCCCGCTTAGAGTTTGTGAAATGGAAAAAGTATTCGAATAACTGTAAATCAAGTCCCATAAACCTTGCACAAGTGTAGATTTCTCCGAGATAGGTGACGCGCCGTTGCCCAAGGGAGGCTGGTGCAAGTTCACAAGGGGTCTTGACCGGAAAATCTCGAGGGGCGATCGATCGTAGAGCAGCTGAAGCCCAAGCCACTCACTCAATCGTTTCCTCCGTAGTCTAAGATAATACAGCCGTTGATACTTTTGCGTTATGCGAAATCTTCGAAACGTTGAAATAAACTTGCCTCCTCCGTGATTGTGGAGTAACAAACAGCCCTAGTGTCGCGTGTCGAGGCGGTGGGCAGGGGCAATGAGTAATGCCGCTTGGTCTCGTCCCCGACACAAAGTGTCGATTTCGTGTCCAACGAAGGAAACGAAGTGGTGAGTGCAGCCTACGTGTACGTTTCGATTGTCACTTTTGAGGGAGCCACCGAGGAGCGCGGCTATCGACACCCCGCGAGAGTCCAAGTCCCCCTGGTGGTTGCTTCGTCGGCGTCGGGCTGCGGGAATGGGTTGAGCTACCTATGGAATGAGGGTCTGGTGTGTGCGTTCGGGGGTCCACAGGAATATGCAGATGCGGAGTCGACAGTATCCTTCTGCAGGCCCTGCGTAATCGTCCTTTTTTTTTTTTCCCTTCAGTCCCCTCTCTCTCTCTCTCCCTTTCTCCCTCTGACGGTTGGTGGGGGGGGTATTGCTGCCTTTGCGTTTAGGACGTTTTTGTTTGTGTGGTTTGGAGAAGATGAATTTTGGGGAAAAGTGGGAAACCTTTTTAGTGTTTCCTTTCGATCAAACAAGTCCCAGATCTTACCGTCGCAGCAAACAAGCACCTACCTAGGCTTGGGGCAGGCCACGCTGCTATAACTATTCCCGAGAGAAGGGTTTCCCTGGCCTGCGCACCCCAGGCCGCCTGCAATCGGAGGGGCCCTGGGAAATTGGCCCTTTAAAGGAGGCCCGGCACTGCCATCGTCACCTACTGGTGGAGATGGCAGCTTGGCTTGCGCAGCAAGCAGACAGTACCCTCGGCCCGGGCGTCTCGATATATGGTGGCTATGGCCTACGGAGCATAACCCACAATTGCAATATGTAGAATACAGTACTGTACATACGTATGCACGATGCAGGCACGTACAGGAATTAAGCAAAGCACACACACCACACACGCACACACAAGCCAAGTGGGAATGCGAACTCTGATGCTGCCCAGAGCCGGCACTACACCGCTGATCCAAACTGCGACAGATCGAATTGTGAAACAGCCACCAAGTGACAGTTCAATATCAACATCTTTTCTGCTCCTGATGTCTTGCGTGTTTCAATGTTTGAACCACAAGTGGAAGGCGGGAGGAATGGCAGAGAATGACGCCGTGTTAGCTTTGAAAACAGAACGCCATGGCCGTACGTGAGGGCGCACGCCATTCCCGAATATTCACCCTTCTCTATGGTGCCTTCGGTAATGTTTCTTTGTTTATAGACACTGTAGTAAGTACTTACATGTAGTGTACCTCCACCTACTCTGTACCTAGGCCTCCTCCAGTTACAACCCCAGTTGCAAACAAACGCCGCGACCGCGACGTCGCATTCTAGTCAGGCCGGCACGAGACCAGACCAGACCCACTATCAATCTGCAAATTACTAGTGTGGAGAAGTCTCCGGGGCGCGGGTAACACACAGATCAGAACCCATTGGGCACTGCATCCGCCCCGAGCCCCGGGCCCCTGCCCATACCCTAGCCGTATCCCTGCTGTAGCGTGGGGTTACTATGTAATGTAAGGTATGTACTCTCAATACCTACTTCATAGTTAGCAAATGTCAACCAGGCTGGTGGTATACTGGGCTGATGACTCATCCCTTCAAGTCATAGAAGGAGGACAGACTGGAAGACCATCAACAAGAAGCCAAATGATTTCAAAGGCATCGATAGTCTGGTTAGACAACAAAACGGCCAAGAGAGTTTAACACTGGATGGATTACAGAAAGTCGGCGATGTTTACCTCAAGTACGCGTATTTGCATTCCCATCATCATGTAGCCAAAAAAATCCCCCATAAGTAGCGATAGGTAAAATTGAATGCCGTATTATGCCCACTGGATATTCTCGTTCAGGCTGAATTAGCCCCCAAACCAGTCAGTAAACCAAGGCCTGATTGTGTTGTGGTAAGGGTCTCTGCATGGTCAGTTGTAGGTTTGGTGGGATATTCTTGGAAAGGAGTTTATATTTTATTGCTCCATCACGACGATATCAATAGTGATGTCGTTCGGAGCATCAAGCTTTTTCATAGTAGAACTCATGCTTGGACGAAACATCGACATTAATAGCCAGTTGAGAGTAAATCCAGCATGCAGCGAAGGCATAAAAAGCACTGTATTGTTGAGGCCAGGCTACCTACCACCAACACCAAATCGATACGGCGTTGTGACCAACTACCCCAATTGGCAGCATGGGTGATAGTGTAGTCTGGCTACCTAGCATGACCTCATCTAAGCATGGAGTGGCTAAAGTTGATCCTGGGAAAAATCTACGCCCTACTTCCCATGAGGGTGACAACCCCTGCCTTGCATATCACAGGTTTTTTTTCTTTTTTTTCTTTTTTTCTTTTTTTCTTCCTTCTTTTCTTTTTCTTATTCTCCGTCTTTATACCATCACGTGCTGCTTATAGTTGATGTATGCAGGTAAGGCTTCTCATGTATATAGTTCCTAGAGCACGTCTACGGAGGTTGGAAGGGGGGGGGAGGTGGAAGGATTCGAGCTAGCTCATCACTACTGGTACCACGCTCAGGGCAAAGGAAGAGGTAAAAAAAGTGGTGATATAACCAGACCGCTACAGGACACCCTGGACACAACTGCGTTACCCTGAGCCAATACAATCACATGACTTGTTTGACTAGCCTCAGGGTAACACTTCAGCTGGAAACACCCACCATCAATCCTTCCACTCCAAGCAACAGGGCTTCCCGGTCTTCAAATCCTTATATCAAACCATTAATACCCGAGGCTAGTCACGGACCCCCCCCAAATTCTGAAACCCGGCTCCCAAGACCGGGTAACCGAATGGGGTCGGCTAGCCTCCAAAAAGGACAGCTTGCATATGCCTATGTACTAATGGAACTATTCTTAGATGTCGAGGTGCAATTAATATCTAGATCTGGGCGTGGAGCATTAAACAACAAATGGGCGAAATTAATAACAAAGTTTCCAAGCGGTCAGGGTCTGACATGAGATAAGCTTCCCTATGGCATTCTGTTGATACCACTGGTCGATCTTTGTGTTTACCGCCTTCGGAAAAGAAAGTTCTGAGATCACTAGCCAATTCATTCACCGGCCCAACTGACCCCTGTCCCACTAGGATACCATCACCAATCAATAAACCTCATTCCATCGACAGCTGAAGACTGCATTGCGTTGCGTACATACATACATGCTACCCCACTTCATAGAGGGCGGGGCACAGGGAGTAGTGAATTACATATGGATAATCCGGGCCACCATCTACAAGAAAAAGAAGAAAAGGGCATGATTAGAAAAACATAAGCTTATTTTTAGATATGATGAGAATCGTCAACACAACACAACAAAAACATAAAAAAAAAAACACAAATCACTGAAGAAGCAGAATGAGGAATACACAGAGCTAAACCACATAACCCTTACACATGAAATAATTTCGCGTACCAAACCGCTGAGAAAGGCTTGATCAAGTAAAGTATATAAAAAAACCCAAACAAGAATGAGAAAACAAAACAGGAAACCATTTGTAATCTAATGCATATTCCCACTGTTCAATTTTGCCGTAATGTGTCGGTGGGTGGACCCCGAATGTCCATTCCCGTTCATGATCAATGATGACAGCGTCAATGACCCTGTAGCACCACTAATATATCCAGAATCTGCCCTCTTCAGACTCGGCTCACCGCCGTTTGCAATTACCTCCGCGTCACTGACAACGGTCTCATCGACCTCTACTTCGTCATCCCCCTCCTCTCCATCGCCCTCGTCATCACTCCTCGTGTCCTCGGCCCCTGTGCCAGTCACAACTTTGTATGCCACCTTTCCAATCATGTATAGCCATACCAAGGTGATGACTTGTAGTCCTGATAGTAGATAAAAGAAGCCCATGTGCAGGTTCTTTGTGAAGCATGTGCGCTCTGGGTGGCTCCCCAGTGAGTGTGCAGACAGAGACCATGTACCCTCGGGCAGGCGCTCACCGCTCTCGACCGAGTAGCAGCCGTATGTAATAATATCCGGAGCGTGGTAATAGACCGATTTGAGGATGGCAACGTACACCACATGTCTGCTGACGACCCAAGTGACAAGAAACACTCCAAAAGCAAAATCGCACAATTTCTGGTATCCAAGATAACGCAAGAGTTTCGCCGCCTATAATTAGTCATTCGTTAGCAATTTGATGCCATAGTACCTTGCCCAAGTGACGTACCGGAAGCAGAATATCGACGATGTCCATGGTGACTAAGATGGCATTTCCAACTCTCGTCAGATGGAATTGATAGCTTCCTGTGATGAGGATAGATGTGATAATATGATGTGCGAACATCTGATAGTGATCTTTCCTGCGATCCTCAATATGGAGGACAAAAATCTGCTGGAGCCAAAATGCCAGTTGTGCAATATAGTATACTTTGAAGAGGCCTGTTGTCTCGAAAACGGGCCAATCCGTCCACATCTCCCTGAAATTCATCCAGTGTGGTCCTTGGTGGTTGAGATACTGCCAATCCCCTCCTCATTAGCACACCTCATGCAATACTACTGCCCAACAGCTAAGTATACATACCATGCCGAGCACCCAGAAAACGGTGTAATACACCATGAGCCAAGCTTGCTCTGCAAATCTCACCAATCCTTTGTAGGTCTTCACCCCTCCGTATTGAGCATACGGCATGAATACATACCGCATGGCTGCATCTCGGAGGAAGGTAAAGACAACAATCCAGTAGAAGACATGGTAGAAGTCTGCGGGCCCCTTCAAATATCCACCAGTCACGGGGTTCTTGTACTGAAGCCAAATGAGCTTGTCCGCTATTGATGGTGAGTTTGGTGTTGAAGGCAGGACGAAGTATGTGGCATGTGTAGTGGCGAGAATATACAGTGATAGTTCTGCAGGTAAATTGATCAGCTTCCCAATTCCTATATGCAGGCCTACAAAGCCCCTCTAGAGAAGGGTAGAAGCGAGCATACTAATCTGATTGTCGATGAGATATGTCGTTAGCCGGTCTATCAAGCCATTAGGCTTCTTTGGTGGTGGCTTCTGCAGTCGGTCCCTGCTCCGCTGTGCGGTCGTTTTCCGCCGTGGTGTAGAGTCACTCATGTGTTTCTTCTCAAGGACTCCGTTGGCCTTCCCATTCACCACAACCGTCGAATTATGACCAGGGTCCGCTTTGCTCATTCTGCTGGCCCTCCACCGGTAGCAGAGCAATGAAGGCCCCGAGGGACAAGTGCCGTTAAGGAGTAATGCCGAGAGGCAGTCGGACTGTTGATATTTCTCCTTCAAAGGAGGGTGAGATTGTAGAAAGAGGGGGATTTTGGTGCGATCAATGCGATCAATCCTCAGTCGTCCAGGCGTTAGGTAGGTTACAGGTTCCAAGACAAAGATGTGGAAGTGGGATGACTTCCACAGTTAACTGCAACAGCACCAAACGAATGAGCGGTATAGAAACGAAAAAAGCGATGAGGCCAGATAAAGGGAGAAAGCACAAGCACAAGAACCGTACGGTACGACCGCTGCGGGCTCCTGTTTCTTCTTAGCACAGCAGCAACGGTACTTACCAGCAGTCCAATCCGACAGGGAAGGGGACTTTCTCGATACTGTTGATCATCTACTTGGCTACTTTGCTTTCGTTGAAGGGGACAGGCCGCATCAGCTGTGCCAATGGCTGTGCGAGAGCTCAATTCTTTTTTTTTTTTTGTTCATATTAACGGGTGTGAAAAAGTTCCCTTTCCACCGTGCGGCAACATTCCCTCATTGGCTCCGATGTCCCTCCGCCAGAATGATCTTGCCGATAACTCGCACTTTTTACCTATGCACAGTGTTACTTCCATCGAAAGTGGGTGTGGGGTGGCACCTTCGATCTTGGCTCAGGGCGATATCACAAACAAACACCGCTGGAGCAGAAGTTGAGGTACATGTAGTACAGTAGAGTACAATACTCTCTGTACTGAGTACTTGATACGTATCCGGTTCATATGTACAGTATAAACATAAACTTACCACGCGTCATGGCTTTGACTTTCCCACTTCCCCAAATTTGATAAGCGTTGACTTTTTCAACCTGTTAAAAAGCTACCTAGGTTCAATATTATAAGCGCCCTTCCCCTATTTCTCCAGGGCCGTGCCATTCTAGACTGGATTGGAGATGGCTCCAAAATAGGGTGTCGGCAGTCTGTTGAGCCTCACATCCTGGCCGATATACCGGTATTTGCTGGATGGGCTGCGACTCGAAGGACATGCAAAGATGGAAAACAAATTGCGACCTGACGGTTACGTAGACCTTTACTTGACGGGGCTTTGCAAGCGATGTGCAGCTGCAGCTGACAGGTCATGACGAGAGGCACTAGCCTTGGTAGTAGTTTCTCTTGTTTTGGGATGGCCAACGGCTCCCACGGATGAATAGGAGGATGAAGGCAGTTTGGCTAGGTATGCGCTGGAGGTGCATAACCTGCAGAGGCCTTGAATGATGAAGCATGAATTATTTATATTTATGTGGGGTAGTGTTGCAACACTGCCGGGCAACGGGGTTTTTCAAAAAAACTGCAATTGATACATCCCAACTGGAGAAACAAACGACCCCCCAGCACCACTCCAGTATCCTACACACATCAAAATCAATCATGGCTGGGGCCCTGTCATCAATCACAGACCCGGCCGTGGCTGTCTTCTCGAAGCTGACATCCTCCACCCAAGCCAAAACTGCCACCGCCGCAGCCATCACCACAATTACCATTCTCGCAGTCATTATAGGATTACACAGGGCCGAGAAGGCAACTAAAATACGAAGCCTCAAGAAGTCGATAACCTCAAGTACCAACGCCAGCAATGTGAGGCATCCCCCTCGAATTGCAATTGCCCCTCCATACCAAGCCCCTCCTTCGAAATTTCCACGCGAACTATAACTGATCAATTGGGTTGAAAGCTCACAGAGTATGGGATTGCCTCAATTGTTTTCGATGAGGAAAGTATACGGCTAGCCGCCAGAGCCCGCCAGGGTCATTACGATGAGGGTAATTCCAAATCATCCCCTCATCCACAAAAACTAGGCTGCTCACCAACGGAGGGCAGAGATCATCCTTGAGCAACTCTCCCGAAACAGACTCTTTCTCGGCGATGAAGGTCTGAAGAAACTCCGTGAAGCATTCGTCATTGTCGTAGGGTGTGGAGGTGTCGGCTCCTGGGCAGCCAACATGCTCATCCGCTCCGGTGTGACCAAAGTTCGACTTATCGACTTTGACCAAGTCACACTGTCCTCCCTCAACCGGCATGCCGTAGCGAATCTCGAGGACGTAGGAACCCCGAAGGTGGAATGCTTGAGGAGGGCACTTTCAGCAGTTTGCCCCTGGGCTGAAATCGATACCAAAAACTGCTTATGGGAGATTGGCGTTGCAGAAAAGTTACTCGGGGGCAACCCTACCTTCGTGATAGATGCAATTGATAATATCGACACCAAAGTCGATTTACTGTACTATTGCAAGACGAACAATATCCCTATTATAGCCAGCATGGGTGCAGGGTGCAAGTCCGATCCTTCACGAGTATGGCCCCCTTCCAATTGGCCCCCTTCCAATTGGGGCCCTGAGCTAATCTTCACCCCCCCTTTAGCTCGTCATTGGTGACATCTCCGACTCCACCGAAGACCCCCTTTCCCAGTGCACCCGCCGCCGCCTCCGCGCAAAAGGCATCACCACCGGCATCACAACTGTCTTCTCCGTCGAAAAGCCCGGCCCGGGGAAAGCCACTCTGCAGCCCCTCCCCGATGAGCAACATGCCTCTGGGTCCGTCGGCGAGCTCGCCGTCCTCCCTGACTTCCGCGTCCGCATCCTCCCCGTCCTAGGAACCATGCCTGGCCTCTTCGGCCTCTGCCTCGCAAACCACGTTATCTGCACCATTGCTGGCTACCCCACCGACTATTCCCCCGGGAAACAGAGGAATAAAATGTATGACGAACTCCACGCAAGCTTATCCGGGTTGGAGAGTCGACTGAGGGGCAACGCGAAGGGGATTAGAGTACCATTGTCGAAAGGTGATGTGGGATATATCGTGGAGGAAGTGTTTAGGGGGAAGTCTGTCGTAAGTGGGTTTCCGACTAGGCTAGCTTTAATGCGGTGGGAGAAGTTGCCGGAGGGGTGTTTGAGGGAGGAGGATAGCCCGCTGAGGATTGAGGATGTGGTGCTTATGACGAAGGAGGAGGGAAAGAAACATGAAGAGAATGTGCTGAAGGGGGCGATGACTCCAGGGGAGATGTGGGGGAAGGAGGTGGTTGAGAGGGTGGAGCGGGCGAGAAGAGAGGAGGCGATGTATCGTCATTATAGGTAGATTGCTGATACAGGAGGCTGTTGCAGGGGAAAAGTAGATGTTTCATATGTGTGGTATTAAGACAAAAGCGGGATTTTGATCATCGTCCCTCGATTCCCCACTCACCCACCACTCTACCTATATAGCGCTCAAACTATATACCCAGAAATGCACTCTACTTCATGTCAAATACAAACCATCATTATAACCCCCATGCCATAAAACGCAGCAGCAGCCCACCCACCACCACCACCACACCTGGTTACCCAACCTGCCGGGTCGACTGTACATTCAATGTCTGCAACCAGACTACATCCAATGCCTACCTAGTAATACACACACACATATTTAGGTACAGTTATGTGTCCCTCTGCACAGCTTGTGTGCCCAACCAGACTCTTGAATATGGCTACAATTATGATTTGATCTTACATATATGTATACAGTACCATCTCCCAGTCCTATAGCTACTATCTATACTAGACATCTACATCCGCAATAACTCCCAAGATATTGCAGTGATAATTCTCAACCCACCGAGAGCTCGGAACTAGTATCAGACTATATATATATGTATGTATAGTCCTGTTATTTTTTACAATATACAGTTATCGACCACCCCCCTCCCCTCTCTGCCTGCTTCTCCCTGTCTCTCACACTGAATCCACTTCCCATCCAGAAAGGTAAGGCGACCAAACCCCAAACCCAATAACATACAAGGCAAAAACGACAAACTGTCCCACACAGAGGGTCCATTGGTATAAACTATAAGAAACCAGAAAAATGGGGGAGAACAGAGAAAATACTATATCCAACGTCGGGTATGTAACCAAAATCCAGAGTAAGCCGTAGTGGTGAATATATAAAGAAAAAAACAAGGACGAAAAATAGAGAGTGCACTCAATACGTCCCCCATACCTCTCCTAACCGTTCCTCAAGCACTCGAAGAAACCACGGCAAACTTGTGCATCCTCCACCGTTATGCCCCAATTGGATATTGCATCATACCAGCGCTGAACATGACATGATTAACAATGCAAGGGGGGTAATAGGTAGGGCCTCTAAATCTCTTTCATTTGCTGGTTCTGGTTTGGCGCTGCTAAGTGACTCGCCGTTCACCCACAGGATTAATGATCCCGAAGGTTAAGTATAGCTATAGGCCCCGCTCGCCCCCAAGTATAAGCAGCTGAACCAATCCCAATGTATATCTTTCGTCAATGC
>Ga0307514_10004646_pt1 | contig 12588 bp, 10 predicted proteins | sample 16_EM_MG_FD_203088 | JGI IMG/M metagenome (GOLD analysis project Ga0307514, IMG submission 203088) | Populus trichocarpa ectomycorrhiza microbial communities from riparian zone in the Pacific Northwest, United States - 16_EM | ecosystem: Host-associated > Plants > Roots > Unclassified | place...
AGTTGGAAACCTTCTACCGCTCTATTCCAGTCAGTGGGGATGATACCGATGCGTTAGAATACACCTGGGTGATTGAGGATTATGTTCATACTATTCCCTCCTCCATTACACCTCCATAGATAGATACCAATTTACACACAGTTATTTTTTGATACTGTATTGTAGGATAGCTGCGTGATGTAGAGGTGGAATGTGCATTCCCGCGGCTCGGTTATTCTGACAGCTCTGAACACGCTAGTCAATTTCTCGAGATAATACGGTACCTACTCTGCATACTCTCAATAATCGGGGTTTTAGGCCTGTGCCACCTAAGTACCCTTGGCATTCTGTATATATATATAGAAGAAAGATTCCCGACACAACATCCCGCATCTGTGTTCGATTCAGCAGTTCAGTCATGCCCGTGGCCTGAAACGATTATTGAGGCATTCGAGCTAACCTTACCACGGGAGTAAATTTGACGAGTCGGAATTTTACGGTCCTTGGAATGCCACTCTCAAAACAAATGCGGGAGCGTCTCTTTGACAATGTTGTGATTGGTACATTGTACGGAGTCAGTGGCATTGGCACTAAAATATGTATCTACGAATGGGCTACCTCAGCCCGGCACGTATTCCCCAGGGCCCTATTTAGCTCAAAGACACAGCTCTGGCTAGTCGATGGAATCACGACATAAATGTGATCCACTGAGGCTCGGTCGCTGGTTTGGCATGTTAAATCTATCGCAGTTGATAAGTTCAGGGTAACTCACACTCAAGGTTACACACATGCCTATCATCTACAGTACAGTGATTGTTGTAAGCATAATAACTTTGTTGCAAGTACATAACTTCACATAGGTTTTAGTAACTTTGCACCAATAGAATTATGGTTATTATACCCTCTATGAACATGTGTAGCCCATCAAAGACTACAACCCCTAAATCTCCAATCGAGCCGTAGCATTCACAATTGAGTTTACCTGGAAGCCACTCAGCAATCAGAAATCCCCCAAGAAACAAGTTTTTTAATTAATTGCCTTTTCAATTGTACAGACAGAAGAAATATCTGTATCTTTCCAGCCAAGTGAAGATTTCGCCCCTCCATGGTACCCAGTGACATTTATATGAGGTTCTATCCCCTCGACAACTTTTTTCAAAAATCAGTCACAATTGCGACATCACTCGCTTGATCATCAGAATTTCTGCGACTGGAACCACAAGCAAAAGATCAGCTTTTTTAATATTGCCATTTTTTTTTTGGGGGGGGGGCCGGTTGGGCTCGGCCATTGTGGGATCTTTTCGAATGCTGGTTTGTAACGTTTGACTTTCGGGAAGAATGTATGTCGATAGTAGTTACCGTAATTGCATAGTAGCCTCGATTGTTTTTGTTCGCTAAGACTTTAATAAATCATGTGAGCATAGCATTGAGGGTAAACACCTTTTGTTGGGACAGTTCTGAAGAGAAAAGGCTTTAGTAGCCCCCCCAGATAAAAAAAACCTATAACCAATCCATGAGTCGATCAATACCGGCCTGCTTTACTGAAATCTGGGTAGGCTGGGCCTACACTTTTAAGCAGCAGTGGCAGAGGTAGAGAGCAACCAAAGTCTGGTTTGCGCCTAGCTACCCCTAGTCCGACTACGTATACCCTTCTCCTTATTGCACAGGCAAAAATGTACTCGTCATTGGCTACACAAGATCGGGCCTCAGATAGACATTGGTAATATTATTTAAGGCACTCAGGCACGTAACAGTAACTTTTCGGCTATTTTGATTGTCTTTTCTGGAATGCCTAGATATAGTCCCACCATCTGTTAGCCGGCACGAGAGATAAGTAGGTCTGCTTGGACACTCACTGACCTGCAAGCCTTGCAACTATTAGCGCATGTGAGTTGGAATTCACCCCCTCCCGCAGCTTGTGAACATATGTGAATCCACCATCCTCGTGCTCTTGTACATCCGTACAGTAATACCCAATCTTCTTGTACGAATGGGTCAAGTCTGCTACGTCATGGAAATGTGTTGCAAATAATGTTCGTGACTTATTGACCTTGTAGAGGTGGCTAAGACAAGCAAAGGCTATTGCCGAGCCTTCCGCTGGTGCAGTCCCTCTACCAAGCTCATCTATAATCACGAAAGATTTTGATGTCGCTTTCCTTAGAATGTTGGATGTTTCCAGCATTTCAACCATGAAAGTTGATTGATCGCGAAAAAGATTATCCGCCGAGCCAACCTGGGTATATCGGTAAGCAGTGTGCTCTATCCAATCTAAAGTTACCTTACTCTGCTGAAAACTTGATCCACTAGACCAATCTCTGCATGGTCAGCCGGTACGAAACATCCAACTTGGGCGAGGATGGATATTAATGCATTTTGTCTCAGAAATGTGCTCTTTCCAGCCATATTCGGCCTGTTTAGGTTAGCCCACGTCGTGGAGGGTCAGGCATATGCATAATTACCCTGTTATCAGCCATAGCCTCTCGGACGCACCTATGATACAGTCATTAGGAATGAAAGTCCTTCCCCGCTCCCAAAGCCCGTCTTCCACCATGGGATGCCGACCGCCAATGATTTTATGCCTCGCTCTAGAGCAATTAGTAGGAATACTTTAAACATGTTGTCCATTGACTTTAATCCTCATACCCTTCATTTAGAATAGGCCGCGTGAGATTCTTTTCATGAGCGAGCGTTGCAAAAGACGTTGTAATATCAAGCTCATCCAAAACAACACCATTGTGCCGTAATGCTACTAGAGAGTTGATGACCTGTTTCAAAAAGTCAGCCTCCACACTGCCGACATTTCTTGGGCAATACGAACTTCGTCCCTCAATTTGCGGAATACCACCTGTTCTTCTGCCCTGGCTTGCAGGCGAGTTTGTTCTATTTTCAGGCCTAGCTCCGTCCAAGCCTTGGTGATATTAGTACGCCAAGGTTATGTTGAATGAGTTTCATGTAGAGAAGTCCGCCTACAGGATGTTGGAAAGACTTCGTACTCCTACTAGAGCTAATGGATACAAGGTCTGGAAAGTTTGCCGATGTGGCTTTTATATCCTTCCCCTTGATGTGGCAAAAGTGGCCTTGGCCTGGTGCCCACTTCAGGGTCAGAGAAGCAGCCCCTGTGTGTTCTCATTAACATTATGCAACATTATGGAGTCAATGTTATGCACTAACCTAACTCCTCTCGCAACTGTCCTGTAAGCTCGTGTCTCTTCTTGAATAGTTTATCCAACTTCGTATGAAGTTTCGTGAGAGTGGGCGAAGCACTAGGTGTCTCTTCTCAGCTGTTGAATGAACAACCAAAACGAAGAAAAGAGAGTTCACTCTTGGTACCTTCTTGACATTAACCAGGGCTCAACTCTTACAATCCCAGATTTTCCTTCAAAGTATCCACTGGTATCTGTTTCCCTCCTCTCCCAGGCAGTCCGCTTAACCTTGGTAGCCGGTTTAGCAAGGTCATCTCCAATATTGACTGCTGCTTCCGCCATAGCAGCCAATTCAGCTGTCTCAGTCTCTTGGATCTTCTGTTGCAAGATCAATCCTTCTTCATCAATTGAGCTAATAATCATCTGAGCCAACTTAATGGGTATGCGCAGTCTTGAGAGTAGCCGTTGCAAGGAGGAGTCATCCACAGCCTCATATGATAAACGGGTTTGAATACTTTGTGTGAGCTCGATTGTGCGTGCTAGAGACAGCAGGTCATCTACTGACCCCCTTCCAATGGAGAACCTTTGCGCCAGCCTTTGTGAATCGTGCGTACGTTGGAGTAGTGAAATAATATCTTCTCGAAGGACATTGTTATGATAAAAAAATTCCACAATATCCAACCGGCCTTCGATCGTAGTCAAGCAAGTTATTGGTGAAGCTGAAATTAGGTTAGGACATGTCTATTAAGCTATACACTAGTGAACTCACATAGCCATGAAGACAAAAGCCTGGTTCCGGACTTAGTAACTGTGCGCTTGATTGTGTGCATGAGACTTCCTTTGGAAACTCGGTCACGAATTGTCTGCTTTATCTCTAGGCTTCTCATAGAATTTGAATCAACGCCCATTATGTCTTTGGCAAATCTTTTTATTGGAGGCTGTAATTTGACAGATAAACCAGGGAGTTGTGCTTTTACATAATGTAGTAAATGTGTCCCAGCCTGAATCTCCAGCTTGCTAAAATCTGACATCTTCTGCCGAGGCACAGGTGATTCCAGCATTTCCTTCCAAGAATCGACGGGTTTCTTTAGAAGTGGTGGCTCTGGGTAGTAGGTAATGAAGATCTTATCTTCTTCGAGTCGTTTAATAACATAACTTTCATTCCTCCCTTGGCATTTATCGCTGACCACGGCTTCACGAGGCCCAATACGTGCTATATCTCCCCCTAAATCTGCCATAGTGCTCTGTTGGGTGAAAAAATCGCCAGTAGATAAATCTAACCAAGCAAGGCCGATTGGTTGAGAGAGAGTCTCGTCAACGTCATCCATGGAGGCCTCAGCAAGCAATTCCGGAGTCGATAGGGCAAGCAGGTAGTTGTTATCATAAGCGTCTAGGAATTTCTCATCGATCAGAGTCCCGGGCGTGATAATCCTGGATATCTTCCGGTCGAACATAAGCCCTCCCAATTTCCCCTTCACCTCGTTTGGATATTCTTCACTGATCGCAACATATTTGTGATACTCCTGGACCAGTAGCCTAAGCATCCGGTCAAGCTGGTAGAAAGGGAAGCCAGCCTAGGGTCTTGGGGATCAGTATATATTCAAATTTGTATTGCCTAGCGGCTCTATACCATGGCAACTGTTCCAGGCCCAGCTTTCTTCTGTGACACTTTCAGGTTGAGTAAAGGACCCACATCTTCAGCGTGTTCAAAATAAAGCTGAAAGATATTCGTCAGCGGAAACGCCCGTCTGTATCAAAAAGATACCAAGGAGAGATATTTAACCTCGTAAAAGCCGCCAACTCTAGTGAGCACTACACAGTTAGGAAACTTATCCATATTTGCTCTCGCCTGTTGAATGACCGTTGGATACATTGGCTCCAAATCACTCGGTAAAGGGTCCAGGGGAAGCGTTCCCTGGGGAAGCTCCTCCAAGGTCAAAACTGTCTTTCTTTTCACCCCACGAGCCCAAATTATAGTTCTTGGCTTTGGGTATTTATTTGCAAGCAACCGAGGCGTATTGGAGGAACATTGGCTGGAAAGGGCCGTGTAGCCTCGACTGAATACCATATACGTGCCATGAATATTGATCCACCGTGGGTATCTCTTCACCAATGTGGCTGGAGCAAAGCCCATTTGCAAAGTTCCTTTGTGCGAACAGTGATATACTTCCCAAGAGAGGTTATGGTGTTAATTCCCCTCAATTGAGCTTATAAGCCCAAGGGACTGAGCCGCGATGTTGACTTGGGGAGGAATTTGGGTGTAAAATAAATATTTTGAGATGCGAGACAACCGAGGGTGACTACATGTCACATGACCAGGTCTGTCAGACATTAACTCAGGGTAATGGCAGACATATAACCAACACGTGTGCCTAGACCATGATTTCCCCACGTTTCACTGTTGTATTATCATGTGCTATGCTACCTAGCCTTTTTACCAAATAGGGCAGGTTTTTTTTAAGCCTAAGGCTATGACGCATTAGGGCAGGTTGTATTTACCACCACCTTGCCTCCTCCAATATTTAGAGGCTGCTCTATAAAAGGTGGGTCCTTCCACGCTCTTCAGTAGCTGAGAGAGGGCCATCCACTGCGCTGACAGTCTGACGGCCGATGCGCTTTTCAACCTCCTCAGCGAGGGTTTTCAGAGATTCCTTTTCAGGGTACCCCCTCGGCAGATCCAGCTTCAACTTCACCTCTCTGAGGATTACGACAAAGGGACTTCAACAGCCTTAAATTGAGCTGGCAATTTGGGCTTCAGAGAATTCTGCCTGGGGCATGTTAGTCTGAACCCAATAGATACAAGTGGGTGATATCACCTTAACCTTGTGATTTGCATCCGCTCCTTCAAAAGACCAGCGTCAAATGCCATGGCGAATACATTGACTTCGTTGAGCCTAACTGACCTAACTGAGTGATCATCCATCTTTGCCTTCTTTATAGGAATATCATATCCACACCAAAAGAAATCCCGACACAAGGAATCGCCCCCTTACAAATCAGGAGAACATACCAGCAAGCTCATCGTAACGCCCACTGACGGCGATTGACCCAACGCTTATGATGTCGTCGTTTGACTCATCGGCGTCGGGATCGCTAAGGCCAGCGGTGGGTTTGGGTCTCCTCATTCCTTTTCTTTTCGGGGCCGGAGCAGCAGAAGCCTCAGTGATAACTTCATATCTTATACCAGTGTAGTAGCCTAGCTATCGAGGGTGTTAATAAGGATAGGGCTGGTAGGGATGTGAGAAAGGAAGTACTTACTCCGTGAGCAAGTGAGAGATCTAAGTGACCTGATTAATAAAAGGGACATTCCCCTGGTAGGTGAATTCGCACCTTTGGTGATTCAGAAACAATACTTGCAAATAACAATCCAAGGAGACAAAGTCATTGGTGTGGGTCTGGATATCAATGTCGTTGGTACAGGGTCTACTGGATGGAAGGGTTTTGAAGAGGCACTGAGAAACGTGAAAGGGAAAACTGCTGCGAGATCCAATGCGGTGAAGACAAAGCAGTCAGAGCCAGAATGATACTTAATGGTCAAACGATTCTTTCTCGGTGGTTGTACATATACAGAAATAGCTGTACTGACGTTCATTGAAAAGCGAGGTATGGTATTGACCTCCAGATGAAGAGCTAATCACAGGCAAGACCATTACTAGAGACTGTACTTTCTAATCATGTAAACCAGTTCCCAGTCCGCAATTATCGAGATATGGTGAACTACATTATAAATTCGAAGAATTTCGCGCCCTAGGTAAAAAACTGCAGCATCCAGTCCTATTACAAATTCACCACAGAATTTAAGTACTGTTCCCAGGGCCCCTGAGTATCATACTCTAAGTAGTATCGCTCATTACATGTCACAGTTCCATAGAAATGCCACATCGTCATTTCCGCTTAGTCTTCCGCCCAACCCCCAACAGAATCAAATCTTACAATCCGACAAGGGCATTGACATCTGCTCATGAGTTTTGATCGATTTCCTGAAATAACCGCTTCATCTCTCGACGATTTGCTGTTGCCTTCTCCCTATTCTTCCTTGTTCGCTCAATTCTCTCTGCGCGCAAGCATTTCGTGACTTCCCGTTTGATACTGTTGCATCCTCCCATAGCTTTAACGAGAAAGCCTCGAGCATGGCACTCATCGAGGAGTGCGATCACTTCCTCGCAGCCTACACGCACAATTCCATCAGCTCACGTTACTCTAGGCGAGGGGAAATGAAAGATGGGTCTCCTACGTACCAATGTTCTCTTTGGTGTGTAAAAGTGGATGCATCTTCGGTGTTGAGCCTCGGATCTTGATGGAGGCTTTTTCATGCAAGTCGCTCGCCAAGACGGTAGCATTTTACCAACCGTTTAGACTGGTACTGCACAAAGTACTCTATTATTGGACGCCCTTAGCATGTTCAAATCCAGCGGAATGGTCATCGCTCAGTTTGTGGCAAAATAAAATATCCGAAATTGCAGGGTTCCAGTTCTTTCCGCTTCTTGCAGACTGGATGACTGGATGTCAGAATGCCGATCCCAACATGCCCCTGTCAAGCTAAAGTAAACCTTATTGAGCCTCTTCCTTGATGACCTCCACATCCCACCATCCAACGTGGATAACACTCGTAGTGAACTATTACGACACAAGCACCTTCTTCAGGACCTTCAAATGGCTTCACAAAGTGCTGCTAACAGAAGACAACAAGGTGGGGCTTTACCTCACTGGTTCCACAATGCAGGATGCTAACTGTGCGGGGCATTCAGAGCTTCAGCTACAATACTCAAACTACAAGAACAGTCTACAACAATTGGCCTCAAAGATCGGTGATATTGAGCAAGAGACCGAAGAGCACAAGTTAGGGATCCTCTAATCCTATAACCAAATGATGCCCCTGTTCATTTAACACCTTAATTCTATGCCACCTTCATTCGTAACTAACATTCCGTCATTTCAGACTTGTGCTCGACACTCTGGCTCCCGTACCCAAAGACCGCAAATGCTTTCGATTAATTAATGGGGTTCTTGTGGAACGGACGGCCGGTGATATTATTCCTGCGCTTGAGACGACAGCGGAGGGGCTGAAGAAAGTACTTGAGGGATTGGTCAAGGACTACAAGAAGAAGCAAGAGGAGATGGAGGCGTGGAAGGTAGGTCTATTTTTACTTTGGTTTATGGGATGGTTACTAACCTACTGTGTTCATCAGACCAAGAATAATGTCCAAGTTGTTAGCCAATAGCAGCGTCTTTGTCAGTCTCTGATGTCACCTTCCAAAAGCTAGCGTTTCATAACTGTTGTATTTGACTAGAAAGCCCGATTCGAATCTTTCCGTCTTTGCACATGGTGGTCGGAAATCTGGATGGAGTGAGCTTCTTCCAGCACATCCCAAACACTGAGTTTATTATTATAACAGGGTGGGTCTGATCTATAGTCGATTAGCCTCTGCAGCTTAAGGTAAGCTCCTGTATGAGACGGCCTAATTTACATTCGGTGATCAGTTGGCGCACCAGGTGAGTTGTCTGCGTCAGTCAGCAGGTTTCTGCTTCGTGTTGTCTGGGTATTCCCTCCCTGGGATCCTAAGAGCTACCGCAGAGATGACGTTCGATTCTACCCTTTCTGGTTTTCCCCTTTTTTGACATCAACTGGATAATCTGCATGTGGGCACTATGATTGATGCGTTGTCCCTTTGCACGTCTCACCGTTACGAGGATTTTTTAGTCCGGCCTCTCGTAGAGAAGTTAATTTGCACTACTGTATGAGCTTTCTTTTTGGGTTTCGAACCCGCATTGCTGTCGCATCATGATATACGGCAACTTCCTCATCAAATGATTAACTCCCGAGAATCAGAACCAGTCGTCACCAAGCCCACCCATCCAGTGTGAAAGGGACTTCTTCAAAGACGCCTACCAGCCCCGGTTACCATCGAGCAAGTGTAAGGAATGGAGGAACAGCAAAATACATATACTGTTCAACTAGCAGAAAAGGTTGCATTACACACATCACTGTGGGTAAAAATCTTGATACATCAACCACTGGTCGTCTGTGCCCCAAGTGGATTGGGGCTTGCAGGTGGAGTGGCAGTTGTGGGAACAAATCCCTGCTAACTAGACATGCAAACGGGTGTCATGGGTGCTACTAATAAGTCCTTAGAGGCTCTGCGCGCTGCGTTGTCCACCTTCATGTCACTAGCAGTCATGAAAGGCATCTGCGGAGGGCTAGAGTAAAGGTAGGAGGAAGTGGGGGGGGGTGCTGTTAGTCCCAAACATAACATCGGCAAATAAACAAATGAACATCTCTGGTCTGGATCCTATATACGTTTTGAAGCAGACCCTGCCTCCATGAAGTGAGGTTGTGACCTGGCCAGTGAAGTATTAAGGCCACCCACCCACCAATCACAATGGAAGGCATCCGTACTTAGCGCTGCATCACTGAGATTTGAAGGTGCGGATCGTTGGGTCAGTCAGCAGTTACACCAAACTAAGGCACAAACATGCGAGGCCAGTGGCGTCTGGAATATCAGAAGAGCCGGTGGAGATCATTAAATTATCCTGATGATCTTTCTAAGCATACGGAGATACGGAGCTGTGTTTTTGTACGGCGGTAGATTTCATTGAAGGACCAAGCCATCCGCCTGTGGCCTGGTTGGAATTACTCCACCTGATGATGAGTGGTTAGCACGCACGTTGTTTACTTTTTTTGTTTTTTGTTTACATGCACGGCTTTGCCAGCAGCCCGCTACACATCAGACATGTTAATGGGGCAAACGATGCTTTTAGTGGCCTCCAAATAAAGCAGTGGCGCTCAATTGATGTCCCTTCCCTAAGTACTAGATACTTGATATATCTAAAGATATATCCCAAATGAAAACCCGCAAATCCTTCTAGAACTCATCATTCGTCGGCTTCGAAATAGAAGTCCACGGCAACGTTAGTCTCTACCTCACCGTGACCACTCATCCGCGATATCACGTCAATCTGTGCCCCTGGATCAGCATCTGCCCCGCATCTTCTGAATTTGGTCACCAGTGACACGACTGGATAAACCTAGCACCCTCGCTAACTAATCTCCATCCCTCGCAATAGCTTGTCGTTCTCACGCGGGGCAATCTGCCACTGCATCGCCAACCCATCTGTTCCATGCAGCCCGCATTGGATCACATCCCGCAGATATCTTCAACTCACGGCGCCCTTTACAACTACTCGTAGGTGGGCTATGCCTGGCCATAGCTGCATCGAAGCTCTCCTTGTGCTTGCTGGCTGATTAACCCCGTCTCTGGCCCAGCAAATCAAATCTCACAAACAGTCGGCTTTATATTACAGAGGCAAGTAGAACGGGACCGGGACCGTGTGCGTCCCTACTGGTATTTTGAGCATATCCTACTTTCCTGTATTCAATCCATACCCACATAGTCCTAGTAGCCCCGACCACGCACCCCAACCACCTTTGATATTTGCCTGGGTCTTGTCACCCACAAAACACAGCAGGCATCTTGCAGGGCTGCCTATCCCACATTACTTGCAGTCACACCTGCCCTGATCCAAAAAATCATTAATCATTACCAAAGGAAAAAGAAACCAGGCAGCTCGGCCATCCTGCAGTTCACATCTGGATTTCTGCTACCACACCCACCGGCCTCTACCATATTGGTCCCACCCAGTTTCTAGTACCACACTTGGAACTGAAAACCTACGGCACAAGGGATACAGCCAGCGGCCAATCCAGCTGACGTGTCAAAGGGCCAACGAACTCCATCGTTTGTGTCGAGAATATAGATACAAAGTACCATGTCAGCCTCTCCCCCAAAGGACCTGGACGCGGAAGTCGGGGTGCAATCGTCAGACGACATGGAACGAGATCAAGCAGAATCCTCTCAACAAGCTTCCGGTTTCGACTTCGAAGTTAAGGAGCAAGATCGGTGGCTCCCTATCGCAAATGGTGTGTTTATACTCCGTTTCCCTCCGCTGCTCACAACCTGCGCCCTCGGTACCCAACCTTGTCCAAGCAATTCCAGCTTGAGATAGCTCCCAATGCTTCACAGCAGTCCGAAATTTCACTCACAATGGAGACTATGCTAAGAGGGAGCCGTGCTAACGGGCGCGCTCTTTATTCCAGTCGCCCGGATTATGAAGACAGCACTACCTGATAACGCAAAAATAGCCAAAGAAGCGAAGGAATGCATGCAGGAGTGCGTTAGCGAGTTCATCAGCTTTATTACGAGCGAGGGTACGCTATCACCATATCAGATTCACTGACGCTTGATAATAACTTCTCTCAGCTTCCGAAAAATGCCAACAGGAGAAACGCAAGACAGTCAATGGAGAAGACATCTTGTTTGCCATGACATCTTTGGGATTTGAGAATTATGCCGAGGCTCTAAAGATCTACCTCGCAAAATACAGAGAAGTAAAACACCCATCCCCTCATCTGCCACATACCAAACGTTGAAAGGGAGAATTGATTGGTGGGAGACAAATCAGAGGAACAGTGCAGAGGGGGGGCAGAGGAGCGGCAGTGGCAGCCACGGGGGTCCCGTCGCATCAGCCTCAAGCACCATAACAGGATCCGAGAGGCCAAATCAGCCGTTGACGCCCCCGCTGGAAGGAGAAGAAATTCAAACTGGCTACAGTGACATCTATGGGGGGGTCACTGGAAACGGTGGTGAAGCTGCCTTGTGATCCTTTTTGGTGGCGAAGGATATACGGGTTTTCTATTACAGAAAGACCGAAGCTAATGCCTGCTTTTTTTTCAATTGTTTTCGTCGGCAGGCCAGAGCCATGCGAGCCTAAGGACCTCTATATCCACAATACCCTGTTCGAGCGAGTGGAATAAAAGTCACAACGCGTATATACCGCAACATGGCGGAAGTTCGTCGTTTTTTTTGAAGGAGGTGGGCGGGGAAGAATATGGAATAGTGATGTAGAATGGGATATTGGTATAGTTTATGGATATTGGTTGGGAAGAGATGGAAGTATATCACAGACGAGGCGGGCTATTGGACTGGCTTGTGTTAATGGAAGATATAATGGAAGGACGTGGCAGTTTCCCCCTTTTTCTTCTCTTTTCTCTGCATTGGCTTTGGCATCTTTAGTTTCTCTGTTTAATGTGTGGTTTAGATTTCTGGCGGATGGGCGGGGTTCAGCAGGGGATCGGTCTTTCTGTGTCTTTGGGGTTCTGTCTATTTCAATTCTAATTTTTTGTTCTAATATATCAACACGGATTTCGCGATTGATTTAAGGCCTTCTGTCAGAGCACCGAAACAATATGTGCCGGTTGGGGGTGACCACAGATTGCAACCTGTTTTATAACAAGACTCTCTTGGTAAGAGGCGACACCAGCCCAATGGCCCTGAGGTCTCTTATTGGAGTAAACTCCAGACAATGGGTCCCGAATTTGTCCATTGTTTACTCCTGATGCGGTGCTGAGATATTAGATTAATTCGCATGTAAACAAAACAAATAAGCATGGCCCAGACACGCGTCATTT
>Ga0307514_10004647_pt1 | contig 12588 bp, 16 predicted proteins | sample 16_EM_MG_FD_203088 | JGI IMG/M metagenome (GOLD analysis project Ga0307514, IMG submission 203088) | Populus trichocarpa ectomycorrhiza microbial communities from riparian zone in the Pacific Northwest, United States - 16_EM | ecosystem: Host-associated > Plants > Roots > Unclassified | place...
ACCACGAGGCGCAAAAGAAGGCCAGCGGCGAGAGCTGGAGCTACCGTGATGTGGACGGCACGCTGCTGGGACAGAAGGTCACGCCGCTCGACCGCGTGGGCATCTACGTGCCCGGCGGCAAGGCTGCCTATCCGTCCAGCCTGTTGATGAACGCGATTCCCGCCCACGTCGCGGGCGTTGGTGAAATCATCATGGTGGTTCCCACGCCCGTGAAGGGCAGCGTGGCGACGGGCGGCTCGGGCGGGCAGTCGTCCACCAGGGGCGAGCGCAATGTGCTCGTGCTCGCCGCCGCCTACGTGGCCGGCGTCACCCGCGCCTTCACCATCGGCGGCGCGCAGGCCGTGGCCGCGCTGGCCTACGGCACCGCCACCATCCCGGCGGTCGACAAGATCACCGGTCCTGGCAACGCCTACGTGGCCGCGGCCAAGCGCCGCGTGTTCGGCACCGTGGGCATCGACATGATCGCGGGCCCGAGCGAGATCCTCGTGCTGGCCGACGGCAGCACGCCGCCCGACTGGGTGGCGATGGACCTGTTCAGCCAGGCCGAGCACGACGAGCTCGCGCAAAGCATCCTGCTGTGCCCCGACGCGGCGTACATCGACCGCGTGCAGGCGGAGATCGACCGCCTCCTGCCCGGCATGCCGCGCGCCGAAATCATCGCGGCTTCGCTCAACGGCCGCGGCGCGCTCATCCACACGAAGAGCATGGAAGAAGCCTGCGAGATCAGCAACCGCATCGCACCGGAGCACCTCGAAGTCAGCAGCAGCGAGCCGCAGCGCTGGGAGCCCTTGCTGCGCCACGCGGGCGCGATCTTCCTCGGCGCCTTCACCAGCGAGAGCCTCGGCGACTATTGCGCGGGCCCCAACCACGTGCTGCCGACCAGCGGCACGGCGCGTTTCTCGAGCCCGCTGGGCGTCTACGACTTCCAGAAGCGTTCGAGCCTGATCGAGGTCAGCGAGGCCGGCGCGCAGGTGCTCGGCCCCATTGCCGTCACGCTGGCCGAAGGCGAGGGCCTGCAGGCGCACGCCGAGGCGGCGCGCATGCGCCTGCGCGGGATCTGACGACCGTTCCACTTTCGCCAGGAGCAAGCAGGATGGCGCGACGCCGTTTTCATTTTTCGCATGCCGCGGCATGGCTGCTGGTGCTTGCGGCTGCCAGCGCGGCACATGCCATGAGCATCCGCGAACTGCGCACGCTGGAAGCCAGCGAAAAGGACGGCAAGGCGTACGCGGGCTATTACCTCGTCGGCGTGCTCGAAGGCCTGCGCGAAGGCGTGGAAGCCTCGCAGCGCAACGGCCAGAAGCCGGTCTTCTGCATCGACGGCCGGCGGCTGGAGCCTTCGATGGCGCGTTCCCTCTATCAAGCCGAGCTGACCCGCAACGCCGACAGCTACGAAGCCGACATGCCCGTGCAACTGGTCATGTCCGGCGCCCTCCGAAACAGCTACCGCTGCACCCGATGACAACTTCCCCTCCTGCCGCCCGCCCGATCGACCGCATCCGCTCCGACGTGCAGTCCATGCATGCTTATGCGGTGCAGGACGCACGCGGCTTCGTCAAGCTCGACGCCATGGAGAACCCCTTCGGCCTGCCGCCCGCATTGCAGGCCGAGCTCGGCGCGCGGCTCGGCGCACTGGCGCTCAATCGCTATCCGGGCGAGCGCGGCGCCGACCTGCAGCGCGCGCTGGCCGCGCACGCGCAAATGCCCGAAGGTTTTTCGCTGATGCTGGGCAATGGCTCCGACGAACTGATCTCGCTGCTCGCCATTGCCTGCGACGTGCCCGGCGCCACGGTGCTCGCGCCCGTGCCCGGCTTCGTGATGTACGCCATGAGCGCGAAGCTGCAGGGCCTGCGCTTCGTCGGCGTGCCGCTCACGGCCGATTTCGAACTCGACGAGGCGGCAATGCTGTCGGCCATCGCGCGCGAGAAGCCGGCCATCGTGTACCTGGCGTACCCGAACAACCCCACCGCCAACCTCTGGGACGATGCCGCCATCGAGAAGATCGTGCAGGCCCAGGGCGCACAGGGCGGCCTGGTGGTGATCGACGAGGCCTACCAGCCCTTTGCCGCCCGCAGCTACATCGACCGCATCGCGCGGCACGGCCACGTGCTGCTGATGCGCACGCTCAGCAAGTTCGGCCTGGCCGGCATCCGCCTTGGCTACCTGATGGGCCCGGCCGCGCTGGTCGCCCAGATCGACAAGGTGCGCCCGCCCTACAACATCAGCGTGCTCAATTGCGAATGCGCACTGTTCGCGCTCGAGCATGCCGAGGTGTTCGAGGCCCAGGCGCGGCAGATCCGCGACGAGCGCCATCGCCTCATGATGGGATTGGGCCGCCTTGCGGGCGTGAAGGCCTGGCCGAGCGACGCCAACATGATCCTCGTGCGCGTGCCCGATGCCGCCAAGGCCTTCGAGGGCATGAAAGCGCGCGGGATTCTTGTGAAGAACGTTTCTAAAATGCACGAACTGCTCGCAAACTGCCTGCGCCTCACCGTCGGAACGGCCGACGAGAATGCGCGGACGCTCGCGGCACTCGAAGCCTCACTATGACCACCCCCCAGAATGCCGATCGCACCGCATCGGTTACCCGCAACACCGCCGAGACGAAGATCACCGTCAGCGTCAACCTGGACGGCACGGGCAAGGCCAAGCTCTCCACGGGCATCGGCTTCTTCGACCACATGCTCGACCAGATCGCGCGCCACGGCCTGATCGACCTCGAGATCGACTGCCAGGGCGACCTGCACATCGACGGCCACCACACTGTCGAAGACGTGGGCATCACGCTGGGCCAGGCGGTGGCCAAGGCCGTGGGCGACAAGAAGGGCATCCGCCGCTACGGGCATGCCTACGTGCCGCTGGACGAGGCGCTGAGCCGCGTCGTCATCGACTTCTCGGGCCGTCCGGGCCTGGTGATGCACGTGCCGTTCACCAGCGGCATGATCGGCACCTTCGACAGCCAGCTCACCTACGAGTTCTTTCAGGGCTTCGCCAATCACGCCTTCGTCACGCTGCACATCGACAACCTGAAGGGTGTCAATGCGCACCACCAGTGCGAAACCGTGTTCAAGGCCTTTGCGCGCGCGCTGCGCGGCGCGCTCGAACTCGATCCACGCTCCGTGGGCGTCATTCCTTCGACCAAGGGCTCGCTCTGAACGCCATCGCCGCCAAGCCATGAAATCTGCAGCAAATACCGTCGCCGTGGTCGACTACGGCATGGGCAACCTGCGCTCCGTCTCGCAGGCCGTGCAGCACGCGGCCGACCAGGTGGGCGTGCAGGTCTTCGTCACCTCCGATCCCGAGGTGGTGCGCAAGGCCACCCGCGTGGTGCTGCCGGGCCAGGGCGCGATGCCCGACTGCATGCGCGAACTGCGCGACTCCGGCCTGCAGGAGTCGGTGCTCGAGGCCGCGGCGAGCAAGCCGCTTTTCGGCGTGTGCGTGGGCATGCAGATGCTGCTGTCGCGCAGCGACGAAGGCCCGACCGACGGGCTCGGCCTGATTCCGGGCGAGGTCGTCAAGTTCGAGCTCGCGGGCCGCCTGCAGCCCGACGGCAGCCGCTTCAAGGTGCCGCAGATGGGCTGGAACCAGGTGCGCCAGGCCCAGCCGCACCCCGTGTGGGCGGGCGTGCCCGACATGAGCTATTTCTATTTCGTGCACAGCTTCTATGCCCGGCCGGCCGACAGCCGGCACAGCGTGGGCGAGGCCGATTACGGCGCATGCTTTACCGCCGCCGTCGCACGCGATAACATTTTTGCCACCCAGTTCCACCCGGAGAAGAGTGCGGACCATGGGTTGCAGCTCTATCGAAATTTCCTCCACTGGAATCCCTGACCTTATATTTCCGCCCGGGCCGAACTTTCTTCAGCCCGGATTCCGCACACTCGCGTCACTTCCATGCTCCTCATTCCCGCCATTGATCTCAAAGACGGCCACTGCGTTCGCCTCAAACAGGGCGACATGGACCAGTCCACCATCTTCAGCGAAGACCCCGCCGCCATGGCCCGCAAGTGGGTCCAGGCCGGCGCGCGGCGGCTGCACCTGGTCGATCTGAATGGGGCCTTCGCCGGCAAGCCGCAGAACCACGCGGCCATCAAGGCGATCCTGAAGGAAGTCGGCGACGACATCCCGGTGCAGCTGGGCGGCGGCATCCGCGACCTGGACACCATCGAGCGCTACATCGACGACGGCCTGCGCTACGTGATCATCGGCACCGCCGCGGTCAAGAACCCTGGCTTCCTGAAGGACGCCTGCGTGGCTTTCGGCGGCCACATCATCGTGGGCCTCGACGCCAGGGACGGCAAGGTGGCCACCGACGGCTGGAGCAAGCTCACGGGCCACGAGGTGGCCGACCTGGGCAAGAAGTTCGAGGACTACGGCGTCGAATCGATCATCTACACCGACATCGGCCGCGACGGCATGCTCTCGGGCATCAACATCGATGCGACGGTGAAGCTCGCGCAGGCATTGACCATTCCGGTGATCGCCTCGGGCGGCCTGTCGAACATGGCCGACATCGACCAGCTCTGCGCGGTCGAGTCCGAAGGCGTCGAAGGCGTGATCTGCGGCCGGGCCATCTATTCGGGCGACCTCGATTTCGCCGCCGCGCAAGCCCGCGCGGACGAACTCGCCGGCGCCTGAGCCGCTGCGCACTGCGCCGGACCTGCCGCCAGGATTGGCCTGCGGGGTAGTTGCGGGGCCGGCTACTCCGCCTTCACCGACATCGTCTGGATGATCGCTTCCAGCTGCGCGCTCATCGGCAGGTTGATGCTCTCGCCCGTGGGCAGCTTGCGCAGGAACCAGCGCTTGTACTGGCGTTCAATCTCGCCGTCCTCCGCCAGCACCTGGAAGGTGTCGTTGACCACCTTGCCCAGCTGCGAATCGCCCTTGCGGTACATGATGCCGTAGGGGTCGTAGGAGAGGTAGTCGCCGACCACCTCGTACTCGGCCTTGGCGGCGTCGCGCGCGATCAGGCCGTAGAGCAGCACGTCGTCGGTGGCAAAGGCATCGGCCTCGCCGTTTTTCACGAGCCCGAAGGAGTCGGCGTGGTCGCGCGCCACCAGCAATCGGATGCCGAGCCTGAACTTCTGCGACAGCTCGCGCAGCGTCTTCTCGTTGGTGGTGCCCGCGGTCACCGCCACCCGCTTGCCCGCCAGGTCGCGGAACGACTTGATCGGCGATCCCTTCTTCACCAGCACCTTGGTGCCCGAGACGAACATCGTGGGCGAGAAGCTCACGCGCTTCTGCCGCTCGAGGTTGTTGGTGGTCGAGCCGCATTCGAGATCGACCGCGCCGCTCACGACCGCATCGATGCGCGAGTCGGAGGTCACCGGCACCCACTTGATCGCGAGGCTCTTGTTCACCGCGTCCTCGATGGCCGTGACCAGCGCGCGGCAGAGTTCGATCGAATAGCCGACGGGTTCGCCGCGTGCGTTGAGAAACGAGAACGGCACCGACGATTCACGGTAGCCGATGGCGATGGCGCCGGTCTCGCGCACCTTGGCAAGCGTGCCCGTCAATGTCTCGGGGGCCTGCGGCTGCGCCCGGGCCGGTGCTGCCGCGACAAGCGCAACGGCCGCCAGCAGGCCGGCAAGAAGAACCGACAGCGTGGCCTTGGCTTTCATTGCGAGCCTCACGCGTGGACGGGGTGGGCGAGCGTGGCCGCGGCTTCGGCATCGAGCGCCCTGGCATTCACCTCCGCATCGCTCTCGGAGAGCAGCTCGCCCTCCCACTTGGCGACCACGGCCGTTGCGATGGAGTTGCCCACGGCGTTGGTGGCCGAGCGCCCCATGTCCAGGAAGGTGTCGACGCCCAGGATCAGCAGCAGGCCGGCCTCGGGAATGTCGAAGTGGTTGAGCGTGGCGGCAATCACCACCAGCGAGGCGCGCGGCACGCCGGCCATGCCCTTGGAGGTGAGCATCAGGATCAGCAGCATGGTGATCTGCGTGCTGATGGGCATGTGGATGTTGTAGGCCTGCGCGATGAACAGCACGGCAAAGGTGCAGTACATCATCGAGCCGTCGAGGTTGAACGAATAGCCCATCGGCATCACGAAGCTCGAGATCTTCCGCTTCACGCCGAAACGGTCGAGCGCCTGCAGGATCTTCGGGTAGGCCGCTTCCGAACTGGCCGTGGCGAACGACAGCAGGAAGGCCTCCTTGATGAGCACCAGCAGCTTGAACACGCGCGGGCCCAGGAACGAGAAGCCCGCGAACACCAGCACGCCCCACAGCACGAACAGGCCCAGGTAGAAGTCGCCCATGAAGACCGCGAACTTGAGCAGGATGCCCAGGCCGTTCACCGCCACGGTGGCAGCCATGGCGGCCATCACCGCGAGCGGCGCCAGCTTCATCACGTAGCCCGTGATCTTGAGCATGGCGTGCGAGAGTTCGTCGATGGCGGCCACCAGCGTCTTGGCCTTGTCGCCCAGCGAGGCGAGCGCCACGCCGAAGAACATCGAGAACACCACGATCTGCAGGATCTCGTTGTTGGCCATGGCCTCGGCAAAGGACTTCGGCACCATGTGGCTCACGAAGTCCTTGAGCGTGAACTTCGCGGTCGCCAGGTTGGCCGAAGCGCCGATGTCCGGCAGCGGGAGCCCCAGGTTCTCGCCGGGCTTCAGGACGTTGGCCATCACCAGGCCGATGACCAGCGAGATCAGCGAAGCGGTGAAGAACCAGCCGAGCGACTTGCCGAACACGCGGCCCACCGACTTGGCGTCGCCCATGTGCGCGATGCCCACCACCAGCGTGGAGAACACCAGCGGGCCGATCAGCATCTTGATGAGGCGCAGGAACACGTCCGACACGATCGACACGTAGCCTGCGATCTGCGCGGCCGCCTTCTTGTCGGGGAAGCTCGTGAAGATCATGTAGCCGACAAGAATGCCGAGCACCATGGCGATCAGGATCCAGGCGGCGGCCGGCAGTTTTCTCTTCATAGGTGTCCCTTCGAGGTGTGTGGTTCTGGGGCGGCCGCAAAGGGTATCCAAGAAGGTCCCCTGCACGCAACCGGCACCGGCAAGGCGGCGATGAAGCCTTAAGTGTCCAATGCCAATTCCGTGCCACGGAATCTCCGCTGCCTACAATTCTCCAATGGATATCAGCTCGATCGAGTTTCGCGGCCAGCCCGCGCTGCGTGCCGCCGGCGCCGACGGCAGTGCTTTCACCGTGTCCCTGCACGGGGCGCAGCTGCTCTCCTGGACCACCGCCGACAGGGTGGAGAGGCTCTACCTGAGCCCGTGCGCGGTGTTCGACGGGCAGGCGGCGATCCGCGGCGGCGTGCCCATTTGCTGCCCCCAGTTCAACCAGCGCGGCATGCTCCCCAAGCATGGATTCATGCGCAATCTGCCTTGGGAGAACCGGGGCATCGACGCCACAACGGGCGAACTGACCCTTCGGCTGCGCGACAGCGAGGCCACGCGCAGGCTCTGGCCGCACGCTTTCGAGGCGCGGCTGCAGATTGGCATGGCCGCGGGCCGGCTGCGCACCACGCTGACCCTGCTCAATACCGGCCATGGGCCGTTCAGCTTCGCAGCCGCCCTGCACACCTACCTGCGCGTCGACGATATTGCACAGGTGCGCCTCGAAGGCCTGCAGGGTGCCAACCGCTGGGATTCGCTGCGCGACGACCGCCACGTGGAAACGGCCCCGGCGCTGCGTTTCGATGCCGAGTTCGACAGCGTCTATGCCGCTCCCGCGAAGCCACTGCGCCTGGTGCAGCCGGCCGGCACGCTCGAAATCGCGCAAAGCGCCAGCTGCAGCGAAACCGTGGTCTGGAACCCCGGCGCCGTGCTGGGTGCGAAACTCGCCGACATGCCCGAAGATGGCTACCGGCACATGCTGTGCGTGGAGGCCGCGCGCATCGACGAGCAGGTATTGCTCGCGCCCGGCGCCCAATGGCAGGGCTGGCAGCAGCTTCGCGTTCTCTGATTTTTCCCTTACGACCGACCATGCTCGCAAAACGCATCATTCCCTGTCTCGACGTCACCGGCGGCCGCGTCGTCAAGGGCGTCAACTTTCTCGAGCTGCGCGACGCCGGCGACCCGGTCGAAATTGCGGCGCGCTACAACGCGCAGGGCGCCGACGAGCTCACTTTTCTCGACATCACGGCCACCAGCGACGGCCGCGACCTGATCCTGCCGATCATCGAGGCGGTGGCTTCGCAGGTCTTCATTCCGCTCACGGTGGGAGGCGGCGTGCGCACCGTGGCCGACGTGCGCCGGCTGCTCAATGCGGGCGCCGACAAGACCAGCTTCAATTCGGCGGCCATTGCCGATCCGCAGGTGATCAACGACGCCTCGCAGAAATACGGTTCGCAGTGCATCGTGGTGGCCATCGACGCCAAGCGCCGCAGCCCCGAAGAAGCCGCCACGCGCGGCGCGGGCTGGGACGTCTACAGCCATGGCGGCCGCAAGAACACCGGCCTGGACGCCGTCGAATGGGCGGCCGAGATGGTGCGCCGCGGCGCCGGCGAGATCCTGCTCACGAGCATGGACCGCGACGGCACCAGGAGCGGCTTCGACCTCGCGCTCACCCGTGCGGTGAGCGACGCCGTCAACGTGCCGGTCATTGCATCGGGTGGCGTGGGCAGCCTCGACGACCTGGCCGACGGCATCCAGACCGGCGGTGCCGACGCGGTGCTGGCCGCCAGCATCTTCCACTACGGCGAACACACGGTCGGCGAGGCGAAAGCCCGCATGGCCGCGCGGGGCATTCCCGTTCGGACCTGATCCGCTTCGGAGCCGCCCGGGGGTGGGACAATACCGTCCATGAATTGGCTTGACGAAGTGAAATGGGACGCGAACGGGCTGGTGCCCGTGATCGCGCAGGAACAGGGCAGCAACGACGTGCTGATGTTCGCCTGGATGAACCGCGAGGCGCTCGAAAAGACCGCCGAGCTCGGGCGCGCGGTGTATTTCAGCCGCTCGCGCGACAAGCTCTGGTTCAAGGGCGAGGAATCGGGCCACGTGCAGACCGTGCACGAGATTCGCCTCGACTGCGACAACGACGTCGTGCTGCTCAAGGTCACCCAGCTCGGCCACGAACCCGGCATTGCCTGCCACACCGGCCGCCACAGCTGCTTCTTCAGCAAGTACGAGAACGGCCGATGGAGCGTGGTCGAGCCGGTCTTGAAAGACCCGGAGTCGATCTACAAATGACGGCCACAGTGAACAACAGCTCGGACGCCCTCGCACGCCTTGCCGCGGTCATCGAAAGCCGCCTTCCCGCGCATGGCGGCGACCCCGAGAAGAGCTATGTGGCGCGCCTGCTGCACAAGGGCCCCGACGCCTTTCTCAAGAAGATCGGCGAGGAAGCCACCGAGGTGGTCATGGCCGCCAAGGATGCCGACCATGGCGGCGACCGCACGAAAATAGTGAACGAAGTGGCCGACCTGTGGTTTCACACCATGGTGGCGCTGGCGCACTATGGTTTCTCGCCCGGCGAGGTGATCGCGGAACTCGAGCGCCGCGAGGGGACCAGCGGCATCGAGGAAAAAGCCCTGCGCAAGGCGCAGGCCCGCGAGGCATCCAACGATTGAAAGGACATCCCATGGCCAACGACATCGTGAATGTGGAACCCGACGACTCGCTCAAGACCTGGGGCTGGGTCAGCTACATCCTGCACCTGATCGTGGCCATTGGCGCCGTCCTGCCCGGAGCGCAGGCTTCCGTGGCGCTTTTGCTGGTGGCGCTGGTGATCGACTTCGTCAAGCGCGACAACGCGGCCGGCACCTGGCAGGCCACGCATTTCAGCTGGCGCATCCGCTCGGTGCTGTGGGCCGGCCTGCTATACATCGTGACTTCGTGGCTCTGGCTGCTCTTTCTCGTGCCGGGCTGGATTGCCTGGAGCCTCATTTCGCTGTGGTTTCTCTACCGGATCGTGAAAGGCATGATCCGCATGAACGACAACCGCCCCATGGAACCCAAAGATGTCATCTGATCCGAACTGCGTCTTCTGCAAAATCATCGAAGGCAAGATTCCTTCGCGCAAGGTCTACGAAGACGACGAGCTGTTCGGTTTTCACGACATCGCGCCCTGGGCGCCGGTGCACTTCATGCTGGTGCCCAAGCGGCACATCCCGTCGATGGCGCAGCTCACGCCAGATGACGCCGCGCTGATGGGCAAGATCATGACGCTGGCCCCCAGGCTCGCGCTGGAACTGGGCTGCAGGCCCTATCCGGAGGGCGGCTACCGCGTCCTCGTCAACACCGGCACGGAGGGCGGGCAGGAGGTTCACCATCTCCATGTCCATGTCATGGGCGGCCCGCGCCCGTGGCTGCGCGGCTGAATCCCATTAATCCGAACTGTCACATTCAGCCCGACTAAAATCGGACACATTCTTAGGAGTCTTCCATGGGTTCTTTTTCTATCTGGCACTGGCTGATCGTGCTGCTCGTCGTGGTCATGATCTTCGGCACCAAGAAGCTGCGGAACATGGGTTCCGATCTTGGTGGCGCCGTCAAGGGCTTCAAGGACGGCATGAAGGACGGCAGCACCACCACCGATGCATCCGCCGCTTCGCCGGCCCCTGCAGCGCAAGTGACCGGCCAGCCAGCCAACAGCGACAAGTCCGCAATCGACGTCGAAGCGCGTCAGAAGTCCTGAGCGCGGGTCATAAGTGCTCGACCTCGGCATTGAGAAGCTGGCGCTCATCGGCGTCGTGGCGCTGATCGTCATCGGACCGGAGAAGCTGCCGCGCGTGGCGCGCACCGTCGGCGCCCTGCTGGGCAAGGCGCAGCGCTACGTGAACGACGTCAAGGCTGAAGTCAATCGCTCCATGGAGCTGGACGAACTGCGCAAGATGAAGGGCACGATGGAAGATGCCGCGCGAGACGTCGAGCAGAGCATCCACAGCGGCGCCAGCGAACTCGAGAAGCAGTTCTCCGGCTCGGGCGAAACGCTTTCGGCCCTGGCCGAACCCGAGCCCGTGATGCCGGAATACAGGCATCCCCGCAAGAACTGGCGCCTGAAGCAGGGCGCCACGCCGCAGTGGTACAAGGCGCGCAACGGCGTGCGCACCAAGGCGCTTTCGGGTGCCGCGCGCGTCGCCCGCTTTCGTCCCCACAAGATCAACTAGCGGCTTTCCCATCTGCGCGTTCCTCGTGCGCCGCACGCCGGCCGAAGCCACGCTTTCTTCTGCTTTCTCTCCTTCCAATGGCCGATTCCGACAACAAGAACAAAGACGCAGAAGACGAACTGGCGGGCACCGAACAACCGTTCGTGCAGCATCTGGTCGAACTGCGCGACCGGCTGCTCTATTGCGTGTACGGCCTGGCGGTCGCGGGCATACTGCTGGCCATCTGGCCCGGCCCGGGCGGCCTGATCGACCTGATCGCAATGCCGATCCGCGCGCACATGCCGCCGGACGCCAAGCTCATTGCCATTGGCGTGTTCTCGCCGTTCTTCGTGCCGCTCAAGGTGCTCATGATGACGGCGGTGCTGCTGGCGCTGCCCTGGCTCATGTACCAGGCCTGGATGTTCGTTGCGCCGGGGCTCTACAGCCATGAAAAGCGCTTTGCGCTGCCGCTGATCTTCTTCGGCAGCCTGCTGGCCTATGCGGGCATTGCCTTCGTGCAGTTCTTCGTGCTGGACAAGATGTTCAGCTTCATCCAGAAGTTCACGCCGGCCGCGGTGGCGGCCACGCCCGACATCTCCTCGTATGTCGAGGCCATTCTCTCGCTCTACATCGCGTTCGGCGTCGCCTTCCAGGTGCCCATCGTCGTGATGCTGCTGGTGCGCTTCGAGATGGTCACCATCGAGAAGCTGAAGTCGTTCCGCGGCTACTTCATCGTGGTGGCCTTCGTGGTGGCCGCGGTGCTCACGCCGCCCGACGTGGTGTCGCAGCTCGCGCTGGCGGTGCCGATGTGCCTGCTCTACGAGGTGGGCATCATCGGTGCGCGCTATTTCGCCGGCAGCAAGAAATCGTCCGAAGAGGAAGAAGAAAGCGCGGATTCCTCCGCGTCTTCCTGACCGGTCATTCGGGCTGGTTCGGCACCTGCCGCACCGGGCTCTTGGGCCTGAGGCCCGGCGTCACGTCGAGTTCCATCTTGTCGGTGCCGCGCTGCAGCGCGAAGCGTGCGCTGCTGCCGGGCTTGAGGCCGGCCACGGCGGTCAGCAGGGCCTGCACGTTGTCGGTCTTCTTTTCGCCGACCGAGGTGATCACGTCGCCCGGACGGATGCCGGCCTTGGCCGCAGGGCCGTTCTGCAGCACGCCGGTGATGATCACGCCGGCATCGGCTTTCACGCCGAAGGTTTCGGCCAGTTCCGGCGAGAGTTCGTTCGGCTCGACGCCGATCCATCCGCGGCGCACCTGGCCTTCCTTCACGATGCCTTCGAGCACGATCTTGGCCATGGAAACCGGAATCGCGAAGCCGATGCCCATGCTGCCGCCCGAGCGCGAATAGATGGCGGTGTTGACGCCCTGCAGGTTGCCTTGGACGTCGATCAGCGCGCCGCCCGAGTTGCCCGGGTTGATGGCCGCGTCGGTCTGGATGAAGTTCTCGAAGTTGTTGATGCCCAGCTGGTTGCGCCCCAGCGCCGAGACGATGCCGCTGGTGACCGTCTGGCCCACGCCGAACGGGTTGCCGAT
>Ga0307514_10004648_pt1 | contig 12581 bp, 13 predicted proteins | sample 16_EM_MG_FD_203088 | JGI IMG/M metagenome (GOLD analysis project Ga0307514, IMG submission 203088) | Populus trichocarpa ectomycorrhiza microbial communities from riparian zone in the Pacific Northwest, United States - 16_EM | ecosystem: Host-associated > Plants > Roots > Unclassified | place...
ACTCTTATATAGGGTAGATTAGGTAGTGGTCGTTTAGCGCGCTTGTAATATACCGCATATGCAAATACAGAAATGCATATGCATGACATATGTACATATGCCCGCATATATGCTGCCAAGGCCCTATTCCCAAATAGGAAGGAGGAAAAGACTTTTGTTGTGAGCCTCCGTACCTAGACAGTATTAGTGCTTTATATTGACAAGGGGGTCTTATTTCCGCGGTCAGACTAAACGTTTGTTGCTCCAAACCTTAGTTATGGTAATCTGGCCGCAGAAGTTCTCCGGAAGCACCAAACGGCGGTGCAAACCAGAAGTGAGGGGATTGAATACCACCCTAGCCCTCAGTAATTCTATGGTGGGGTCGTGCAACCAGCGAGGCGGCAGTTGAGGTTGAAAATATATTAGTCGGGTTGGAAATAGTGAGGTCTTGATGATACAGTACTAGTACAAAGATAAGAATAGTCTGATTGGCACAGTCTTGGTAATCTTTTTTTTTTTGAAGTCTAGGATTCTTGGCAATCTAGAAGGTATATAGACGATAAGCGAACATATGCACTCTGTATGAAATAATACAGGGGTACATGGTACAAGACAGAAGTTACCAAAGAGGAAAATCCATATGTTTTAACACTAAAGACTCATCAGTCAAAATGCTGCGTACAGAAAGACAACTCTCACCATATTAGAGAAACACCAGATTTGTAAAAAGCGACAAGATCCCAACTATGCGAGGGAGAAATTGAAAATTGGAAGACATTTTTTAGACTTTGAGATATGAAGAATAGGTAGTACCTATACTTGATCCTCCCCCTCCGACTACTCCTGGGGCTCTCCATGCACATATGATCTTGGCCAGATATGTTGAAGCACTGGCAGTATCCTCTCTTCAGCATCCTGCTACCATGCACAATACATTTGAAGTCTCGGACATAGTTTCAAGCCTTCAGATCATTGTGCTTTCTCTCTCAAAGGTTAACTGAACAGCCAACAGCAGCAGACTTTGCATGGGTGGTTTTCATCAGGTTCCAGCTCGTAGTCGTTGTTTGGCGCATGTATCTACTTAAGGATTCCGTTATAGCAAGGTAGGTTATATATAGATAGTAGTAACTTCTCTGTAAAAATCCGTTATAGCGAGGGTGATTTAGGTTAGACTGTAGTTTAGTCTATATAGCCTGAACCTTATTTTCGCGAGCTGCTTGGCAGTGACGGGGTGAGTCTCCCCTGCTGGTAGAGCTTGTGCATAACATAGGGGAAATTGATAGAGTCACCCGAAGTAGAAAGTGAGACGTGTGTGGTAGAGAGTCGACTCTGAATGGGTCTGTTCTGGTTGTATGTACCTGGCGCGTGTTCCAAAAACTCGCTCAAAAGTAGGTTTGATATCGAATACTTCATTGCCAATGTCTTTTATAATTCCTTCCAGTTTCTGGTAGAGTTGGAGATTCGATTCCGTTGAGGATGTAAAAAATTACCCTCAGGTACGCTAAAAAGGTAAATTTCGTGAGTTCTTGGCTTCATGGGAGAACTTTGGTACTCCAACTCACCTAACAACTCTACCAGCAATGTTTAGTAGTAATTCCTCGCTTCCGTTAGATTCATTGATGCACTCCACTCAGCCTACGCAGCACTCAACTCGCATGTCCTTTGCCTCCTTTGCCTCCTCCGCTAGGTCCAGGCCCACCAGGTGTGGTTCCCCCGAAGCGGCTCCACCAAATGTACCAGCTCCACCAGGCGTACCAGGACCCCCCCGCAAGCTCAAGAAACGAAAGAAATCCCTCGGGCAATGCTCCCAGGTCAAGCATTTAATGATGACCTAGGTCACTTAATTCAGAGTGGCCCATTCAATAAGGATTCTCTACGAAGATGTAAAGAGCTGAGACAGCATTGTCTTTGGTCTTGGGAACATGAAAGAAAATCCCCGTACCTACTTTCAAGCTCCAATTAGAATTTGGCTGTCTTTAGAAGGGACCCGACATTGCGAGGGCTAGAGTAGTGGCCGAGCAGTGCAGCTGCTCAATTATGTATAAGTATAAATTTCATTCCTTCCCTTTATCTTTCTCAGGGTAATTCCTCCTCAGGACTGGTTGTGTCGCTCTGGGGGCAACACTCTTGCTTGTTGTAATGAGACATCTGAATATTTCCTTCTCTCAGTGCTGGAGATGTTATCTGATCGTCGATGGATAAGTGAAGTGACGTATCAGATGTGTTATCGGAAGAGGCTTAAGATACACAGTTCAGGGTAATAAATACCACCTTGTTGGACTCATGACTCACGATAGTGGCACTGGTTGGTATTGGAAGATTATCTGGTACCGTCTATAGTGCCGATATATTTAACAAGTCTATAATATTAATAGTAAACCCTGCCGCTTAAAAGTTTCTTCTTAACTCTAGAAAAGAATTTAACGCCACGATACCGATCCCATTACAGATTCGAAAGACTCTACCAACCCCCGCTTACGCCCCTGCCAATTCCCAGCACTTTGCCTTCCTCCTCCTCCTCTCCTCTACAAGCCCACTCACCGCTGAACTTGAGCTCCCTGGCCTTGACAAGGCAACCTTGACTCCACTCAATCCTGACCCTGAGCTCCCTGGCCTTGACAGGGTAGCTCTGACCCCACTAGGCCCTTCCACTTCGCTCTCTGCCGGCGTGACATACCCACTTCCTGCTTCCAGTCTTCCTCTCAAGAGCCTAGCTAACTCGATTTCTTCCGCGTGTAAGTGCGCTCCAGACTCCCTGAGCAACTTCACATTGTCAAGCTTCCCCGCGTCGGCAGCAAGATAGAGTGGTGTATGGCCATCATGATTTCGTAAGTGAACAGAGGCACCCTGGGAGAGGAACTCCCTCAGGATCGGAAGAGACGGTGAGGTCGCCGCAATGTGCTATTTAGGGGATTTGAGTGTTAGTATCATGCCACTGCCCAAAGCCTATAAAACTGTGGAAAATTACATGAGGGCCAAGGCCACCAGTGGGGGACTCTAAAGGGACATTCCTCCATTCAAAGGGAGATCATGAATGAAAAAATCTGGTCTCACCAGTGGCGTAAACCCTGCATAATCAAACTCGTTCAAAAGCCATCCCGCTCCTTCAGCCTTTGCCTGTTTCAGTGCCTCCTTCACGCCTAGTTCATCTCCCTTCTTGATCGCATAGGCAAGCGCACTGAGGGCAGCTTGTTTCGGCGCCAAGGTCTGCTGCTGAAATATTTTCTGTAGCTGAGGTGGGTGTGCGAAGGACATGAGAGTTTGTTCTGTTATCTCACCCCTCAAGGAGCGGGACATCATGGACCGGGTTTCCTCCACATTTAGATTCGGATCAGCCAGGAGACATGAGAGCTTGGTTAAAGCCGCTGGAGTTTTTGTCAGTAAGCTCGATTTTACACAATATGCCATTGTGGGGGTGTTACCCTCAGTCGTCATATCCATTCCAAATACTACTCCAGTCCTCGCCAATGCAGTCCCCGCAGCGTACAACGGAGACACACTCCCAGTCATGCATTGAGTTACATTTACAATCACAATCCCTTCCTCCACTCCCTGCCTGAGCACCTCCAATAACCTATCATCTTCTGGCGCATTCCCGCTCCCAAAAGTCTCCAGTACGAGCCCCCGTAGGCCCTTCAGCTTCAAGACTCCCTCAATCATCTCCGGTAATATTCCAGGGAATATTCTCAAACACGCTACATGTGCCGTTCCCGGAGGGTATTTCGAGATATGGAACGGCGTCAGTGTAGAAGGGCGGGTGATCAAGTTCCAATTTATGGTGATATTAATTCCTACGGTTGCCAACGGAGGATGATTTGGTGAGCTGAACGCATTGAATGCCACAGCATTATTCTTCGTAGCACGATTACCACGGAACAGTTTGAAGTTGAAATATAGACAAACTTCAGGGATCATAAAATGACCTGCAATAACCAAACTCCCGAGTAAATTATCCGTAGCATCGCTTTGCAATTCCGTCATTGGGGCCTGGCTTCCAGTAAATATAATTGCCTTCCCCAATGAACCAATCATGAAGCCTAGGGCGGATGCAGTATATGCAAGTGAATCTGTGCCATGGAGCACCACAAATGCATCAAATAGCTTATAGTTCCGCTCTATGGCGCGAGCGATTTCACCCCAGCCTTTGGCATTGATAGAGGAAGAATCCAAGAGAGGGTCGAATTCAAGCACGGCGAAACGTACGTGCCGGTTATATGTGGAGAGTGGAGTACGCAAAGATGGAAGATAGGTAAGGGCTCCGACGTCTATGCCATCGGCATAACATGGCATTGGAGGTGGGTGGGAGTGGTCATTGAAGGATGGGCGTGGCGAAAGGAGATTCATGAAGTTCCGCTCCTATTACGTTAGCTAGGACTTGGGAGGCTGGCTGTCACATATTGGGGCATACTGGAACGTATCCATTCACTCCCCGCTTCATACATATTGTCCCTCCTGATGTGTGCCACAACAATCAGCCAGTTACACGTCACAGGTATTTGGGTATCAATTCGTAACGGTCACTCCGATGCAGCATAACCCCTCCTTCCCCAGAAAGACAGTATACGCCTCACGAGTCCACACATACCTGTAGCGATGACCAACACCCTCGACTCTGGGGCACCTAGGGTGACTGCCTCTGCGACCAGACCTGGCTCCGATACATTGGAGGAAGTTGGCGAATCTGGCATTGTCCTCTCTGGCATAGTCCTTCCCGGCATCTGACCCACTATACTAACGCCAAAACTGTTGAATGGTGAATACTTTACTGCTAGTTCAAGAAAACGCCTAGTCTCGACCCGACCGTTGAGAAAATGCCCTGAATTTAAACTCGGATTGGCGACAGCGAGAGAGCAGTCTGGCGTAGTCTGGCGGACTCGTACAGAGCGAGAGAGAGGTTCGAGATTACAGAATTGTGTCTGGTTGGCAGAACTGCGTCTTAAGATACCAATGCGGGATGTGTCGGGGTCACAACAGCAAACAGCCGAGATAACTTTATGGCGACCCGAAGCTTGATAAGCGCCCTATCAGTGAAAGGGTCGTACCTGATCTCTAGATTTTACTTGTTTCATCACTCCACACTCCACTCCACAACTTGTGAATTTTGCTCTCGCTTTGTCACGGCCCGCCGTCTCAACATTCCTCTCAGGAGCTCTATCCGTAAGGAGCTCAGTGATACCATTGCGTTGCGCAACGAGTGCCTGACAGGTGTCAGGGCCAGCGAATGAAAAAGAGTTGCTCACTGGAATAAGGAGATCAACCTGTGAAGGTATGCCTGCTCGTGCATGCTCGTACATGGGCTGGGATGAGGGATGGGGTAATGGAAACAGGGGGCGCATCTAGATTCCTTTCACGCTTTTTGATGTGCAACGGCGCCCGGGGCAGGGTGATATCGTGTGGCTGACCGGCGGCTGACGGAGAGGACCTTTGGTTAAAGTGCAGAAACCATGCACTCTCACCCGGACCTGCATTCAACGTTGACCACTGGACCACAAATGGCACCCGAAATGTGCCCGAGATGTAGGTAATTGGGCCTATGATCGCTAATTACTGGGGGCCATACGGAGTAGGCTTCCAGACTACCTCGGTACCCAAGGTGCTCTGGGCCTCGAGCCCCTGCAGTCTCAGAAACCTGCAGCTGGCTAAATCTGGTGCATCACAGGTCTCGTGGCCACTGACAAGCAGGTATAGAGGCAACAAACTGAGGGTAACTCCGCGATATGCATATTTTGTGGGTAGGTTCCTGAGTTGTCCAGAGAATCTCACTGGGCTCGGTCTGCGCCAAACCCTATCAGACTGGGTCTGACCTTTGATCAAAGAAGCGGACATTGATATCTGGAGTTGAGTCCTACTACATAGTAATTTGTTTGAACACTGAGATGATAACAAGGGTACACATAGACAACAAGAGAAGCGGTAGTTGTGAAAACCTGGGCGTAGATCCTCCGTCAGTCCCGTGGTACGTTGGACTATAGCAGAGGATATATATGAGCTATAATACTAGTATATCTCACATCATACTTTTCGTAGTTGCGGGGTAATCTTGAGGTAGGGCCAGACTATTTGGATCAGTTCATAATATAATCTTCGATTCACCTCCCATCCCCAGAAGCTATGATATACCTATTTCTGCGGTTCAAGTTTCCCCTACCTTCCCCTTTCCTTCCCCTTCCCTTTCCGTCCGCTTACTATAATCAACTTCTTTGGCCAGAAATTAAGATCATGGCCATGGCCACACCCGTGGGGCTTTTCCAACCCAGTCATAGTAGTCGAGTGAGTTAGTGGAGCACTTAGTAGCTGTGATGCTGGATGCGCGCGAACAGGAAATGCATAGATTTGACCCTGCTGGAGGATTAAAGCATACATGGCCAGGATTATGTTGAAGAATACTATCAGACGCACTTGGCCTAAAAACCTATGACTGCCCTGTTAAAACACCTTTCCCGAAAGAATGTCTGGAGAACGCACGACCCCAGTCATGCAGCCCATACTGCTTTTCGACATTTCGCAAACCTGTAGTCCATAACCTGCGAGAGGGCAAATACCCTCCAATGGACAAGGAGCCCCCACCTAGTAACTCCACATATTCTGGTAGCTGGTGGTGAAAAGGAAACAGTAATCACTTGTCCCAACCCAGTCCACGGCGAACTGTTCATTTGGAGGATACAAACATTGATGACCTTGCAGATACCACAAGCTCCTGTGCATGTGGTACGTATTGAAGAGCTTACTCGCAATTACCAAGTCAAAAGAGAAGGAGGGCGGCCTATTCTCTCGACTGCGCTGGGATACAAACCAGGAAACCGAGGTGCAGGTGGGGAAGCAATGGAACATACAAACCAAGGTACTGTGGTTGGATAAGTTTGGGTCTGTATTTTCCACCCCCCAGTAAATATAATCCAATCTATGAACTGGTGGGCACAGCTGTATTTTGTTATGTAAACCCCTCTCCTCCAACCAGACTACCCTCTCTGGTGACTTAGGCCCGACCCATATAGGTATCCTGTAAATGATGATGAACTGTTGAGGCATAGAGACAGTACTAGCAGGCGCTGTTATTGTACCAGCAATAATAATAAGTAGACAGACGCGAGGAATTTGGAACACAATGAGGACGATCAGATTTATATGGCCATGGGAGGTAAAACTCCTATGATTAGATAGCTATGTACATATGGCCTCTAAAATGTGAATGTCCAGATTGAGATCGAGAAATAAGGCATACAGATACAGATATACAGTACATACCTATGTGGTAAAATGATCTTCAGCATCCGGATTCTCCTCCAATAGAATTTCTTGCACGTGCCGAGAGGCCCAGAACTGAGGGTGATGGCGGGGTGTGATGGCGGGGTGTGATGGCGGGCGTTAACTTACCGTAGGTACCGGTACATCCCTGCCCAGCACCATGGCCCGCGCACTATAGTCCTGTGACGCGCTAATCCCAGCTTGGCAGGTGGGATGTTCGGGGTCAGGTACCTAGCTTAAATTGGCATACGTAGTCCTTAGACCGTCATCATCATCTTTCTCAAGGATCATCATTAGCATAGAACCTCAATACTCAATCTGTTCAGGCTCCCCAGACTTGGGTTGGCCATTGCTCTGAGTGAACTCTCTTCGTTATTTTCGTTCTACAGATACTGGAATGCTTCCTGCTACCAACCACCTACCCCATTCCCAGCTCTCTGGAACCATAGTGAGGTTGGCGCAGGCAAACTGAAGGTTTCTATCATATCTGCCATCAGTCTCTCAGTCCAACAGAAAAGTCACCTGACTATATATATCCCTAACTGTCAAGGGAAGCCTTCAAGGTCATGGATCCCCGGCGCAGAAAAAAAAAGAAGGTTGATGGCGAGGGACAGGGTGTGGAAGTGATATTCTCATAAATGCGTGAGGGCGGTGCAGCTATTGTATGAGGGACTCGGAGGCATTGTGGGTCCCTCGGAGCAATTGAAAAGTAAATAAGATCAGGATGGCCGCTTGGTGTGCTTGATGGACCTTATTCTAATCTGCACTTTCCTGAAATCCCCCACGTTTTGGGAGACTCTCTCTGCCCAAGGAATTTGAAAAAACGCAGCCGTACAACGCCTACGATGGCACTTAGTGGTGACATTATCACAACCCATGAGGTCCTGCCTTCAAAGAAGGGACCGTTCTCCTTCGTTAGGACGCAGCGCTTCTGGCTTGTCCTTTGCCTAGGGTTTGGGAACCAGTTCCCCGCATATGCTCCTGAAACTTACGAGCTTCCCGTGAACGTAGTCAGATCCTCGCCCTGTGCCTTACAGGATCCAACACCTTCTCAGGCCTTCTAGCGAAAGGCGGAACGTCAATGCCAGCTTTCCAGAACATGTTCGCCTATATTTTGCTGAACCTAGTGTATACATCCTACACATTATATGTATATGGGTTTCAGAGGTTTGGGCAGCTGCTGTTGAAAGATGGGTGGAAATGTAAGTATAAAATTGTTCTGAAGATCCTTGGATTCTGCAGTAAAGACTAACCTTGATTTGGGCTTAAGATTTTATACTGGCATTCCTTAATGTTGAGGGAGTGGGTTTCCAAATACTTGGTTTATTCCACAATTTGAAGTATATTGACCGTATTTTCCTCAAATAGAACTACTTTGCCGTCCTAGCATACCGATACACCACAATTCTCGCCGCCCAGCTCATCAATGTCTGGGCGATCATCGTTGTTGTGATAATCTCATTCCTGTTCTTGAAGGTTCGGTATCACTGGGCTCAGATCCTCGGTATCCTTGTAGCCTGTGGTGGTATGGGACTTTTGATGGCTTCAGACCACATCCATCTCGGATCTTCTATTGGTGGCGGTGCGACTTCTGAACTCAAGGGAGACCTTTTCATGCTTCTCGGTTCTACTTTCTATGGTTTGAGCAACGTCACTGAGGAATTCTTTGTCTCAAAACGACCACTTTACGAGGTCATCGGTCAAATCGGATTCTGGAGCATGTTCATTAACGGTGTTCAAGCCTTAATTTTCGACCGCCACCAGTTCCAGAATACCGTATGGAGTAGTAAGATCGGATGGTTTCTCGCTGGCTTCACCGTCTGCCTGTTCACTTTCTATTCCCTTTTTCCAGTCCTCCTCCGGATGGGATCTGCTGCCTTCTTCAATATTTCCCTGTTGACTTCGAATTTTTGGGGATTGTTGATTGGAATCAAAGTGTTTGGTTACACAATCATGTGGCTATATGGTGTTGCCTTTACATGTATTTTGGTGGGATTGGTTATTTACTACGTTCTCAATGATATGCTTGGAGAGAGCATAAAGCCGTGGTTGGGCGGTAAGTTTCAATGACCCCCTTGTTTCTTGCTGTGACGCTTGCTCATCTTACCCTGTGGTAAACAGAAAATCAAGAAGAAGGTGTAGATGGGATAGGTACTGCGAAGAGGGAGATTCGCAAAAAAGCTCATAAACTGGAGGCGTCTCAGGCATGATACTCCGCTGGGCCGCATAGAGTGCGAAAGAACCTATATTGGGCCGATATAGTTATTGATCATGTTATAAGAATACAGGAATAATAGTATTACCTGATGCTGCAATTGGTTTGAGTCGCTATACCCCCTGTAGCTCAATTTATATATAGATCCAAGTAAGGCTGCACCCCATACTTTATCTGAGTCCAATTTCTGGCGGCTCGGTAGTTGCATACAATTTACGTTTTTGTCTATACGCCTTTCCCCCGAAGGGAGCCTTAGGCTATGAGGCAGCTCGGTAGTTGCATACAACTTACTAATACTTTAGAAAACCACAATTAATCGATCGTAGTCTACCTAGAACTGAAATCCCCACTTCACAAGTTTATGGTATATTACAATATGAGTATAGCAATACACTGCGTGCTTGGTATACCAGTATATATCCTCAATCTTCGTTTCATTTAAATTAACCCTAATTTCCTTATTTTTCATTCAATACTCTCATCCTTCCCTATACCATACTCAAGTACGCATAACCCTTCAGTCATCTTTCTAGCAGGTAGTCTATTTCCAATAAGGATAAAATTCCTGAAGCGGGGAAGTTCTTTTCCTTCTCATTCCTCCTCCTCCTCCTCCTCCTCTCTCCTTTTTTCTTCCTCTAGACTAATTTTTATTTTCCGCTAATGGTTAATTAGGTCAATATTCATTACCCAAATTACGGAATTTGTAAGGTGAAGCCTTTGTAGGTTTAGTGGATACTGTAGTGGTAAACTTCTTTCGGAAACAGAAGTTTCCGATACGCCATTACGCTACCTGGGCTGATAGCAGTTTGGATATTTTTTATAGTAAAGATTTCTAGACTTAGCCAGGAAGCCCTTTGGGCTTATTTGAGACATTAGCTTAAGCTCTTACGTCCTGTCTAGAGGCGTATAATAAATTTACTAACATTGAGACCTTGAACTTCTATGCAGTCCGTTGCAATTAACCAGCAAATCACTGCCGATAGTATCGTGCGTTATAGAACTTTGTCCTGGAGATGCATTGTTGTTTGTGGGTCCTTTGGTTTGTCATGGGATACTTGGGGGAGTAGGATTAGTTGTGAATTTAATTACACATAAAAGTAATATGGGTTGGGTATTCAAGGAAGATCTGGCAGCGATATTCAAACACAAAGCAAAGACGAGTGATGACGCAGAGACGAGTAGTGCCATATTATCAGTTACTTGGATACAGGAGGCGGAATGATGATGACTCCATTTGCCCTTTGGCACAAGAAACAGTAAGTTTTGGAGAATCATTTACCAGGGAAGACTACGAGGGTAGAGTACTGCGGGTTCCTTTGTTCCGAAGGCATTTTACGGATGCAACTATTAATCAAAAGTGACCATGGAGGAGGACGTATATACGAATAATGATGCAATATATATTGAAGACTCCGAGCCCAACCTTCCCTGCCCTTGGCAAGTTTGTGTTTAAGGAGGAAGAGTGGATGAACGCTGGGAAAATTGATGTCCTAAGGCGCCTGACACTGGAGTATCAAGGGAATGGAGATAGAGCCCTGGTGTTTAGTCAGTTCACCAGGTTATAGATATCCTAGAGTCAGTAATGTCGACCTTGGGGATTACATTTTTGAGATTGGATTGGAGTACAAAGGTAGAAGAGGATAGGCAGGATATGGTTGATAGTTTGATATTATCGTGTTTTTTGTTGTCTACAAAAGCGGCATTAATCTAGTTTGTGCGAATAAGGTGGTGATCTTGACAGCAGTTTCAATCCGCACGATGACAAACAAGCCGCGTATAGGAGGGGCAGAAGCGCCCTGTAGAGGTATGTCCAATCACCTACAAACCGCAGTATCATGTACAGTACAGGCTGTGGCTTAGGTGGTAAATTTAGTTACTAGAGGCATAATTGAAGTGCTCTGAGTAGTTGCGGAATGGTGATGATAGCGGAGAGAAGACTATAGATATGTGAGAGTTTATTGAAGCTGGTGTAATACTCAGAAAGACTTGATACTCTATGGAAAGGAATGGAAAACATCAAGTATGATTCTATCGCCTGATCCAGCCTATGTCACACGAGGGAGCTAGCACTGGACCAGACTGTATCTGGGAGGATGTTGGTGGGGATGCTTGGATGGAAAGGGAGCGGAGTTGGTGACGAAGATGATGTTGGGCATTGGTGGTAGGGTAATAATTGGAGCGAGAGTAGTGCGAAGTGAATCTGGTGAAGAGAACTTACATGAGATGGTGAAAAGTTTCTGTAAAAAGCGTACCATAATATGGTTTTTTCAGCTTAGGCATAAGCACGGAAGTGTTACGAATACATACGTATATACACAGTAGTCCAGTTACATACGTACATACAGATACCATTTCACATGCTGTACCTATACATAATGAGGATTAGTAGCTGGGTTGGTGGATATTTTTGCGGTTCGAAAGCCACTATACACCTTGTGCCCAGATCAGGGTAATGAAGAAATACTACTCGCTCCACCTCTTGAGAATTTCTAGTGACCTCCTCAGACAGACAAACTAACAACAACACCAAAACTTCACAATGGGTCGTCTTCACTCCAAGGGAAAATCTCTGGCTCTGCCAGCCGCCAGCCTCCATCGTGGCTCAAAACCAGCCCCGATCTAGTTGTTGAACAGATCTGCAAGCTCGACCGTAAGGGTTCTACTCCTTCTCAAATTGGTGTTCAACTCCGTGGCTCTCACGGAATTGCCCAGGTCAAGGTTATTACTGGTATGTTTCCGGAGAGGCCGGTTGCTTCAACCACTACCATGCAGGCTAGGGGCTGTGGGAAGTTGATGCTATAGGAAACAAGATCCTCCGTATCTTGATGTCTCACGGTATTATACACCCTACAACGTGAACTATTCGACACTGCCTCTCGTTGGTTGCATAACTGACAGAGTGACTTCCTTTAAACAGACCTTGCTCCCGAAATTCCTGAGGATCTCTACATGTTAATCATCCGAAAGCACAACTGCAAGGACAAGGAATCCAAGTTCCGTCTCATTCTCATCGAGTCCAGAATCCACCGTCTCTCTCGATACTACAATTCTGTAGGTGTTCTCCCGCCAATCTGGAAATAGTACGTATAACCCAATGTCTTCTTTCCTTATTACAAACTAACGGTCTGTTTCTAGTGAATCT
>Ga0307514_10004649_pt1 | contig 12580 bp, 16 predicted proteins | sample 16_EM_MG_FD_203088 | JGI IMG/M metagenome (GOLD analysis project Ga0307514, IMG submission 203088) | Populus trichocarpa ectomycorrhiza microbial communities from riparian zone in the Pacific Northwest, United States - 16_EM | ecosystem: Host-associated > Plants > Roots > Unclassified | place...
AACCCATAGGGACTGAAACATTATGAAAAGAAGTTTGGTACTGAAACATGAATAGCCAAAAAAACAAGGATCAAATGATAGAAAAATTGAAATTTTAGGGATCAAATTGAATTTATCCACGCCAAAAGTCTAAATGAGGCTTTTTTTTTCCTTATCAAATCTGATTCTTATTCTTTTAATTTTTAGTTCCAATCCCAATTAAATTTTGTTTTTACAAAAATAAAAAACAAACTATCTTCAAGTAGTATTTAATGCGAGTGGAAAGAAATGAAAACCAAAAACAAATCATGGTATTGTGATTTTGAAGATGAAATCTTGAAATTAAGTTTGATAGCTGAAATGGAAAAAAAAAAAACTATTAAAAATGAACTCTTTATTATATTTTTGTCCTCAACAAAATTCCATTTGAAGGAGCAATAATTTTCCTTGACTGCTAATTAAGAACCATATTATTAATTTGATGTTTCCAACAGCCTAATACGCCACAGCAAAACAGGAATTGAGAAAGGACCAGAGGTCGAATTATGTCCTCACAATTCTTCAAGCAACAATCCCATCGGGCATCCTCTTAACATTATTTACTTTTAACAGCTAGCAATGCTGCTTGATCTTGATCATTACCCATGACATGAAAGAATTCTGTTTGTACGTCTGAAAAGTATCAACAACGCATGGAGGAGGAGATTGGCCAATGATTTACAAGGAGCTAGTAACTTGTTTCCTTGGCTACTAGGTTTAGGATTTTAGTCATGAAAAATAAATTTTTTTAAAAAAAAAACCAGTTAAAAATCCAAGTTGTTCATCCTTTTATTACTCTCGAATCCGGATTTTAAAACTCCCAAATCGGAAAAAGGTAAGGTAAGTACATTTCGTAGTTGCAGTGTGTCTTTTTGTGCTGACAAGTCATGTTGGGATATGTATGTGTGGAAGAAGCTTGGAAGTGAGAAGGGAAATCAATATCCAAACAGTGAAATGTCCAAGATCGATATAGGCAATACACTGCATCGTCCCTGTATATCTTTTGGACTGCATTAATTTCCCTTGCATAGGATGCCCTTTTAGGCACGAAAAGTATATATCAGAGACGATTTGTCTGTTCCCAGATCTGCATGCAGCTTGACGAGATCTCACTCTACACGTTTTGGACGAAAATTCAACCATAATCCCGATTCACAGCAGACAGAACTTGTATTATTCAGCCCATGAATGTTATGGAATTGGATTCTCTCTGCTATATGCAAGCATAAGGTTCCCGTCCGTAGCTCTAACATCGAGGATTTGAGATTCAGATATAGCTTCTGTGGTTGCGATAAGAAAAATATAGATTTAAGAAATATATATTTAGCTGTGGCTTGATCAACCAGAATTTTACAAGATCAGTATTTAGTCAGCTATAAACTTAATCAAGGTTAGGTTTCGAGTCATGAATTTTCCAGATTAACCTATCAAATCGGATCGGATTTAACAGCCTCTGGGAGGGATCAGGAAAGCCTAAAGCTAGTAATGAAATTAGACTAACAGCATCACTCTCAACAAGCCAAATATTCCTCTAATAATGGGGGTTTTTATTTCCTGTTTGGCAGTCTTTATCGTTTCTATATAATTGGTCTCACCCTTCAAGTTCCCACCACCGTCTCCGGCTGTTGTTATGCATGTCGTCCTCCTTGGAAGCTGCCAATAAGGCGGTCATGGTGTGGTTGGAGCCCAAGAATACATGGACAAGAGATCAACGCAAAAGGAAGATTATCGATCGATGATCTGAACCGACAACGAGAGGACGTGAAGAAATTAACAGAATAAAACGTTGAGGGAGGACATGATCGATCAAACTACTCGAGGACATGAAGAAACTGCATGACACTCAGAAGGAGGAGAACCATCTTCTTTAATTTCCGAGAAGTATATATTCTGTACTTTAGTCGTGAAATTAATTAGAGCTTGAAACCTTCAAATTACAGCACTGGGGTGCTATTAAGGAAATTAAGGACCAAATTGTAAGTTTTGACCTTCCTCTATTTTAATATATTTGAAATTCAAAACCTTTTGTTGATTTTTTTCAGGATTGTGGGCCAGATGAGCTAAGCGGCCCATGGGCCCCATACTCCCAGCAGTGGGTCCCCGTTTTCTCCAGCTTTAAACCCTTTCCGGCTTTTCTGCCACGTCATCGGGAACTAAAGGGCCGTGGGGCCCACTCACATGCCCCAGAGGAGGCCCAGAACCAGAGGGACCATGGGCTGTGGACCCAATCTGAAAACTGTTGAGTCTATATCTGCTAGACACGTGTCCTGCTGTTTGGGGGTTTTCACATTCCGACGTATGTAACTGATAGGACATGGGAGGATGTGTTCGTCCTCAGCCATTGACGTATTACTATTTTTGTGTTCTTCTAAATTACGTCACTGTCCTTTCAAATTAAAGAGTCTGCTTCTCGTCCTTTCAAATTAAAGAAAAATACAGCACTGGTGGAGAAAATTTGCCTGACAAAGAAGAGAAAAGATCACAAATAAAAAAGAAAGGCCTGAGAGAGAGAGAGAGGCAGACCTCTGGTGAGTGGTGAAGAAACAGAAATCACAAATAGACCTCTCGCTTTCTCTCTTCATTTTCCTTTCTAATTTATTTTTTTTTATTTTTGAATTTTTTTAGGATTAGTTCCGATTTTTAATTTTATCAAATAATCGAAAAAAATGATCTTTAATTTGTCGTAGATTCAAAGGAATTGAATTGGAATGAAGGAATCGTATTCTTATGGGTACTGAGTTAATGCGAACTCGGTGGAAGGAATAAAAAGACATGGCGGAGGAAGCTGGTTCTACTGCGTCGTCGCCGAGGAACAGAGTGAAGTTCTTGTGTAGCTATGGCGGAAACATCTTGCCGAGAGCCGTTGATGGCCACCTCAAGTACATCGGCGGTGAGACACGTGTCATTGCCATTCCTCGCGACATCACCTTCTCAGGTTTCCTACTCGTCCTCTTCTCTTCTTTTATTTCATTTTTAAATTTTTTTGAAGTAAAATAAATAAATTAATGCACTGTAATTAAATAGCCATGCTTAGTGACACGTGTCACGTGATAACATTAGCATCCTCCGTATGATACATGATATAGCACGGTGGAATTGTACCTGCTGTGTAGATAATTACAAGAAAAGCAATACTCTTTGCAAATTGGGATGCCACACGATGGACATTCATCCTAACCGACTGATATTCTTCCTAACTGATTTAGAGGGTGATTGAGAACCATGGAGGGTTTTTTTAAAATTGTGTTTTGTTTGTAAATATATTAAAATAATATTTTTTTATTTTTAAAATTTAATTTTTAACATCAACATATTAAAATGATCTGAAAACACTAAAAAAATTAATTTAAAATAAAAAAAATAGATTTTCATGAAAATTAGGTTCACTCTCAATATCAAACGAGCATTTAAATATGTGTGTTTTATTGCTTCATATCAAACATGTATATCCAAAATTATTATCCAATGAATAATAAATAAAGTATCATAACCTAATCTAAATCCGAGTTAAAATATATAGCTTGGTGATGTTTTAAAATCCAAAATATTTAGTTCAATTATATTCTAAACAACATTAAATTCTAAAAAGAATGTTATTTCTTCTTGTTTTGATATGAAATGAATGAGAGATGTAAAAAGATTATGTGTATATTTGAGAATGAAAATTGTGAATTTTTTACCTACATGGTTCATGAAGTATTTATACATAATGCTCCTTGTTCTTTTGTTTCGGGAGGGGGCTGGAAAGTCATTCTACCATTGTAGTATTAATGAGAGATAAATATCTCTTACACATGCATTAATAGGGTATAGATATCTTTGACATAAACATTAATGAAAAACAAATATCTCTTACACGTGATTAATGAGAGATAAATATCTCTGATATAAAATTTAATAAGGGAAATAAAAGTGATAGGTTATGGGAGACTCTTATGTACATTGAGTAGAATCCAAGCAAAATGATAAAGATTTGACAAAAAAACCTTTCAAGAAGAAAAGTGTTGAGCTCATGCCATAAAGTCAGACCTAAAAGGAGTTAGGACACTCCTCGAGCCCAAGAACATTTAGCAACGTGCTTGGGCTCAAGCGCAAGGTTGGAGACCATATGCGCTGGGCAAAGCGCCCAACCCCATGGGGGCCCTCGAGCACCACGCCCGACCCACGAGGGTGTTGGGTGTGGGCCCAATGTTTGGCCTCGGGTGTGTCGCCCTAAACCACGGGGTGTTGAGTTCAGGTGTGTTGTTCAAGCCCATTGGACATTGAACACACCTAGTGCTAGGTGTTGGGCATGGGCCTCTTAATTAGACCCATGACTATGATGGGAGTCCAAACCATGATTTTAAAGTCCATTGAGGGTTTGGGTTGTTATTAAAACAGGCTTCAGCCAATTAAAAAGTTTTTAGGAGCAATATACTAAGGTGGAGTAAGCTTAGAAAATATAGTTTGTGGGAAAACAGGTAAGTGATGTATATAGAGGAGCGAGTATATCCATGTTTCCGTGGTCCTATTAATAGCAAGGCCTAGTTCTACTACACTGAGTTACTAGCTAGTCTCAGCAGCAGCAGCTTTTATATCCGCTAGTATTACTAGGATTGTGATGGTGGTAGTTGTGGTGTACGGCTCTGGTTAGTTTATTTATTTGTTTGTTTTTCTTGTTATGTTTTCTCTGCAAAAATATTTCCGCTTTAACTGTTTCTGTTAATTTCTGTCAGAGTACATTGTTTGGTACGGTGACTTCTTTTGCATATTCTTCTGCTTATCTTATAGATGATCATGATATGTCTCTCTTAATATTGTCCTGTTTGTAACGTGCAGAGTTTACAAAGAAGCTTAGTGCAGAGTTCGAAGGAGACATGGTCCTGAAGTACCAGGTTATACCTGAAGAACTTGACGTTTTGGTGTCTGTAAAAAGTGACGAGGATCTGAAGCATATGCTTGATGAATATGACCGTCATGAAAGCGCGGGAACTCCAAAGTTCCGGGCCTTCTTGTTCCCTTCAAATCCTGCTGCAATAGAAATAACTAATCCCATGGATCCCTGTGCACCAGAACAACGTTATCTGGATTCTATCAATGGTATGGTTCGTACAACTGCCAATTTTAAACTTCCCCCTATCAACGCAAACTGGTCCTCCTCCAGCGTCTCTGCTAGCTCCTCTCCGAAATGTACTTCTCCAGAAGGCAACACTTTTGATTCCGCGCCTCGTGAACCCACCTGTGTGAATAACCATCTTGTTAGTAGAAAGCTATTGACTAGAGTCCATAGCTCTCCAAGTCTATGCAATCTGAACTCCCCCCACCACCAAAGCAATAACCTGAACAATCATCATCTTTATCAGCACCATCACCATTACTATCCACACAACCAGCAACACCATCCTCATGGTCACCAACCTTCAAGACCACCTCATGAACCTAACAGGCTATCACCATCATCACTGGGACGACCTGATTTTGGGAGAGCTCCTACTGGTATTGGCCTCCATCAATACTACAGTAGACACAATTTTGGGGGTGGAAACTCCAGCAAAAAAGGGCACTAAGATGAGAACCCTCTTATGGGTTTAGGACAGCTGATAGATCAGGCAGTCTTCCCCAGAGCCCCGGTAATAGAATTGTGGAGTAGAGCATCGACGAAACATCAGGTTTGCCATCACGACTTGCTGTTTTGAGCTCCAAGATGATGCAAAATACATTTTTTCTTTCATTTTCTTTATACATCAAATGTTAAAGACAACACACAACTTTTGTTTCGGTGCTGTAATGGCTGTGCAACTGTTACTGTCTGAAAAAATTCCAGAAATCTTTTCAGGAAATGAAGCTATAGTTACACATAAAGGGATGTTCTGTGGTACATTTCAAAGTAACACAGAGGAACTCGTGATTTCTGCTGTAAACCAGAGGAGCTGGATAAGTTTAGCTCATATACGTTGCTATAATGCAACTGGAGTAATTTAAATTATTTCATATTGTTTATTTTTTTTCATTCAACCATTAGAGTAGAAGATATGTAATACCTTCGTTGCATATTAATCAAACTTGTATAGTTTGTATAGTTCATTGGGTTGACCAGATAAAATTATAATTTAAAGTGAATTGATTTTAATATTAACTCCGTGGTTTTAATTAAAAGTTTAATTTAAATTACATTTTAATTTGAATTGATTTTAATATTGACTCAGTAAAATTGATCAAATCATACAATATTGTGTAAATTTGTGTGGTAGATTAATATTATTGATCTGTCAACCACCGACCTAGATTAGATTTTAGATCAATTGCCATGCTGATTGGGACATTTTTTTTTACAAGCAATGAGATTGTCAAACTAGAATTCCTTTACCATCAAGTTGCAAAAATAAAGTTAGAGTGGGCTAAAAAACCTTTGACCAGCATCTAAATCCAGATATCAGGAGGAGACTTGAACAACCGCCACACATAGACCAACAATTTGTTACACTAAATCTGGGCAATCATTAATAAACAGAAGTGCAGGGTCTATGCACCCAAAAATTTCTGGCTAGTAAAATATTGCTGTTGGTGTTTAATCCTCTATACTACTAGAAACAATCTGTTCTCAGTTCGATGTAGCAAAAATGTCTGTAAACTTGACTGCCTTTGCACCAGACCCAATCCCCACAAAATTTATTATACACATTTCAATGACATAGAAGGGGAAAAAACACAGCAAACAGTTCTGCCATGTCATTTGCTGTCTGTGAAATCTGCATCAATGACATCTCCATCAGTTCCCTTGCTTGATGAATCTGTGGGTCCAGCTTCACCGCCAGGGGCAGGGCCGGCACCGGGCGCTGCACCTGGTTGGTTGTAAAGGGATTGGCCAAGTTGCATGACTTCTTGATTGAGGGCAGTCATGGCATCTTTCATCACTTGAGTTGATCCACCTGCAATTGCATCCTTGAGCTCTTGGAGCTTTGCCTCAACCTTCTCTTTGACAGGGGCTGGAACCTTCTCCCCTAGCTCCTTAAGCTGCTTCTCAGTCTGGTAGACAACAGAATCTGCCTGGTTCTTTGTGTCAATGGCATCTCTCTTCTCCTTGTCTTCCTTTGCAAACTTATCAGCTTCGCTGACCATCCTCTCAACCTGCATAAAATTCGCAAGTCAATATACCCTGTTCTACAATGAGAGCAATTGATCAGCTCTGATACTGCGGCTAAAGAGCCTGTCAGTTATTAGTTGGCGCACTTGTCCTATAAACAAGAGTATCATAGCATTCAGGCGTGTCTATAAACAAGAGTATCCTAGCAAGCACATTAACCTTGAAATTCCAATTTTAAAGAGCAGGTAGAATACGGAAGGAGCCAGCACCACAGCTCAAAACATGAAATGAAATTCCTATTTTTAACCAGAAGTTTATATGCACTCGTTAATGCAGTATCAAATGCTATCCAGATTGAATAGTTCAGGGACAGACATACCTCATCACTAGGTAAGGTGCTAGCACCAGTAATGGTGATGTCTTGCTTCTTCCCTGTGCCTTTGTCGATGGCAGTGACGGAGAGAATACCATTGGCATCAATGTCGAACTTCACTTCAATCTGAGGAACCCCTCTCGGAGCTGGTGGGATACCATCCAGGCGGAAGCTGCCAAGAGATTTGTTGTCCCTCACAAACTCTCTTTCACCCTGGAGAACATTGATTTCTACACTAGTCTGTCCATCAGCAGCAGTTGAGAACACCTCTGACTTGGAGGTTGGAAGAGTGGTGTTTCTTGGGATGATTTTTGTCATAACACCTCCTAGAGTTTCCAGACCAATAGATAATGGAGTCACATCCAGCAGCACAATGTCACTGACATCTCCAGACAAGACACCAGCCTAGAGATGAAACAGAGCAAAGATCAGTTCACAAGAAAATTTACCACGACTGCAGAGATTTTTCCCTATGCAAATATATACCGTCAATTTTAACCATGTAATTGAGACAGTAATCTTAAAAGGACAGCATGTCTTGTTTAAGATTAGGGAAGTAGCTTCACCTGAACTGCAGCACCTAGGGCAACAACTTCATCTGGATTGACAGTGACATTGGGGTCCTTCCCGGTCAACTTCTTTACAAGCCCCTGTACAGCTGGAATTCGTGTTGATCCACCGACAAGGATCACTTCATCTAGATCCTTAAAGGACAGTTTGGCATCCCTCAAGGAGTTCTCAACTGGGGTTTTAAGCCTGGTGGAAAGAACAAAATCAGTAGCTTAGGATGCCACATTTCTTACAGCCATGAGCTCGCACCACCAAAGCAAAGACAAAAATGCAGATGATGGCTTGATGCACACAAGCTGATTCCAACAGCTAAATAAAATACCTGTCAAGCAGATCAGAGCATAACTCCTCAAACTTGGCCCTTGTCAGGGTGGTCTCAATGTGCTTGGGGCCATCTGCAGTAGCAGTGATGAAAGGCAAACTGCAGAAGAAGAGAAGGTTTTATCAGTTGAAATTTATAGCATGTGAGAGAAAGAGAGAGAAGTCTACATGCACAAAACAAGTACCTGATGTTTGTCTGAGTCAAAGAAGACAGCTCCATCTTAGCTTTCTCAGCTGTCTCAGTTAGCCGCTGAAGTGCTTGTTTATCTTTCAAGAGATCAATACCTTCATCTCTCTTAAAGTCACCAGCAAGCCAATCAACAACTCTCTGCATAGAAAAAATCAAACAGTTAACTCACTTGGAACTAAATCAACAGAAGTGTAATGAACTTTTGCAACAAAGAAGAGCAGGTCCAACCTTATCAAAATCATCACCACCCAAATGTGTATCTCCTGAAGTAGAAAGCACTTCGAAGACTCCATCACCAACCTCCAGCACTGCATAGAAAAAAGAGGATGTTCAGTTTGTGTCTTCGATGTTCCCTTCTTTTTTTTTTGACAGGGGCAGAAAACAAAAAAAAGCTTTCATAATCTTTTATTTCACAATCACAACAATACCACTAATGTTTTTTGCACTTTGCAATTAATGACCTGCAACAATAAAATACCTGAAACATCAAAAGTACCACCACCAAGGTCAAATACTAGAATGGTTTCATTGTTCTTCCTTTCAAATCCATATGCTAATGATGCAGCAGTCGGTTCATTGATGATTCGAAGAACCTCCAGGCCAGCAATGCGGCCAGCATCCTTTGTTGCTGTCCTTTGGGAATCGTTGAAGTAAGCAGGCACGGTAACAACTGCTTTGGTCACTTTGTCATTCAAAAACTTTGAAGCATCATCCACAAGCTTTCTCAAAACCTAAATTTACACAAGTAAAAACACAATATAAGATAATTGAAACAACCAACGATGACAATGTGGAAAGAAAATACTTGAGCTAGGAGCTCATTATCCAAAACCTAACAAGCATGGTACATCAATATTAAAGTTTATTCCGCCATGCATCCCCGAAGATAAAAAAAAAAGGGCTAAACATTTAGTTGCCACTAAACCCTAACACCAACATAGCATACAGCTAGATTACAAGGTTAATTACTAATGCAATTACACTTTGAAGCATTCAAGCTTCCACAAACACGAAAGACTTCCTATTTTCCAACCCCAAATCAACTAAAAACAAACACAAATACACCAAAAGCCAATCCAACTTATACCCATCAAAGAAACATTCCTAAGCACCAAAAATTCAACCAAAAAAACTAACCATTCAAGTATCAGGAAAAACAACAGACCCATAATTCCAAATTCAATAAAAAAAGAGTCAGAGAAAGCAATCTCAGCATACCTGAGCTGAAATCTCCTCAGCAGCAAACTGTTTCCCAATAGCAGGACACTCCAATTTCACATTTCCATTCTCATCCCTCACAACCCTATACGAAACTTGTTTAGACTCCTCATCTACTTCACTCATCTTCCTCCCAATAAACCTCTTCACCGAAAAGAAGGTGTTTTCCGGGTTCACCACCGCCTGCCTTTTTGCAATCTGCCCCACGAGCCTATCCCCATTTTTTGTATACGCCACAACCGATGGCGTAGTCCTCTGCCCCTCCGCGTTTGTAACTATCGTGGGTTTCCCTCCTTCCATCGCCGCCACCGCCGAATTGGTGGTCCCCAGATCAATCCCAACTACTTTCTCATTCACTACCCTAACGGGGCCTGTACTATACCTTCTTCTTGAAGTATTATTTGTATGTTTTAAGGAAGTAGCTGTGGTTCCTCTAAGGTTCTGACCAAAGAATACTGATGATCTTGGCGCAAAAGAAAACCTGGGTTTTATCGAAGATGTTCCACCAATTCCGCCGCCGCCGCCAAGAACGTGAATCTGGGCAGTTGAAGAAGCCATTTTACTCTGATTATCTCTTGGAAATGAACCGAAAAGGTTGAAAGAGAAGGAGAGGCAAAACCCTAAGGAGGTGTTGATATGTGTGGTTTGCAGAGGATAAGAGAAGGGGAAGGGAGGGTTGGGTTTTGGGCTTATAGAGAAAGCAGGGCCGGGGTTAGGTGGTGACACGTGGCATGTTCTAGAATGATCTAGGGCTGCCCGTTTGTGTGTTCAAGGGCAGTGATGATGGTCGTTGAATTGAGGGTCTAGCATGGGACCCCGCTGCCCCTGCCCGGATAATCAATGAGGTAGTTCGGTAGTGTTTGTTTTTTTATTTATTTTTGAGAAATTTTAAATTTTATTTTATTTTAAATTATTTTGGATAATTTAACATGTTAATTTTATTACAATTTTAAACACTTTACTTAGTTGGTGAACTTTCTCAGCTCAGTATATTAATTTAAAAAATTTAAGATCTAAAATTTAATTTGAAAAACCTTACTTAGTATGCTGATCTAAAAAATCTAAAATTCAATTACAAGTGTTTTTTATTTTTTATTGAACTAAATAAGATTTTAAATTGATAAAATCTGATTGACTCATTTAAGTTTTTTTATTTAAATCTCATATAAAACCGATCTAGTTAGTATCATGAAAAAATAAAACGAAACGACACTGTTCTATTTTTTAAAAAAAAAACATTTATCATGATCTTGTTGCAGCAACTGCTTTTAGCATTCAAGTCTGGTGATAGAGCGTTTGAGCGTGTCTGAGTGTGATTGTGATTGTTTTTTAAAGTACTTTTCACTCATAAATATATCAAAATAATATATTTTTTTATTTTTAAAAAATTATTTTTGACATCAACACATCAAAATAATATGAAAACACTAAAAAATATATTAATTTGAAGCAAAGAAAAACATAAAAAATTATCAGATTTTTTCAAAAACGTTTTTGAAACACAAAAACAAACAGGGCCGAATGTTACTTGACACCTCCTTTATGAACCACCACTAGGCAATATCAAGTTGAGGAGATTACTCATTTATTTAATTTTTTGTTTTCGTATTTAAAAAAAATATTTTTTTTTATTTTTTATTTCAATTTTTTTTATATTTTTAAGTTTGATATCTTAATATAAAAAATAATTTTTTTAAAAAAATACTGTTTTTATAATTTTTGAGCAAAAATTACTTTAAAAAACAATCACTGCTAGACTCTCAAATATTCTCTTAAAGCGTGTTTGAGAGTGTGGTAGCGATTATTCTTTAAAATGTCTTTTTTTTATCTATAAATGTATTAAAATAATATTTTTATTATTTTTTAAAAATTATTTTTTACACCAAATATATATATATATATATATATATATATAGATAAAAAAAAAGCAGAGTATTATAAGCACAGATATAAGTAGATATAAGCAGAGTATTCAGTACGTGGCGTTGTTATACCTAAGAATGATCTAAAAGATCGGGTCACAGGTTTCCAGCCTATATACTGATTTTATAGAAGAACAAGAACAAAGAAAAGCGGAATATATACAGATTTCTGATGCGAATGATCAAGGCAAGACCAACAATGTCAGGATCCTTGATCAAACACAGAGCACACTTAAATATAACAAGAATAAAAAAGAACAAGAACAGATATAACAAAAATGCAGATAAAAATAAGATTAGCTTACTTAAATTTGTAACGAAAATTAATACAGGAGATATTGGTTATAGAGGAGAATGGAGATGGATTACAGATATGAGTTACAGGGGAGAGTAAAATTTTCTGGGGAAAAATTGGTCTGTCCTTTGTGGATCTTGAAGTGGCCTTTTATAGACGAATTGGCAAGGAAGGGGCCAAACTGTCCTGATGAAAAAGCTCTTCAGCACCCATGTGAACCCATGTGGTATTGTCTGTCTTAATTGGATGATGACAAAATAGAAATTGTCCATGTTTTTGGTGAAGCTTCCTTTGTTTTCGTCTTGCTACCGACACTTGATTTGTTGGTTTGTAATAGCAGGTAACATTTGTAGAAAAAGGCCTAAAACAGATGGGCCTAAAGACAAAAGGACTCAAAACATATGAGTCTAAAAAGAAATGGGCGCTAAACAGATGAGCCTAAAAAGGCCTAAAATACTTTTTTTTTTAACGTCGCTTGATAGATGGCAGGATACCAAAACAGTCATCTTCATTATCATTGCCAAGGGAAATGGCAGGAGATGTCGAGCCAGATGAGCTGGATTGGGACAAGACCGTTTCCGGGTCTTGGCTTTGTATAATTCCTTGTACT